>Ga0172378_10005715_pt1 | contig 11625 bp, 9 predicted proteins | sample GrowelOW332metaG_FD_119755 | JGI IMG/M metagenome (GOLD analysis project Ga0172378, IMG submission 119755) | Groundwater microbial communities from an aquifer near a municipal landfill in Southern Ontario, Canada - Pumphouse #3_1 metaG | ecosystem: Environmental > Aquatic > Deep subsurface >... | reverse complement strand
TATTTTATAAATAGTTAACCGGATTTGTTTTAACCTCAGAAAACCGGACTGCAAAGTTAGGTATTTTTTTTGTAACTAATTCAAAAAAAATCTCTTTTGTGAACTGTTCGCTCTCAAAATGTCCTATATCTGCTAATATTATTTTATTTTCACTAAGGAAGTATTCGTGATATTTAATATCACCTGTTATATATATATCTGCTTCTTGCTTTAATGCTTCTCCTATTAATGATGCTCCAGACCCTCCACATATCGCTACTCTTGAAATTTTAGACTTGCAGATATTAGAATATCTGATTCTCTCACAGATGAATACCTTTTTTACTTCCTCAAGAAAATCCATAGGATTACAGGGGCTTTGTAGTTGGGCTATTATCCCCATTCCCACTTCTGCTTTTTCAGTTTTAGGTTGTAATATTCTTCTGTTAATTAAATTTAGTTTATCTGCAATTCTACCATTAACACCATTTATCACCGAATCTAGATTTGTATGAGCCGAGAATATAGCAATATTATTTTTTATGGCTTTAATTAAGGCTCTGTGAATGTAATTGTCAGGTAATAAATTCTTTATGCCTTTGAAAAGGAGAGGATGATGGGATATAATTAGATTATCTCCATTTTTTATAGCTTCGTCAACAACTTCTTCAGTTACATCTATTGTTATAAGAACTGAATTGATTTCATCTGTGATATTTCCACATACAAGTCCACTATTGTCGTAATCTTCTTGAAGACAAAGAGGAGCGAAATTGTTTATATATGATATTAAGTTCTCTATTTGCATATTAATTCTTTTATATTATTAGTTCCAAATAAAAAAGAGAATAATTTAATAATACATATTATTTTAAGTTATCTCTTATATCAATTAAAGTCGCTTTTAACTTTGTCAATTTATCAATAATTATAGTCTCTTTTTCAATATTACTTTTATTTTTGTTTAACTCATTATTAGCTCCTTCTAGGGTTAGTTTTTTTTCTTTTGTTAAATGATAAATCATTTTTAAAACTTCTATGTCTTTAGTTTTAAATACTCTAACTCCATTGTCGTTCTTTGAAGGATTTAACTGTTTAAAGTTCTTCTCCCAAAATCTTATTGTAGATTCATTCACATTAATTATACTAGCTACCTCTTTAATTGAGTAAAATAGTTTTTTATTAGTTTTATCTATTTTTTCCATAATATTGAGAAAACTTAGTCTAGCGATTGTCCTGTATTGTTGGCTTGATGGACTATTTCGTCGTATTCATCTGCAGTAATGTCATTGAAATAGTAGTTTATAGGATTTACAGGATGTCCATTTTTTCTTACCTCGTAATGAACATGAGGTCCTGTAGAGGAACCACTATTCCCAATATAACCTATTATATCACCTCTCTTTACATATTGTCTTTTTTTGACATTATATTTGCTCATGTGAGCATACAAGGTGACATAGTTGAAGCCATGATCTATCATAATATGTTTACCATAACCTTTATTATAACCTACATAGGTAACTTTACCATCTCCTGTAGCATATATAGGAGTGCCAATTGGACCTGCAAAATCCATACCCTTATGTAGAATTTTTCTTTTATAAATGGGATGATATCTATATCCAAAACCTGAAGAAATATAAGTTTCCTTTAAGGAAGCTGGTATAATTGCTGGGATGGAAGCTAGCATCTTAATTTTTTCTTTAGCCATCTCTTCTATTTCATCGTAAGATTTACTTTGAATGTAAATGGCTTTTGACAAGTTATCCAACTTTTTATGAGTATAAATTATAATATCAGAATTGTTCATGTTTTTTAATTCTTGATATTTATCAATACCTCCAACTCCAGCTCTACGTATGGATTTATCTATGGGTTCACTCTCAAAAATAACTCTATAAATATTATCATCTCTATTTTCCATATCTTGAAGCACGAGATCTAATTTCTTTATTTCTTTGTTGAGTATATTGTAGTGAGCTAAAATTTCTGCATTTTCTCTTTTTAAACTTTTTTCTTTAGGAGTTTCAAAAAAAGTAATCATAATAAAAAAAGAAATAATAGCAAATGCTATACTATATATACTTTTTCTTATTATTTTAATTAAACCTTGTTTGTAAGAAGTATGAACTTTTTCATAAGACAAGGTTTTGGGGTTATATTTAAAACTTTTTTTTGTTTCCATTGGGAATCCTCTTTTGTTTTTATGCAAAAACTACGTATCTTTACACTTAGTATTGTATTTTAATAGGATATTTGTGCAAAAATAAATAATAAAATGTAAATTTGCAAATTGGAATACATATAATACAATAGATTAACAAAGTTTAAATCTTTGTAGTACAGATTTTTATGTTTAAATAAAGTTCTAAAGCTCAAGGTTTATCTGGAAATTGGTTGTGGATATATATGGATGTATTCATGCTAAAAAGTATATAGTAAAAAAAAAGAGAAATGAAATCAGCTGAGATAAGAAAAAAATTTTTAGAATTTTTTGAAAATAAAGACCATATAATAGTTGCTTCTGCTCCCATGGTAATTAAAGATGATCCTACATTAATGTTTACCAATGCGGGTATGAACCAATTTAAAGATGTTATACTAGGAAATGTCAAACCCCAAAACAGACGTATAACAAATGCTCAAAAATGTTTAAGAGTATCTGGTAAGCATAATGATTTGGAAGAAGTTGGTCATGATACCTATCATCATACAATGTTCGAGATGTTAGGAAATTGGTCATTCGGAGATTATTTCAAAAAAGAAGCCATAGCCTATGCCTGGGAATTTCTTACTGATGTTATGAAAATTGATAAGGATAGATTATATGCTACTGTGTTTGAAGGTTCTAAGGATGATAAATTAGCAGCTGACGAGGAAGCTAAGGAAATATGGTTAAATTATTTACCAGCTGACAGAATCATACTAGGAAATAAAAAAGATAACTTTTGGGAAATGGGTAATATGGGTCCTTGTGGTCCATGTTCCGAATTGCATATAGATCTCAGAGATGATGATGAAAGAAATAAAATTCCAGGAGAAGAATTAGTAAACAAGGATAATCCTTTAGTTATAGAGATATGGAATCTAGTATTTATGCAGTTCAATAGAAAGGCTGATGGTTCCTTAGAAAATTTAAAAGAGACTCATGTTGATACGGGTATGGGATTTGAAAGACTTTGCATGGTTTGTCAAGGTAAAAAATCAAATTATGATACAGATGTATTTACTCCCCTTTTAGATGAGATTTCTCGTTTATCTGGAATTAAATATGGTAAAGATACTAATGTAGATATTGCAATGAGGGTACTAGCAGATCATCTTAGAACTATCGCATTTTCAATTACAGATGGCCAATTACCATCCAATGTGAAAGCGGGATATGTTATTAGGAGAATTTTGCGTAGAGCTGTAAGATATGCTTATACTTATCTGAATCAAAAGGATGCATTTATTTACAAACTAATACCTGTACTTATAAAAGTAATGGGAAATCATTATCCTGAACTTATAGAAGAAAAAGAATTAGTTGAGAAGGTTATAAAAGAAGAAGAAAATTCTTTTCTTAGGACATTATCAAATGGTATAAAACTGCTAGATAAAATTATTGAGAACACTAAAAAAGATAATTATCTTACAGTTCCTGGTAAAATTGCTTTCGAATTATATGATACTTATGGCTTCCCTTTAGATTTAACTGAGTTAATATTGAAGGAATCAGGATTAGTAGTAAATAGGAGAGAATTTGAACAAGAAATGGCTGCTCAGAAAGCTCGTTCTCGTTCAGATGCTAATGTTAATACTGATGATTGGATTATTGTTGCTGAAGATGATACTCAAGAATTTGTGGGTTATGATGAATTAGAAACAGAAGTTATTATAACACGTTATAGGAAAATTGAAACTAAAGGACGTGTTTATTACCATATTGTATTCAATATAACTCCATTTTATCCAGAAGGAGGAGGTCAAGTAGGAGATAGAGGGTGGTTGATTTCTGAAGATGACACAAAAATAGATGTCATTGATACTAAAAAGGAAATGGGACTTGCTTTTCATGTTACCAAGACTTTACCTAAAGATGTTACAGGTAAATTTATAGCAAAGGTTAATTCAGATAAAAGACAATTAACTGCAAATAATCATTCTGCGACTCACTTATTAGATTTTGCTCTAAAACAGGTATTGGGAAATCACGTTGAACAAAAAGGATCCTATGTTTGTGAAGATTATCTGAGATTTGACTTCTCACATTTTCAAAAAGTTACTGATTCTGAATTAGAACAAGTGGCTGCTATTGTAAATTCCATGACTAGGAGTGACTTTCCTTTGGAAGAACACAGAATGTTGGCAAAGGAGAAAGCTATGAAAATGGGTGCTATTGCTATTTTTGGAGAAAAATATGGAGATGTGGTAAGAGTTATAAAGTTTGGAGATTCTATAGAACTTTGTGGGGGAACTCATGTTAAAGCTACTGGCCAGATAGGCTTTTTTAAGATCTTGTCAGAGAGTTCTGTATCTGCTGGAGTTAGAAGAATAGAAGCTATTACTGCAAAAAAATCAGAAGAATATATAAACAATGTTTTTAAGATGATTAAAGAGGCGGAACAAGTATTTAAATCTAATAAGAATATATTAGAGAATATTACTACCGTTGTTAACGAAAATAATAATCTTAAAAAAGATGTTGAAAAACTGAGACAAAATGGTCTGAAAATAGTAAAAGAAAAATTAATGAACTCTTCTCAATTGCATAGAGATATTAATTTTATATGTGAACATGTCAATATATTCCCTGATGAAGCAAAGCAATTAGCTTTTCAGCTTAAAGGAGAAGTTAATAGAATGATCTTATTATTAGGAGGTTCTAAGTCTGGAAAACCATTCCTTTTACTTATGATTGATGATGAGGTTCAAAAAGAATTTGACTTAAATGCAGGACAGATTATTCGAAAATTAGCTAAAGAAATAAAAGGAGGTGGCGGAGGTCAAGCATTCTTTGCTACAGCTGGAGGAAAGGATGAATCAGGTCTTAAAATGGCATTAGAAAATGGAAAAAAAGAAATATTAGGAGAATTAAATTTATAAATTATTATTAGAAAAACTTAGATTATGAAAAAATTATTTTACGTATTATCTGGATTAGCATGTTCTGCAATGCTAGTTACTTCGTGTTCTTCATTAAAGAAAATGAGGAAAAACATGAATGATATAACCTATAAAGTTACACCTACTGTATTAGAGGCTCAAGGTGGTCAAGTAGCCTTAAGAATAGATGCTACTATTCCTCAAAAATATTTTGCAAAGAAAGTTATATTAACAGCAACTCCAATGTTAAAATTTGGAGATAAAATGGCTGAATATACTCCTCTTGTTATGCAAGGTGAAAAGGTACAAGGAAACAATATGGTAGTACCTTACAAAGAGGGTAAAGCTTTAAATTATTCAAGTATTATACCTTATACTCCTGAAATGAGAAAATCTGATTTAGTTGTTAAATTTTACGGACAAAAAGGTTCTAAGGAATTAACATTTATTTCTCCAGAAATTGCTGAAGGTGTTAATTCTACAGCTTATCTTGTAAATATTGATCCAAAATTGGCTATTGCAGGAGACAATTTCCAAAGAGATGTTGATAAATCTGAAGAAGGTGATATCAAATATAACATTAATTCAACACAAATCAGACGTTCAGAAGCTAGAGGTCAAGAAATGAAGAATGTTAAAGAATTCTTGAAGAAAGTTAAAGCTAATGAAAGATTGAAATTAAACAATGTAGAAATACGTTCTTATGCCTCTCCTGACGGAACTCTTAACTTCAACGAAAAAGTTTCAAAAGGAAGAGATAAATCTTCAACAAATTATGCTAAGCGTAATTTCAAGAAGGAGATCAGTGGTGTTTCTGCATATGAAGATATATTGAAGAAATATGTTGTAGCAGAAGATTGGGATGGTTTCAAAGAAGCATTAGAAAAATCAAATATACAAGATAAAGATTTAATCTTAAGAGTTCTTTCAATGTATTCAGATCCTGAAGTAAGAGAACGTGAAATACGTAATATTTCTTCTGCATTCACTTCTGTTGCAAAAGAAATACTTCCTCAGCTTAGACGTTCAAGATTTATTGTAAAAATTACAGAATATGGTAAAAAAGACAATGAGATTAAGGAATTAATTAAGAATAATCCTGAATCACTTAGTTTGGAAGAATTATTATATTCAGTTAATTTGTTTGACAATGATAGTGAAAAATTAGATATCTTCGATAATGTAATTAATTTATATCCAAATGATTGGAGAGCTTATAACGATGTTGCTGTGCTATTGTGCAAACAAGGATCATTTGCTGATTCAAAAGAATATTTCGAAAAAGCAAAAGATTTATCGGGTAAGAATCCTATCGTTATGAACAATTTAGGTGCAATTGCTCTAAGAAACAACGAACTAGATAAAGCAGAAGTTTATTTTGGAACAGCTTCTAGTTTAGGAGAAACAGTTAATTATAACAAAGGTATTCTAGCAATATTGAATGGTAAATATAATGATGCTGTTAATTATTTCAATAATGATAAATCAGCAAATGCTGCTTTAGCTAATTTACTTGATGGTAAAATAGGTGTTGCTTCGCAATTACTTGCAAATGCAGATTCTTCAGCTAAGACTTATTACTTAAAGGCAGTTGTTGCTGCTAGAGCTAAGAGAATAGATGATGTATTATCAAATTTGAAGAATGCTATTCAAAAAGATTCATCAATGAAAGCTTTGGCTGCTAGTGATGTTGAGTTTATGACTTATCGTGAAAATTCAGAATTCATGTCATTAACCAAATAAATAGTTAATTTTCCCCTTCTCGTAAGGGGAAAATTAAAATTTTAAGCAATAAAATATTATAATGCTAAAAGACAATTTTATTAGGCTATACTTTTTCTTAGTTATTTCTTCATGTTTATTTTCTTCATGTTCTTCAAAAGTAGTAGCTTTAAGAGGTTGGGTCGAAAATGGAGATTCTATTGTCAACATATTAGTTCAAGATAGCCTCTATGTTTTTCGTTTAGATTCAAACAATTATTTTTCTGGAGATATTGAACTTTCTAAAGGTTCTTATGCTCAGTTCTCTCCAAATTCTTTAAATTTATATTTGTCTCCAGGTGAAGACCTAGAAGTTTATGTAAATATGTTGAATTTTTCTAGTTCTTTAAGTTTTAGAGGAAGTCTGGGAAGTATTAATAATTATTTAAAAGAACAGGAAGTAGCTGTTTTCTTTGATAAGGATTATTATAATCTTGATGAAAATGACTTCGTGGCCCAAATGAAAAATCTTATAGATGAAAAGATAGCTTTACTTGAAGCCAAAAATTTTGGTTACTCTTTTACAGATTTAGAAAAAGTTAGAATTCGTTATTCTATAGCCTCTCAGGCAGCATTATATCCTGCATATAAGAAAAATTCTCAGGCTTACAAAAATTATAAACCTGGACCATTATTTAATTCCTTTTTAAAATCCTTTTCTTTGAATGAAGAACAATTGATAAATACTAGAGTTTATCAAGATTTTTTATTTAATTATTTAAAATTAAAGAGTGATGGTTTTTCCTCAAGTATATTAAAGTTTGTATTACGCAGTGTTAAGAATCAAAAAATTAAAGATTTCTTGCTTACACAAATTGTTTATAAAATTGTATTAGATAATAATGGACCTGAAGGTCTTTCAGATCTATTATATACTTATAGGTCTAATTGTAAGAATAAAGCTGATATAAATTATATAAATAAATTTATCAATAAATGGAAGAATCTTTCTCCTGGAGTAATTGCTCCCTACTTTCAACTTAAAGATATTAATGGGGATATAGTTAAACTCACTGATTATAGGGGATCTTATCTCTATGTAACAGTATGGGCGACATGGTGTATCCCTTGTAAAAAAGAACTTCCATATTTAAATATATTAGCAAATGTATATAAAGATAAGAATATAAAATTTTTAACTATTTCAGAGGATGGATATTCTCAAGTTGGTAAATGGCAAAGTTTTCTGAAACGTAATGTTGTCGTTGGAGATCATGTTATAGCAGATATTAACGACGATTTTAGTTTAAATTATTTGATTTATAGTGTTCCACGCTTTATATTAATAGACCCTAAGGGACTTATTGTTTCGGCTAATGCTCCTCGACCATCAGGGGATATCATAAACTTTCTAAATAATCAGTTTAGTCGAGATAGAATACTAAAAGATTGATATATAGGCTTAAGAAAATATATTTTATAGTAGTTTTTTGGAATGTTAAAATTTCTTTTTTACATTTGTAAGGATTTGATTGAATTTACTTTTAATAAAAATATTTTAAAAAATTAAAGAATGAAAAGAATAAGTTTTTTACTATTTGCTTTGGCTTTATTTTTAACTTCCTGTAATACGGATAGAGTGAAAATTAGAGGCAAAATTGCAGGTTTTAAGGGAAATGTTAAGTTGATGGCAGAAATGCCAGGTGAAAAAGGACTAGTTATTCTTAGCGAGGATGAAGTTACTGATGGAAATATTGATTTATATTCGGATGTACTAAAATTACCAGCTAGAGTATGGGTAGATCTTGATGGAAAACGTACTATAGAATTTATTGTTGACACTAAAGATCAAATTTGGATAGAAGGTAAGGCCAAATACATAGACCAAGTAGAGGTAAAAGGTTCTGGCTTGGGTGCTGAGTATAAAAAGGTCTTAGACATCTTAAAGGATAAATACGATAATCCTATTGAGGATAATATGGCCAAAATGCAACGATTGCAGAACAAGAAAAAACCTGGTAAGACAGATTCTCAGTTAATTGATTATCTTATAATGCAAAGAACAAATTATCTAAGAAGCAGAGCTAAATATGCTAAAAAGATGATAGAGTCAAATCTTTCAAATGAGATTTCTTTATTTCTTATTACTGATCAATTAAAAGATAGTTTGGATTTACAAAAGAAATTATATAAAATGATTACGGTTCCTAATACTGAGAGTAATATTTATGTAACTCTAGGCGAAAAGCTAAATAATTAATACTCTTTTTAAGATGTATTAAATCGTTTTAATTTACTATATAAATGTATAAGAGCAATTTACTATCTTATTTTTAAGATTTAATTGCTCTTTTTTTTGCATTAAAAATTAAAAACTTTAACTTTACGAAATTATGTATTATATATGATTAAAAGAATTATTATAAGAACATTATTGATAATAATGGTTGTAGCCTTTCTAGCTATAGTTCTAGTACAGTGGATATGGATAAAGCATGTTGTGGAGGAGAGAAAAAATCGTTTTTCTACATCTGTATATGAAGTGTTGAACAGAGCTGTGGCTAGAATTGATGAAGTTAATTATACTATATATTGTAATGATATGTATAAGCAACTTAAGAAAATGAAGGATTATCAAAATAAAGCTGGAGTAAGTTCTTCTTTAGCTTCAAACTTTTCTTATGGCTATTTATCCGAGATGATAAGTCATGATATCCTAAGGAATAATCCTGTAGATTCTAATTCTCAACATTCTTATTTAATATATAGTCCTAAGAATACTAAAAGGAATAAGATTATTAATAAAAACATGATGACGGGGATTATAAATTCTATGAAAATAAATGATTCAATCCCCAACAATTATGAAATAAATGCTAAATTTCAGGAACTATTTTATAGGCTTATAAGAGAGAAAGATCCTGAAAATATGGATACAAAGGAACGTTTAGCAAATATAAATATTCATAATGAATTGCGTAACTCTTTTAAAAGATATTCTATAGATATACCTTTTACATATAATATAATGTCAAATAAAGACATAGTTAGAAAAGTAAGGAATAAGGATATAAGTAATTTATTTTATGTGGATTTATTTCCTCGTGATTTAGTAAAGAAAGATATATATCTTGCTGTTCAATTTTCATCTGTGGATTCGGTAATTTTAAACAATATGGGTTGGATGTTTTTGGCCTCTGCATTTTGTATACTAGGTTTATTAGGAGTTTTTATTGCGAGTATTATGATTATTATGCGTCAACAAAAATTATCTGTTGTCAAAAATGATTTTATTAATAATATGACGCATGAATTTAAGACCCCTATTGCTACAATATCTCTGGCTACTTCGGCAATTCAAAAAGACAAAGTAATAGCAAATAAAGATGCTATACTAAAATTTAATTCTATTATTAAAGTTGAAAATAATAGGATGAATAAATATGTTGAAAGAATATTACAACAAGCTAAGTTAGATAGGAAGGTGATGAATTTAAATCTCGAGACTGTAGACTTAAATCAACTTGTTAGAGAAACTGCCGAACTTTTTGCTTTGCAGATTCAAGATAAGGGAGGAATATTAAAATTTGATATTAAATCTGAGCCCTTCTTTATGAAAGTAGATGAAGTACATATGATGAATTCTATATGTAATCTAATAGATAATGCAATAAAATATTCTAAAGATAAATTAGAGATAGAGGTTTCAACTAAATTTTTGAATAATCAGTTTATTATTTCGGTAAAAGACAATGGAATAGGTATAGACAAGGAAGCGCAGAAAAATGTGTTTAAGAGATTCTATAGAGTTCATAGTGGAAATATTCATACTGTCAAAGGTTTTGGTTTGGGACTTAGTTATGTAAAATCCATAGTACAACTGCATCATGGAGTTGTAAAATTAACTTCCAAAAAAGGAGAGGGTACTTTGGTTCAGATAATTTTAACGAAAGAAATATAAAAAAAAATATACTATGTCAAAGAAAATTTTACTCGTAGAAGATGATCCGTGTTTCGGATCTGTGTTAAAATCATACTTAGAACTTTCTGACTTTGAAATTACATTATGTGTAAATGGAGTAGAAGGTTATGAGGCATTTAAGAATGATACATTTGATATATGTCTTATAGATGTAATGATGCCAGAAATGGATGGATTTACACTAGGAAAGAAAATACGCGAAACTAATACAACATTGCCTTTTGTTTATATTACTGCTAAGAGTCTAAAAGAAGATGTTAAGGAAGGTTATGCTATTGGAGCTGATGACTATATAGTAAAACCCTTTGATTCGGAAGTATTGATTTTAAAAATAAATGCCATCTTAAATAGAAGGAAAAATTCTAATGACGAAGTTGAAAAACCAAGAGTTATGAACATTGGTTCTTACGACTTTAATTCTGAATTACGAACAATTACTAAGGGAGATTTGGTAATGAAACTTACTCCTAAGGAGGCTTCATTACTCGAACTTTTATATGAACATAAGGATGGACTTCTTTCAAGAGAAGAAGCTTTAACAAAAATTTGGGGACTAAATGATTACTTTACAGCTAGAAGTATGGATGTTTATATTACAAAATTGAGGAAATATTTTAAAGATGAACCATCAATAAAAATTGAAAATGTACATGGTTCAGGATTTAGACTACTTTTCTAATAGCTAAATTTGCTACAAAAATTTAAATCGCAGAATACTGTAAAATGAATACAGCATTCTGCGATTTATTTATGAGGGTGTCTCAAAAGGACATCCTCTTTTTTGAGAACTATGCCGCTATTTTTGAAAAATACACTTTACTTTGAGTCTCTAATTTTGTTATGGGTTTATTTGGTCTAAAAATTAGTAAAAT
>Ga0172378_10005713_pt1 | contig 11626 bp, 5 predicted proteins | sample GrowelOW332metaG_FD_119755 | JGI IMG/M metagenome (GOLD analysis project Ga0172378, IMG submission 119755) | Groundwater microbial communities from an aquifer near a municipal landfill in Southern Ontario, Canada - Pumphouse #3_1 metaG | ecosystem: Environmental > Aquatic > Deep subsurface >... | reverse complement strand
TCATTTTGAAATAAGCTTTTATGGGCGTATCCTCTGTTTTGGAACAAAAAACGGCATTTGTATCCTATGTTTTGAAACAAATTACAGTGTTTGTATCCTATATATTGAAACAATTTGTTTATGCTTTGCAAGTATTATCATGCAGAAAAAAAAGAAAGTTGAATTTTTTTTGTAACTTTGCACGAAATTAATCACTAGCATCAATAGTTACAAATGTAATTTAAGTTAATAATGCAACTGCATTGTAATCCAACAAGTATTTCGTAAAACATAGAGCAAATTGACCTTAGATGTGCGCTATCAATGGAAACTTTAGTATACGATTTATGCATATAAACAATAGGCTTTATCCTAATTTTTATGCCTTATACATCTCTAAAAAAGTGATAGAAAATAATGTCGTCGCAAAACGCACTTGCAAACAAAGTGTTTAATGATATAGAGTTTCTTAAAATATATGGATATTATTACTAATAATTGTATAGTAAAAATTTGTAGTTAAAGCTAATAATTTATATCTTTGTAGATGGAAATACTATTAATTATAAACCATAGCCGAATATATCTAAGAAAATACTATACTGCTATGGAGTTTTTTCATCAGATATGATATAGGACTTAATAAAATTAATTATAATGAATGACACACTAGTACTTGAAGCAAGAGGGCTAGGATATGATTATTATAATCATAAAATATTCCAACTGTTGTCTGATTTAGAATCTTTCTATAATTTTTTATCATATAATTGTTCAAACAAATGTAATGGACTCTTATTAACAAATATATTATCTATTGATAGTTCAATATATTCGTCCATGGAGGGTTCTATCGAATCAATTAGGACGCTAGTGTATATAGGTAGGTTAAATGATGCGTTTACGTTAGTTCGAAAATATTATGATGCAACGCTTACTGATACATATAAATCAATTCTTATAAAAGATGAGGAATCAACAATATTTAAAAATAATATTGATATAAAAAATGTCTGGAGTAAGAGCATTGTTAGGGCTTGGACTTATTCAAATAAGCATCTCTACGATTTGCCTTCTGGAAAAAGAAATAATCCCAATAAAGATATACGAACACGTAAAGATGTACTGAATTCGTTAGAGCAATTTGATTTGGATCTTTACCGCATCATAGATAAGATTAAAAATCCTTCAAAGAAAAAAACATGTAATGATAATGTGCATTACAACTCATGGGAAAATTTTGTTTTGAATCAAAATGATCAATACGATGGAGAACATTTAAAATTAAAAGCTCTTGATGATCTGTATGAAAATATTCAGATATCATTGTGTTTTCACTTTTCTTATATATGCATATTGCATCCTGAGTATATTGCTTCTTCTGATTATTTAGATGCTCTTGGTTCTGGCATTACTCCTGAAGAAAATTCTCAGTATTGGGTCGCTCCAATAGTGCAGAATATTTTCGAAAGCTATATTAAGCCCTACAGCAAAGACTTATCTGATTACCTAATCAATATTAACACAATGAATTTAAAATAAATAATTCCGATTTTGTTCTGTTAACCTTTTATAATGATATATTTTGAATAATAAGAAAAAAATAATAACTAATCCATATTCGATATTGGGCAGAGCTGTACTTGACCATTTTTTTGCTGATGATAAGAAAGGTGAGGTTATATTCCCAATGATTGATGAATACTATATTAAACAATTCTGCAAATCTCAAGAAACTAGTATTGAAGAATTTTTTGATTCTGTACATTCTTGTCGGAAGTTTTACTTTATATCAGAAAAATCAAGTATTGAAGATATATGTGGGCTTATTGCTATTCAAATGTATGCAGCATCAAAAATGGAAACTGCAGATGGTTTTTCTTCGTCTAATTTCAGAAATAGAATATGTGATTATGATGTTCTAAATATTGATGTTTGCGATTGGCAAAAATGGGCTTGTGAAAATCAGGATAATATTTGGAAAAAATACTATCGTTGGTGTCATGACAACTCTTTTATAATTACAAACGAATGCCAACCAATAGTGGGAAGAGATAGATATGTTCAATATCCCAAAATGCATTCTTCTTTAATTTTTAATCGTCAAGACTTTAAGAGCATAGCATACTTATTCGTTGAAAAGGGCTTAAACCCAAATGAAGACCTTAGTAAATCAGAGTTTTGGTCTTTAATTGGTATCCAACATGAAAAATCATATTATTCTAGACGATCAAAACGAATTCTTTTTGCTGACCGAAGTCTTGCTAATGAGCAAATATATCAATATTATCTATCGTGGAATGGCGATTATTTAAAACCAATTTATGATGGAGTAAGTGAAGAGTCTACGGTGTCGACGCCACAGTATAGTATTAATTTATATCACCAGTTCAATAACTGGTTTATTGATGTGCAGAGTATAGAAACTGGAGCCTTAGTTGACGAAATACAGTTAAAACCAGAACTTACTATTGATTTTCTTAAATCATATTATTGCATGAAACGTAGTAATGTTATAGTATTCCAGAAAGATTCTGATTATGATAATTTGTGGAACGAGACCAGATATATCGATGATTACAATGTAGATGCACTCTTGCTTGAATATGTAGGAAATGGTGCCAGATATTCAGGAAGAAATATTGTCGCTTCCATTGGACTTTTTAGGGTTGTGAGAATAAATCCAGAATCAGAATTATATGAAAAGTTTTATGGTGAAGAACGTCCTTATTCTATAGTTGGAGGTTTTAAAGTTAGTTCAAATACATACTTAGTCGGTGCGCCACCAATATTGATAACTGAAGGAAAACTAACGTTTTGGATTGATGGTGTTAGGCACGATACTTACAAAGAAAAGCAAGAACATACTTTCAATTTAGAAAAAGGACTACACCAAATAAAAATAAGAGGTTATAAAACTAAAGAATTTAAATTAGTTGATGTTGATACTAATATTACTTCATGGAATGACGATAATAGATGGACTCTACAAAGCAAACAGCCATATTATTGGCAAATAAATAAAGGAGGTGTAGCCGTTGGTCTAGATTTTAGCGGATACTCATCTCTTTTAACGATTCCACCGCTTCGTAAATGGTGTTTGGATATATTATATCGTAAAAATGAAAACAATATAGAACGTTTAATCAGAGAATATAAAAAATAAAACTATGGAACTTGAAAGCATTAAAGTTGTTGGAATAGTAGACCCATTTGGGCCAAGAAATGCAAGAATATCTGTTGTTGGCTATTTGGATACTAATTGGATTTTTAATCCCCTTACGCAATCAATGGCTGCAGAAATGTTTCCTACTCAAGGCAAGGTGTTTGCCCCACACCTTCAAGACAAACGTCCTGATCTTGTGAATAAATGTGTATTTCTAGGTGTTCAACGTTCAAATAATGATGGTAAAGATAATTATATTTGGGATTGGAACAATGGCAGAGCAGAAGAATATGGCACATCTATATTAGATGCGAATAATGTCATATCAAATGATGTTGAGTATTCTTATGAAGAGTTGAAAGCTGAGTATAATAAAGAAGCCATATGCTATATTATGGCTGATGAATACGTTTATAAAATCGATGAAAATATAAATAAATATTATATTTGTAGATGGAAACTCTGTGATTTAATTAATAGTAATGTTGACAACTTTGTAACCGTTGACAGCAAACATTATTTCATGATTAAAGACGTTATTTCTTTAAAACCTGAATATGTTGATATTATGCCTAACAAAACGCTGCAATATTGGATAACCAACGTAGCTTTAACTAAGAATTGGCTTGAATTAATTAGTGGAGGAAGTCCTGAGGATCTGATGGTAGCTATAACTGAAGTTATAAAGGGGATTAAAGGAACGCCCCAATCTATAATTGACTCAAGATTTAATAGGTTCAGTGAGATTGTTGATGATTTTATATTTTCTTACAAGAAACTTAAACTTTTAGCTTCCAGTCCAATTATAGGAAAGATTGTTGAAAGTTCTGTGGAAGCAAACTATCAGCACTTCATTAATGAAGAAGGTAGCAAATATGCAAATGAATATAATCAATTCAAACTAAACAATGAAAAAAGTATTTTAGATGCAAAAGAATCAACAGAAAGGAAAATAGAGCAAATAAAGGCCCTTGTTGATAATGCTAAAAATGAATCAGAGAAGGTAAAGGCTAAACTAGTAGCAGAAGAGAATTTGTTAACTATTCAGATTAAAGAACAAATTTCAACTATTGATAAGAATAAAGTCATTATTGAGCAGCAAGATGGAACATTAAAGGAATTGTCAGAAAACAAAGAACAAATAGTTAAAAACTTTGGGGTTGTTAAAGATGTTCTCACAATGTTTAATGGTTCTGCTCTAGAAAAATCTCCTACTCAAAATGTTTCTATGCATTCCATACGAACTATACAATCAGAAAATGAAGAAATTAAATCGGATACATTTTTCATCTTGCGATTAAGTCATTATTTGGAATGCAACAATAGGTTACCTGATATATCTAAGAAAATATTTGGACTGTTGGTTGGTTATGATGTGTTGTTGCTTCCTGATGGTAATATTGTTGTCAGTTTATTGAATGCAATCGGTTGTTGTAAATATTCTGTGTTTAATGTAACACCTGAAGTTCGCTCTTTTGTAGATGTGTGGAATCATGGGCTTGCAGACATTGTTCGACTTTCATTTGAAGAGCCATCAAAATTACATTTCTTTGTTATGCAGAATATAAATACATCATATATTACTTGCTATTTACAATCTATCGTAAATATGGTAATAGGATTAGAGAATACATTTCCAGGTACGGACATTAAATATCCCAAAAATCTTAAAATATTGCTAACTCCGACTGACGAAGAAGGATTGCCACTTACCAAACAATGTATAAGTAATTTTGGTTGTCTGACTAAAACAAAATATGAAATAAATGAGTGCAATGAAGGACATTTTTATAGAATGGAACCAGACAATAAAGGTTATCTAAGTGCCATACAATTAATGCATATACGTGAGAATGCACCTTTAATTTCAAGTGATTATGAGTCATATTTAACAAGTGATGAATACTAATTTATATAAAGCCCAGTGTCTCTTACTTAAATGGATGAGTTTGAAGGGGCAAATGAGTTATGGCGTTATTAAGTTCTATTGTAAGTATTTAAACTTACAATATAAACTTGGTGAGGAAGAGCATCCTGCTTGGAAAATATTTCTTCCGTTATTTCTTCAAGGAAATATAGACACAATTGGCGATGGAAAGTTTAGAGTGACAGAGCCACTTTTGATAGATGGGCAGCGAGGATATGTTTATATGAATATTTTTACCGAAAAGTATGAGAACCAAACGGGTATCCCATTTATTTGTTTTTCAAAAGTTAAGCCTCAAAATGAATTTTCTATTGAGTACAAGTTTTATGCAAAAGCTATTCTCGACCGTATCCCTTCTATAGACAAGGTTGTCTGTAGTTTTGAGACCTTGAGTACCAATGACTTCACAAACTTAATCTATGACTGTAAAAACAAAAGTATGGGGGTTGCTAAACGTATAGATACGGAATCATGCTATTATTTCATTTATCCTAATAGAAAAATAGTATCAATACCAAATTGGTATGCGGATCCAGAAGCAATTAATCTGGCATATTGTTATAGTAGAGTTATTTGTAAAAAATTTAATGGCTACTATAGTTCTGAAAAACATGTTTTAAGGATAATAAGAAATCATTTTTCAATAATTTTGTACCGGATTTTACTTGTAGAGTCTATGTTGAACGGTGGTAAACCTACTAGCAACTTTGATTATTACATCTTTGATAAGATTTCCAAAGATGTTGTGAAAAAAATAAATAAAATACTATGTAATTCAATTTCATATGAATGATCCTATAAAAATATACCAAGATTTGAAGGAAACCTATTTAAAGTATATCAATAGTGGTATTCCTTTCTTTGATGAACACTATAATCGTGAGCGATATGAGCTAATGTCTGAAACAGGAACAATATGTCAACCTCCTATTGTTGAACTTGTTCCTCAATATAAAGGTAAAGCTTCTATTGATGAATTTTGTAGTAATGAAAACATATCTCATGATTTGTCTGAATTTGTACAATGTGGCTTATTCTATAACGATAAAGCAGAAAAGCGTATATTGTATTCCCATCAATATGATTCTCTGAGGGAAGCATTTATAAATAGAAAAAACATAATTGTAACAACAGGTACTGGTTCTGGTAAAACAGAATGTTTTCTTCTCCCTGTTATTGCTGATTTGTTAGCAGAATCAGTCAAATGGGAAAACGGACGCATGAGAGCTATGAGAACAATGATTCTATATCCATTAAATGCATTGGCAGAGGATCAAATGATAAGGCTTCGTAAGTCTCTAAATAGTCGTAGACCTAATGATAAAGGTGCATTAGACTGGCTTGATACAAATAGATACGGAAATAGATTTTACTTTGGTAGATATACTGGTAGTACTCCTGTTAGTGGCAGCTATGAGAAAGCTAAAAATAAGTTACGAGATGAAAAGGTGCAAATGGAGACTGATTGGAATGCTGCAAATTTAACTGCAAAGAAATCAGGGAATACAGAATTGATCTATCATGTCCCATGTATGGAATCTGATAATGGTGAAATGTGGAGTCGTCAGTCAATGCAAGATAACTCGCCAGATATACTAATAACAAATTACAGTATGCTCAATGTAATGTTAATGAGGAAGATTGAGTCACCTATTTTTGAAAGTACCAAACGTTGGCTTGAAGAAGACCCTAAACATGTTTTCCATTTGATAATTGATGAATTACATACGTATTGTGGTACATCAGGAACAGAAGTCGCATATTTGATAAGAGTTTTATTAGATAGATTAGGTCTGACACCAGATTCTCCTCAGGTACAATTCCTTGCAACAAGTGCCTCTTTGGGAATAAATGTTCAGACAAAAGATTTCCTTTGTGAATTTTTTGGTTTTGATAAATGTAAGTTTGAAGATCGTTTCTGTATATTTTCTGGTGATGAGCGAACTATTCCAGAACAACCAACTACCACATTACCAATTGAAGCCTTAGTTCAGTATACCGACTCTGATAAGGCTGAGAAAGAGAAAGAAGAGACTTTATTTACTACTTTGCATTGTAATAGCTTTTATGAAGTTTCTAAAAAATATAGTCTAGATAAGTGGATAATATTTTCGATGTCTGGTGAGAACGGAAAGATTACAGCTACAGATGTTATAAATATGGCAAAACTAATGGGAGTGTCAGGAATGAAAACCGTACCATTTATAGCCTCCGTACTTAAGATAATTTGTAAATCGAAAGATGAAAAAGGTTTTATTTTGCCTATTAGAGTACACTTTTTCTTTCGTGCCATAAATGGATTATGGGCTTGTTCTAATCCTAAATGTGATTGTGTAAGTGAAGAAAATCGATTTGAAGGACGCTTGTTAGGAAAATTATATAAAAATCCACGCTCAATTTGTAGTTGTGGACATTCTGCATTAGAAGTCATTATATGTGAAAGTTGTGGAGAGGCATTTTTAGGAGGCTATATTATTAATAAAAATGGCAAAACATATCTTTGCGCTGATAAGCCTATTGGCAAAGCTATGTATGGAATTCTTTGGAAAAACAAAGAAGCTAATGATGGATGGGATAGAGTCAATTATAACAGCTTGACAGGAGAGTATAATAAACATCCACACGGAGATTATCTCTTTCGAGCTCAAAAATCAGATAATGAGACAAAGTTTCCAGAAATTTGCCCACAGTGTGAAGTCAAATATAAAATTACTGATCAAAATAGCCTCACACCATTGAGGAGACATAGTACCGGTTTGCAAAAAGTAAATCAAGTATTAGCTGACTCTTTAATAAGATCAATGAAAAATGCTAAAGATGAAACTGCTAAAGTGATATTATTTTCAGATAGTCGTCAAGCAGCAGCAAAATTAGCAGCAGGAATTGAGTTAGATCATTATCGCGATGTAGTTAGATGGCTTATGCTTCATGCATTGAAAGGCGATACAGAAGTGATTAATTTCCTACAACAATTTCAGGCAGAAGATAGGATTATACAATCTAGAGAAGAGAGAGACAAAATGACAGCTCTTAGTAACAAAAATATATATGCTCACTTGATTCAAATAATTCAGAATAAAACATATGGATTAACAAAACAAGAGGCTATAGATCTAAAACTAGGGTTGAAAAATATTGAGAATGTAGATCTTCAATATATAACCTCTGATGTATTCAATGGCCTATTAAAGATTGGAACAAATCCAGCAGGTCCTAAACCGTCTTTATCAACTAATTTATTTACTGGAGCATGGTGGAATTTATTCGATTTCGATGAATATCGCAAAAAAGATGGTCTTAATACTGATAATGAAGCATATTATGATAAAATACGTCTAGCAAATAAGCAAGAACAGATTATTAGTTTGTTTGCTCATAAGAAAAAATCTTTCGAATCAATGAAGTTAGGATATGTTTCTTGTCTTAAAACTGGTAATATAGATAGTCAATTAGAGCAACTTATAAATTCTACTATTAGAATTCTTGGTGAAAAGCGGAGAATAACAGGATATGATTCAAAGTATCCTGATCCTAGTAGTTTCCCTATTGCTGTTAACTATATGATTAAGGCTATTTATGGTAAACAGCAAACGAGTAAAATGAAAGAAATTCTGAAGGATAATATGCGTAGTCTCGGGATTATAGATAAAAAATACGTACTCCTTACTGGTGGCGGAATTGCATTTGTAAAATCGTATCCAGGAATGGAATATAGGATTTGCCCAATGTGTAAAACAGTTCATTTACAGCCATCAAACGGTATATGTATCAATTGTCAGAGCAAATTGACAATCAAGAAAGTTATAACAAGAGAAGACTTATATAACCCAGGTGACTATTATCTTTCGTTAGTAAATGACACAAATGATATATATAGACTACATTGCGAAGAGATGACAGGTCAAACATCTAAGTCAGACTCACGTAGTCGTCAAAGATTGTTCCAAGATATTTTCCTTAACGATGAAATACCAATTGTTGATGGTATAGATTTACTAAGTGTCACTACCACAATGGAGGCTGGTGTTGATATTGGCTCTTTATCTGTGGTTATGATGGGTAATGTGCCGCCACAACGTTTTAATTACCAGCAACGTGTAGGTCGAGCTGGACGAAGGGGAAATTCACTTTCGGTAGCGTTGACTATAGCAAAAGGGAGTAGCCATGATCAGACTCATTATCAAGAACCTGAACGTATGGTGTCTTCCTCTCCAAAAGATCCTTATCTTGAGGTTAGAATAAAAGAAATAGCTGAAAGAATCATTTATAAAGAGGTGCTTTATCACATATTCTTGAATAGTCAAGCTGCTTTAGCAAATGATAATGTTCATGGTAATTTTGGAAACATTGTTGATTGGGAAACTACGAATAAGTCTATAGCCGAAAAATGGATAAAATCTCATGTTGATGAGATTAGACATATTATTGACGTTGTAACAAAAGAGACCCTAATAACAGATAGTGATAAGGAGTTTATTTTGAACAATATACAAACTGAGTTTATTAATAGAATATCAGATATAGCTTCCAGTAATGACTTCACCCAAGATTCATTAAGTGAAAGGCTCGCTAATGCGGGTATGTTACCAATGTTTGGATTTCCTACAAGAACAAGAAACTTATATTTGCGCAAGCCTGACAAATTGCCGGCTGAAGATATTGTTACGAGAGACTTAGACATGGCTATTAATTCTTTTGCTCCAGGACATGAACTTGTAAAAGATAAAAAGATTTTTACGGCAGTTGGTGTAGCTGACTATAAATACAATAGCCACAATATAGTATCTTTAAAAGAAAATAGTCTTAATATATATCATAAACCACTATTTAGATGTAAGAATTGTGGTTATTCTACTTTATCTATAGACGGAGATGAAGCTCTATGCCCTGTTTGCACAGAACCTATGGAGGGCATAAGCGTATGTTCCCCGTTAGGCTTTTGTGCTGACGACACGAAAGTTAAGGACTTTAATGGCTCTTTCGATTGGTATACTCCTAACAGTGATATAAAACTAGATTGCGAAGATAAACTTGAAGATTGCACACCTGTCAATAATTTACAGATAAGAAATAATATAGTGCCAAACCAAGGGTTGGTTCATCTTGTAAATGACAATAATGGTAATTTATATAATTTTGGGTTAAATAAGAATAATGTTTGGATATCTCCTGATGCATATTCAGAGAAGGAAAGAACTTCTTTAGATCTCAGATTCAGAAAGAAGTTGGCATTCGTTGTTACAAAAACGACAGGGGTTATGACTCTTAGTTTTATGGATATTCCAGAAAATGTTTGTTTAGTACCATTACCAGAGAATACGAACTTCCTTGCGGTTAAGTCTGCATTCTATTCATGGGGGTATTTGCTGAGAAGATCCATTGCAACATATTTAGATATAGACACAACAGAACTAGAAATTGGTTACGGCATTTCCCCTGTCACTCATAAGCCTGAGATCTTTATAGTTGAAAAACTTGAAAATGGCTCTGGTTACTGTAACTATTTAAGTGGCAGAAAATATGCAAATGTTCCATTTGATGCAATGATAAAACCTTTATTAGAAGGTGGATATTTGTATGAACATTTATTAAACTCTCAACACAGAGATAGTTGCTTATCATCATGCTATGATTGCATTAGGGATTATTCAAACCAACAGAACCATGCATTATTAGATTGGCGTTTAGGGCTTGATTTAGCAAGGCTATCAGCTAATCATTCTGCGGAAATTAGTTTTAATGTAGATTATTGGAAAGATATGCTTGATAAAAATCTTGTATATCTTTTACGGAAAAGGCATTTCAATATAAAAATCAAGGATGAACTTTATTTGGCTTGTGATGATAACTTTCAGATAAGAGGAGTAATAGTGCATCCATTATGGTCTGCTGAATATATTAATGGTCTGTTAGATAAATATGATATGGGCAATGTAGAAATCATTTCAATTTTTGAATTGACAAGATCGCTGTATTAAGTGTTGCATTAATGTTTTTCCAACTCATATGTTCAATTACAACTCTAATCATACATTATTTGAGAATTGTATGACAGGAATAAAAATATATTTGTAGCGTTATTTGTTTGAACGATGAACTAAAAAAGATAAAAGTTGTGGAGATGTGAAGGAACCGATAACCCGAAAGGTAATAACAAACAGAAAGCCTTTCGGGGATAAGGATGTGGTAGTATTTATTCATTCCTATTCTGATCTAGATATACTAGACATCATTCAGGATATTTGCACTAAAGACTTTAATAAAATATCTATTATGCCAATATTTAACACTAAATTTGCCTAGCTTAGAATATTTTTATACCTTTGCACTACTTATAAAATAACCACTAAATATAATTCATAAATGATAATGAATAGACATATTTACCTTATTATCGCTTTACTGCTTGCAAACATCCATATACATGCTCAGGATGTCGCTCCAATGATACAGACACAGTGGGGACAAAGTGATCCCTATAATGCTTTGTGCCCTCTAGACAGTACAGGTAATCGTACGCTTGCGGGATGTGGACCTATTGCTATGGCTCAGGT
>Ga0172378_10005712_pt1 | contig 11627 bp, 9 predicted proteins | sample GrowelOW332metaG_FD_119755 | JGI IMG/M metagenome (GOLD analysis project Ga0172378, IMG submission 119755) | Groundwater microbial communities from an aquifer near a municipal landfill in Southern Ontario, Canada - Pumphouse #3_1 metaG | ecosystem: Environmental > Aquatic > Deep subsurface >... | reverse complement strand
CATGCCGGCGATCTCGCTGGTCGGAGCAAGCATTTCCCTCATTCCAGGACCTCCCTTTGGCCCTTCGTATCGGATGACGATCACGTCATCGGGATGAATCCTGCCGCCGAGAATCGCCTCGGTGACGTCCTCCTCGCTTTCAAAAACCCGCGCCGGGCCTTGGTGCCGGAGCATTTCCGGGGCGACGGCCGAACGTTTGACAACGGCTCCGTCGGGAGCAAGATTACCCTTCAGGACGGCAATGCCACCTGTTTTGCTGTACGGATTTTCAAACGGTCTGATGACATTCGCATCATAGTTTTTCGCTTCCCCGAATTCCTCGCCGATCGTTTTGCCGCTGACAGTCTTCACGTCGCGACACAACAGCTTCCCTTTGTCCAGTTCCTTCATCACCGCCATGACACCGCCCGCCATATTGAGATCCTCCATGTGATCCTTCCCGGCCGGGGCGAGATGACAAAGATTCGGCGTATGGTTGGAAATATCGTTTGCCATAAAAATATCCAGTTTGATGCCCGCCTCATGGGCGATGGCGGGAAGATGAAGCATCGTGTTGGTCGAGCATCCCAACGCCATGTCCACCGTCAATGCGTTGCGGAACGCTTCTTGCGTCATAATATCGCGCGGTCTGACGTCCTTTTTCAGCAACTCCATCACCCTGTATCCGGCTTTCTTGGCCAGCCGTTCCCTTTCCGAATAGACAGCGGGAATCGTCCCGTTTCCGGGAAGGGCGATACCGATCGCCTCGCACAGGCAGTTCATGCTGTTGGCGGTGTACATGCCGCTGCAGGACCCGCAGGTCGGACAGCATGCATCCTCCCACGCGCGGACCCCAGCCTCGTCAAGAGTCCCCGCGGTATACTTGCCCACCGCCTCGAACATCGTCGAAAGACTCATCCCCCGCTTATCCCCTCCCGGGACGTGCCCGGCAAGCATCGGGCCTCCGGAAACGAAGATGCACGGGATATTCAATCTGAGAGCGGCCATCAGCATTCCCGGAACGATCTTGTCGCAATTCGGTACGAACACCAGAGCGTCAAACGGATGCGCGGTGGCCATGATCTCAACGCTGTCGGCGATCAACTCACGGGAACAGAGGGAGTATTTCATGCCGGTATGTCCCATGGCGATGCCGTCGCATACCCCGATGGAAGGGAAGGCGACGGGATTTCCGCCCGCTTCCCGAACCCCGGCTTTCACCGCATCCACGATACGTCGCAGTCCGACATGACCGGGAATGATCTCACTGGTGGAATCCACAACGCCGATCATCGGCATGGACAGTTCCTCCTCCGTCCATCCGAGAGCCTTCATCAACGAACGATGGGGAGCTCGCTGGACCCCCTGCGTAACCACATGCGAACGCAATTCCATACTTACACCCTCCGGGCGACCTGATCGCCCATCTCTTTTGTACCGACTCTCTTCATGCCGTCGGTGAAAATATCGATGGTTCGGTATCCGTCATCCAACGTCCTGCCTACCGCCTTCTCAATAGCCTCCGCTTCCTTCTCCATACCGAACGAATAGCGAAGCATCATCGCCGCGGATAGGATCGTCGCAAGCGGATTGGCGACGTTTTTTCCCGCAATGTCCGGGGCGGAGCCGTGGATCGGTTCGTACATGCCGAGCGTCCCCTCTCCGAGGGAAGCCGACGGCAGCATGCCGATGGAACCGGTAATCTGACTCGCTTCGTCGGAAAGAATGTCCCCGAACATGTTACAGGTGACGATGACATCGAACTGCTTGGGATTGCGGACCAATTGCATCGACGCGTTGTCCACGTACAGATGGTTTACCTTCACCTCCGGGTACTCGGAAGCGATACGCTCCACGACGGACCGCCACAACTGGCTGGAGGCGAGAATGTTCGCTTTATCCACCGAAGTGAGGATCTTCCGCCGTTTCATCGCGATCTCAAAACCTTTTCTGACGATTCGCTCGATCTCATATGTCTTGTATTCCATCGTGTCAAACGCACCGTCGGCCATCGTGCCGCGCCGGCCAAAGTAAATGCCTCCGGTCAGTTCCCTGACCACCATCACGTCCAATCCGTCGCCGACGATCTCGTCCTTCAGAGGGGAGGCGCTCTTCAGCTGGGGATACATCATCGCGGGACGGAGATTGCAGAACAACCCCAGTCCCTTACGAAGTCCCAACAACGCCTTTTCCGGACGAATGGAAGGATCGACATGATCCCATTTGGGACCGCCTACAGCGCCAAGCAACACGCTGTCGCTCGCCTTGCAGGCGGCAAGCACCTGTTCGGTCATCGGCACTCCGTACCGATCGATGGAACAGCCGCCGAACGGATACGCCGTGCATGCAAACGCATGTCCGTATTTTTCTCCGACGGCATGGAGCACCTTCACCGCTTCGTCGACGACATCGGGCCCGATGCCGTCTCCGGGAACCATCGCTATCACTTTCTTCATTTTTTCGCCTCCTTGCGCATGTATCCGGCCAATCCGCCGGCGGCTATCAGATCCTGCATGAACGGAGGGAACGGTTCGGCCGCATACCGTTTGCCCGTCGTTTCATCGATGATTGTCCCCGTGGAGAAATCCACTTCGACGACATCCCCATCCCTGATACCGTCAACCGCATCGGGACATTCCAGAATCGGGAGGCCGATGTTCAAGCTGTTGCGATAAAAAATGCGTGCGAACGTTTTCGCGATGACACAGGAAACGCCGCTTTCCTTTATGGCGATCGGAGCGTGTTCTCGGCTTGAGCCGCATCCGAAGTTTTTGTCCGCAACGATGATGTCACCTGACTTGACGCGTTTGACGAAAGTCTTGTCCAAATCCTCCATACAGTGAGACGCCAGCTCTTTCGGATCGCTGGTGTTCAGATACCGCGCGGGAATGATCACGTCGGTGTCGACGTTCTCCCCATAGCGGAATACCGTTCCTTTCGCTTTCATCATGTTGCCTCCTGGATCGTTGCCGGATCGGTGATGTATCCCGTCACCGCGGATGCCGCCGCAACCGCGGGGCTGGCGAGATACACTTCGCTTTTTACATGGCCCATGCGCCCCACAAAATTTCTGTTGGTGGTGCTCACCGCCCGTTCCCCTTCGGCGAGAATTCCCATGTACCCGCCGAGACACGGCCCGCAGGTAGGCGTCGAGACGGCGCAACCCGCGTCGATGAAGATGTCGAACAGGCCCGCATGCATCGCTTCCTGCCAGATACGCTGCGTCGCCGGAAGGACGATGCACCGGACCCCTTCGGCTACGGTCCGCCCCTTGAGAATTTCTGCGGCCGCTTGGAGATCTGAAAGCCTGCCGTTGGTGCAGGATCCGATCACCACTTGGTCAATTTTCACGCGCGGCATGTCATCGAACGTATGGGTGTTCTCCGGCAAATGGGGAAAGGCCACGGTGCTCTGCAACGCAGACAGATCGATGTCGTACGTTTTTTCGTAGGCGGCGTCCGCATCGGCGGCATAGAGCACGGGATCTTTCGCACCATGCTCCTTCAGATACGCGACTGTTTTCTCATCGACGGGGAAAATACCGTTCTTCGCCCCCGCCTCAATGGCCATGTTGCAGACGGTGAACCGATCGTCCATGGAGAGGTTTCCGATGCCCTCTCCGGTGAACTCCATCGATCGATACAGCGCTCCGTCCACGCCGATCATCCCGATGATGTGGAGAATCAAATCCTTTCCGCACACGTACTTTCTCATTTTGCCATGCAGGTTGAATCTGAGGGCGGCAGGCACCTTGAACCAGTCCCTCCCCCAACTCATCCCGCATGCCATGTCGGTCGATCCCACGCCGGTGGAAAACGCACCTACGGCGCCGTAGGTGCAGGTATGGCTGTCGGCCCCGATGATCAGATCCCCTCCGCTAACCAGTCCTTGTTCCGGCAGGAGGGCGTGTTCCACACCGACTCGCCCCACTTCGTAATAATGGGTGATGTCCTGCGCCGCAGCGAATTGTCTGAGACATTTGCACTGCTCGGCCGCCTTGATATCCTTGTTCGGCGTGAAATGGTCGGGGACCAATGCGATCCTGTCTTTGTCGAACACCCTGTCCTTGCCGAATTTGGGGAACTCCCGGATGGCCACGGGACTCGTGATGTCATTCCCGAGCACGAGATCCAGGTTCGCCATGACCAACTGTCCAGCGTGAACGCTCTCCAAATTGGCATGACGCGCAAGAATCTTCTGTGTCATTGTCATTCCCATGTTAATTTGCTCCTCCGATGCTTTCCACACCGTTTTTGATCAAAAAATACTCTATGCTGTCAACCAAGGCGAGCCAGCTTGCCTCGATGATGTCCTTGCTCACCCCGATGGTCGACCAACTTTCCTTGCCGTCCGTCGATTCGATCAAGACCCGCACCTTGGATGCGGTCGCCTCGGAAGCGGACAGGACTCTGACCTTGTAGTCGGTCAAGTGCACCGCTTTCAAGGTAGGATAGAACGGCTCAAGGACCTTCCGCAACGCCTTGTCCAACGCGTTGACCGGACCTTCTCCTTCCGCCGCAGTGATCGCTGGCGTATCGCCCACCAAAACTTTCACCACCGCCGCATGGCTGTAACCGCTTTTCGGATCGGCGTACGGCAGGCTCCCGATCGTCTGGTAATGCACCAAGGAAAAGAACGGCCGATATGCCGCCAAATGCCGGCGGATGACGAGGTCAAAAGAACTTTCCGCCCCTTCGAACTGATATCCGTTCGCCTCAAGGTTCTTCAGCTTTTCCATCAGGACGATCGTCTGTGGGTCGTCCTTCTTCGAATCGGGCAAAACCGTTCGGATACGATCCAACATCAAGGCTCTTCCGGCGACTTCGCTCATCAGAAGCCTGCGTTCGTTACCGACCACGCCGGGGTTGACATGTTCGTATGTCTCCGGGTTCTTGCTCACTCCGTCGATGTGCATGCCGCCTTTGTGGGCAAAGGCGGAAGAACCGACGTACGGCATCGAATGTGGAATCGCCACGTTGCTGATCTCCGCAACTTTCCGGCACACCGGAGTAAGAAGGGAAAGCGGCTGTCCCTGCATGCAATCGTATCCTTTCTTCAGGACAAGATCGGCGATGACGGTGGACAAGCAAGCGTTGCCGCATCGTTCCCCGTAGCCGAGGAGCGTTCCCTGTACCTGACTCGCCCCCACATCCACCGCGGCGAGGGTGTTTGCTACGGCACATCCACTGTCGTCGTGGGAATGGATGCCGATGGGACAGGAAAATGCCTCTACCACGGATCGCGTCACCTTACCGATGGTATCCGGAAGCATTCCGCCCCTCGTTTCGCAGAGGATCAAGGCCAAAGCCCCTGCATCCTTTGCCGTCTTCAGGCACGCCAACGCATACTCCCTGTCCTGTGCGTATCCGTCGAAGAAATGCTCTGCGTCGAAGAAGACCTTCCGTCCCCGAGCCGATAAAAAGGCCACGGAATCGTGAATCATCGTAAGATTCTCTTCCTTGGTCGCATGAAGGATTTCCGAAACTTGGAATGACCAACTCTTGCCGAACACCGTCACGTATTCGGTCCCCGCTTCAAGCAACGCGTTGAGATTTACGTCCTCGCTGGCGGATTTTCCGCGACGACGAGTGGAACCAAAGGCGACCAGTTTGGCGTGTTCCAACCTGAGATCCCCCGCCGCTTGGAAGAATTCCTGATCCTTCCTGTTGCTTGCGGGATTTCCCGCTTCTATGAACGCTACGCCGAGGGTATCCAAGGCGGAGGCTATCTTCAGCTTGTCCTCGATGGAAAAGCTGATCCCTTCCCCTTGGCTTCCGTCGCGGAGCGTCGAATCGTACACGTCGATCTTATTCATGTTTTCGTTTGTCCGAATGTTCGTAAAGCATGTCGTTGGGGAAACTCATCGTACTGTCCGAAGCACTCATACCGCCTCCTGCGGGAAGTTGCGACGCGTCCTCCATATGGTTTATGGCCGAGAGACAGGAAAGAATCGAAGCTTCGATGACGTCGGTGGAAACGCCTCGTCCCCGGTAGAACCCCCGCCCGTCGGAAATTTTCACCAGTACCTCGCCAAGGGCGTCGCGATGTTCGGTAACGGCCTGCAATCCATATTCCTCCAAGCTGAACGGATGCTTGATGATCTTCTCGACGCAACGCAAAGCGCTGTACACGGGTCCCGTTCCGAACGCCACTTCCTGACAATTCTTCCCGTCTTTCTGGAGCGTCACGCATGCGGTACTGGTAATGGTATTGCCGCTGTTGACCACATAGTTCACCAGTTTCCATGCATGAGGATTCGGTTTCTGTCCGTTCTCAACCAATGCGATGAGATCACGATCTTCAATAACCTTCTTCCGGTCGGCAAGCTTCTTGAAATCCTCGAACAGATGAGTCATTTGCTCGTCGGAGAGGTGATAGCCAAGTTCTTCCAGCCGTTTGCGCAAGGCATGCACCCCACTGTGCTTACCGAGAATCAAGGTAGTCTTCTGCACGCCTACGGACTCCGGCGTCATGATTTCGTACGTACGGCTGTTGGCCATCATCCCATGTTGGTGGATACCGCTTTCATGAGCGAACGCGTTGGCGCCGACAATCGCTTTGGACGGATTGATCTTCACGCCGGTGATTGTGGAGAGCAACCTCGCCGACGGATAGGTCTGCTCGGTATGGATACCCGTTTCAAACGGGTATTCGTCTCCGCGGGTACGGACATTCATCACCAGTTCTTCCAAACTGGCGTTCCCTGCCCGTTCGCCGATGCCACAGACGGTGCACTCCACCTGTCTCGCCCCCGCAGCCAACGCGGAGAGGGAATTCGCCACGGCCAAGCCAAGATCGTTGTGACAATGACAGGAAAGCACAACGTTTTCGATTCCGTCGCATTTTTCCCTGACGGTCTCGAACATCGTCCTGATATCCTCGGGCGTCGCATATCCGACAGTATCCGGCAAGTTGATCGTCGTCGCGCCAGCCTTGACAACCGCCTCGACCACACGGCAGAGATAATCAAGATCAGTCCGCGTGGCATCTTCACAGGAAAATTCCACATCGGGGCAGAGGTTCCTCGCATAACGCACCATGTCCACCGCCTGCTGGAGAGCGTGTTCCCTGGTCATTTTCAGTTTGTACTGCAGATGGAGGTCGCTTGTAGCCAGAAACGTATGAATCCTCGGATGTTTGGCGAGTTTCACCGCTTCCCACGCCGCATCGATGTCTTTCGTCAGCGCACGGGAAAGAGATGCAACCACGGTATCGTCGACCACGGCCGCAATCTCCTTCACGCTCTCGAAATCTCCGGGGGATGCGATGGCGAAACCTGCTTCCAGGATGTCCACTCCCAAGAGCCGTAGCTGTCGGGCCATGCGGAGTTTCTCCTCAAGGTTCATGCTGTAGCCAGGAGCTTGTTCTCCATCCCGAAGTGTCGTATCAAATACAAAAACCCGTTCGTTCGCCATGTTTTTCCCCCTTCCTTATCTTTAGTTTTTCTTCAGCCAGCTCATCAACGAACGCAGGCGATCGCCGACTTCCTCCAACTGGCTTGTCTGTTCCATTCGCTTGGTCGCGTTGAAGTACGGTCTGCCCACCTGGTTCTCAAGCAACCAATCACGAGCAAACGAACCGTCCTGAATCCTTCCGAGGATTTCCTTCATCGCATCCTTGCTCTGTTGGTTGATCACCTTCGGCCCCGACACGTAATCCCCGTACTCCGCCGTATCGGAACAGGAGGCGCGCATCAGTGTCAATCCACCGCGGTTGATCAGGTCGGTGATCAATTTCATCTCGTGGCAGCATTCGAAGTACGCCATTTCTGGCTGATATCCGGCGGCAACGAGCGTATCAAATCCCGCCTTGATCAAATGGGAAACGCCACCGCAGAGCACCGCCTGCTCTCCGAACAAATCGGTCTCCGTCTCTTCTTTGAAGGTCGTCTCGAAAATTCCCGCCCGTCCGGCGCCAAGTCCTTTCGCATACGCCAAGGCGACATTCTTGGAATCCCCGCCCGGATCCTGATGCACCGCGATCAGGCACGGAACGCCCTTGCCCTCCTGATACTGACTGCGAACCGTTGCCCCGGGGCCTTTTGGTGCAATCATGATGACGTTGACGTCAGATGGCGGGACGATTTGTCCGTAATGAATATTAAATCCGTGGGCGAACGCCAAGTATTGTCCTTTTCTCAGGAACGGACCGATGTCGTTGGCGTACAGTTTCGACTGTTTCTCGTCGTTGACCAGAATCATGACGATGTCGGCCTTCTTTACCGCTTCCGGCGTGGTGAGGACCTCAAATCCATCCTCTTCGGCACGCTTCCAACTTTTCGACCCCTTGTACAGTCCGATGATCACATGCACGCCACTTTCGTGAAGATTCAACGCATGGGCATGTCCCTGGTTGCCGTACCCGACAATGGCCACTGTTTTTTCCTCGAGTTTTCCAAGATCAGCGTCAGAGTCATAATACATTTTCGCACTCATTTTCTTGCTCCCAAAAACGATATTTGCTAGAGGCCATACGGCTCCTATCGAAAACCAAACTCATTCGTCCACCACGCCGAGTTCCATCTGCGACGACGCTCCGCGTCCCAACGCAGTGATGCCGGTCCGTACCAATTCGACGATGCCGTATTCCTTGGCAAGATCGATGAACGACGCGATTTTGTCGAGACTCCCGGTAATCTGCAACGTAATGGCGGTACTTGCCACATCTTCCACCTTGGCCTTGAAAATTTCGGCGAGCTCGATGATGTGCGTACGGGTAACCTCCGTGGTGGCGATCTTGATCAGCACCAGTTCCTTTTGAATGGAAGCGTCCTGCCGCATCTCCGCCACATTGATCACATCCACCAGTTTTTCCACTTGGTGCTTGATCTGCTCGACGACCTCCCTGCTCCCCGTCACCACGATGGTTATTCGGGAGATTGACTCGTCCTGCGTTTCCCCAACTGAAAGGCTATCAATATTGTAACCCCTTCTGCTAAAAAGACCTACGACGCGCATCAAGACACCGCTTCGATTGTAAACCAGAATGGAGAGAGTATACCGATTGCCAATTGTGTTTTCCATGTTGGATGCTCCTTACGCATATGATGAAACGCTTCGCTTTGCGAAGCTTCTGAACCACGGACCGTAACAGAAGGAATCTGCCGCCGTGGTTAGCGAATGACTACAAGGATGACAGCTAGAAGGATAAGAAGGAGGGAGTGGACGGACAAAAGGAGGGAAGATGCAGAAAAGTCAAAAACGATAGCGGTGGTGCTTTTCTGCATCATCGTACAGTTCATCTGGTTCTTCCTGTCCATAGCGAATTTCACGATCCAATCCTCCAGGCCGAACGGCCTTTTCCTAGATTGATAGCAAAAACGGATGGAGAATGTCAAGTGCTCATGCACATTATGCATGAATATACAAGCATATTTCAAAATTTGAAGCTTTTTTTGCAAAAAAACTTACAATACGTTACACACTGGATGCGGATGGTTTTCCAATGAAGCGGGATATCGATTTTTTTAAAACCCATGATAAGGTTCCGTGGTATACTCTATGGTATGCGTAAGACGCTCCTCGCCATCGTCTATTTTGTCATTGCCGCGGCCGTCGCAGTGTTTTCCCATGGGAACGGGATCGCCATCACCATGTCCATCGGACTTTGTCTGGGAGCTCTTCTCGGCAGGTATGACGGAGACATGGCTGTTTACCCTTTCGTCACCATGCTCGTCGTCCTCGCTTTCCGGGGCGTGATCGTCACCCTCTTTACCCGATGGAGCTTCGTCCGTTTGTGTCTTCATGTCATCTGGATGGGCTTTCTCATCCTGCTCGCCGTCCAAATATGCCGGCAAATCTTCAGCTCCCGTTTGTAAAGTCTAGCACAAACCGTTGCAATCATTTATGATAATGACACGCGCGAGGCGGAAGATGTATGAGTTATACGGTCATTCTGGTTGAAGATGAAAAGATTGTTCGGGACGAGCTCGCGGCTTCCATCGGATGGGAGCGGCTCGGTTTGTCGTTGGTCGGCACCGCCGGAGACGGACTTGAGGGGGAAGCGATGATAAAGAAGCTTGATCCCGATATCGTCATCACCGACATCAGGTTGCCCGGTATCGACGGACTGACGATGCTTGCCCGGTGCCCCGTCAATCACGCGATCATTCTCTCCGGACACACCGACTTCAGCTATATGAAACAAGCCATCAGGCTCGGTGTGTTTGATTACCTGCTCAAACCGGTCGACGACGATGAACTGGAGATGACGCTCTCCAATCTCGTTACCCGCATCCGTGAGGAGGATATCGAATACGATAAGCTCCGAAAAACGAAAAATCCCACGGGAGAGGAATTGATTCCCCTGCCCCATTCGGTGAACAACCATGTGATCGACAACGCTATCGGTTTCATAGCCACGAACTATGGAAAGCCGGTGGGCTTGCAGGAAGCAGCCACGTTCCTTGGATTGTCAGAGAGCCATCTCTCCCGCTTGTTCAAGGAAGTGACGGGCTTGAATTTTCTCCAATATCTCAACGCATGGCGCATCAACAAGAGCGTTGAGTTGATGAGGGATCCCAAACGAAATATCGGGGAGATCGCCACCAGTTGCGGCTTCCCCACGCCGGGCTACTTTGCGAAAATCTTCAAACGATTCTCCGGAGTCACGCCGACGCAATACAGGGATGAACACCCGACGCTCTGAAGATGCATAAGTCCAGCCTGTTCTCCCGCCTGATCAGCAGTTTTCTCATCGTGGCGCTGATTCCCGTTGTCATTCTCGCCATCTACTATGCGTCGTGGGGGAACAGGAATCTTGAACGCAACCTGGAAGAACAGACGCGGTTTATCGTGGAACAGGACAGCATCGATCTGGCGGGAATCCTGGAGGGATACCGCCATAAGGCATATCTGCTGAGCACCTCCCCCCTGACGATCAAGGTATTGCGGAAAGATGTTGCCGAAGCGGGGAAAACGGAAAACAAAGAGATGTACAATCTCCTCTTCTCCACGATGAAGGGGGACACCTATCTTGCCAGCGCCCATGTGGTGAGCGACTCGGGAAACGTCCGTCTCTCCACTCACGACTTCCCCGAACAGTACGATCTTCGTTTCCATACCAACGAATGGGACAGCAGCAGCGTCGTCGCCCAGATGGAGGCGAATCAGACGGCGAGCGTCATCTTTCTGCAAGGGAGGACGACAAGCGAGAGCGGGAAGGCTATCATTGCGACGATCCTTCGGCGCGTATATGACGAACAGGGCAAGAATCTCGGCTATGTGATCGTCGAAGTGTTCAGCGACGCCGTCGCCTCTATTCTGGACAGGGATTCGACGCTTACCGACGAAGTATTGGTCGATCCTTCCAATTACTACGCAAAATCATTGATCAATCCATCTCAGGTCGGTGGTTTTGACAAATTCCCATATCTCTCCACCGCGAAAATTCTGAATGGCGGTGTATACGCCCACGGGGATACGATCATCGCAATCGCTCCGCTCAAGGACATCCCGCTTTCCCTGGCAGGAGCAATTTCGTCAGTACCCTATACGATCAATATGCGGCAACTGCTATTCGTCACGCTCCTCACGCTCGGCATGGGGATCATCGTCTCGTTCGTTTTCGCATCATTGTTCTCCCGCTCGATCTCAAAACCCGTCAAGGATCTCGCTACGTCGATGAAAGCGGTGGAAGGAGGAAACCTT
>Ga0172378_10005711_pt1 | contig 11627 bp, 12 predicted proteins | sample GrowelOW332metaG_FD_119755 | JGI IMG/M metagenome (GOLD analysis project Ga0172378, IMG submission 119755) | Groundwater microbial communities from an aquifer near a municipal landfill in Southern Ontario, Canada - Pumphouse #3_1 metaG | ecosystem: Environmental > Aquatic > Deep subsurface >... | reverse complement strand
GGCTGTTCATAGTTTTCTCCTTTTAGTTATTAACTCTTTCAACATAAGATTTTGTAAAAACTGAATCAGGAATATCTTTAGTTGAAACATCTGAAAGAGTGATAGTAGTTTTCTTGCCTTCTACCAATTCATCTTGGAAAATGGTTTTGGTAGGAATAAAATTCTCTCCAAGTTTTATATATTTTAAATAATAACTACTTCTCATAAGTTTATTACTTTTACTATATTCTTCTTTTTTTAGAACAAGAAATCCCTTTACGCTGACCCAAACTTTTTGTTGAGGGTAGGTTACTTCATCATTTAAAGCTTCAAGTGTTAGAACATAAGTCTCATAGCTTCCAAGGGTTTGCTCAGTTACTTCTGTTACTTTATAATCTTCAAGTAATGAAGAAGAAGTAAAATCAGAATTATTTGCATCTGAAGCATTGAACTGTTCTGAAAGTGAAGTATGAGAAAACTTTCTACTTTCAGGATCATAAAACCAAAGATTATCATCAATTTTTAAGTACCCCTGACCTTTTTTTATAGAAGGTTCTTTAAGAAGCATTAAAAATTTATCATTATCATCATCTCTAAATTGATAAACTACTGTTTTATCAATTCCATCTTCTGGGTCTTCACTTATCATACTGATAGTGGAACTAAATGATTTTCCTGCAAAATTTGAGTATTCATCGATTTCTTTTAAGATTTCTGTTGCTTCATTTACAGTAATAGCCATTAGACTAGAACTCATAATTAATACTAAAATCATTATTATAATTGCTTTTTTATTTTTCATTAATTTTCTCCTATATTAACGTAATTCATCTGCTACTGATTTTTTTAGAGCTTTTCTAACCGGTTGGGAAACTGCAAAAAGACTTATTCCCATTACAATTGCTGCTACAAATAAGGTATATAATATTTCAATAGGGAAAGAAATATGCCCATTTTTTAATAGTAATTGCATTGCAGGATTTCTAATCTCATTAAAGGTAAAGAGGGAAATAATTCTACTTAAAACTAATTCAGCAGCTATCCCATAAAGTACCCCTCTAAAGGCTACAATTATTCCTTCTAAATTTAACAATTTCTGTACATCTTTTCTTTGCATTCCCATTGCTCTCATTGTCCCAATTTCCAATACACGTTCATTCATAATTAAACGGAAAGTATTTACAAGACCAAGCATAGTTATAAGAATCATAATCAAGAATATTACAAAAGAAACTAAATTAATTATATTAATAACCTGTAATACTACATCTAGAAAATCATTTAGATTGGTTATTGTGAATCTAGTTCCTGTCCATTCTTGTTCAACATCCGAGGTAAACATTGCCATCATTCCAAAAGAACTCATTGCACTGTCTTCTTCGCTTACTGGTAGTGGTAAAGTTCCACCTAAATCTTCTATTGAGGTCTCAAGAGTGTTTTGAACTTTATTTATGTTGTTTCCATTAAAAAGTTCAATATTTAAAGTTTGGAATTCATTTTCTTCTAAACCTAAGGCTTTATTCAAACCAACAATTGATACATAAGAAGAAGATATACCAAAGGACGAATTACTTTCTGCTACTGCAATAATCGTATATTCTTCAACATTTTCTTGTCCTGTTACAGTTTGGAAATTAAAAATAATTTTATCTCCAATTCCAGCTTCAAGTTCTTCATAGGCTTCTTGACTTAAGACAATTGATTGAGGATCTGCAATTTCTTCAAGAGAACCTTCTATAATATTCAAATCATTATAAAGTGTTACTTCATGATTCCAATCAACTCCTACCACGGCAGATCTACTTACAGTCTTTCCATAAAAAATTAAAGTTCCATTTGCTTCTGAACGTTTTTGATAATCTTTAATTAAAGAAGGATCTACACTTGTTAATGCCTCTTGAAGGATATCAACATCACTAATTTTAGAGACTATTTTTCCACTTTCAAGTAGTTCATCACCTCTTATGTAAATATGACCACCCATTGCAGTTGTAATACTTTTTTCTGTGTTAGCAACCAGGCCTGAAGTAAGACTTTGTAAAAGAATAATTATTAAAGTTCCAAAGGCAATTGATATTGCCAGCATATTGCTTCTTCTTTTTTGTCTGGTTACGTTTCTATTTGCTATTTTAAAATAATTCATATAAATATGTCCTCCTAATGGGCACTCATTGCTTCTCGAGGAGATATCCTAAGTGCTAAAGCAACAGGATATAGGCTTGCTAATACTGAAATGACTGATATTATAATTAAAGACCAAATAATTGATGAAAAACTAATTATTGGTATAAATACATCTCCGCCCAATAAAATTTTCATAAACATTCCATTGGCTTTTAAACCAATTTGACCTAAAATACCTAATACTCCAACACCTATCAAACATCCAATTATTCCAAAAACAATTGTAATGAAAAGAGTTTCCATCCCTATCATATTTCTTATAAAGGATTTTTTTGCCCCAATGGCTCTCATTGTTCCAATTTCAGCAGTACGTTCGGATACAGAAACTACCAGGGTATTCATTATTACAATAACTACCACCACTGCTATGATTGCCAAGATAGCGTAAAATATTGTTCCTGCTACATCTGCTAATTGGGCTGACATACCAGCTCCATCAGTCCATTTATAAGCTGTTAGTTCTAAATCGTTTTCAGTGAAAAAATCATTTAGATTGTTAATCATCTGATCAGTATTATTGGTGTTATCAAGTTTAATAAGCATGTAACTCCATGCGTCATTATCAAGAGCATTTAATGAAGCTCTTTCAGAGGTATCTCCAAGTATATTAAGAAAGTCTTCTTCGCTAGAAATTGTATCATTTAAACTTTCTTGATCAAATAAATCATTATTATCAGCGAATAAATCATCACTGGAAGTTGAAAAAAGGCTATCCTCATCAAAGGTTCCAAGGTTTTCTTTTTCATTTTCATTTAAATTAAGACTTTGTTCAGTATTTAAAAGTATACCATTTAAAGCTCTACTATTTTCTTGGTCCAAAAAACAAATTAAAGAAACATCAATTGAAGAATCATCAAATTGATGAACTCCTCGAATAGTTACTTCACGAATTTTAGTTCCAGTAGAATCATTAATGGTTGAAATAATAAGTTTATCACCTATTTGAGCTTTAACTTTTGAAGTAGCATTTATCATATCAAGTACATATTGTGAAAGTACTATTCCTTCCTCACCATCGTTCAGAAAGGTTCCTTGGGTAATATTAATTCCAGAGGAAAACATCTTTTGATAATCAAGAGAGTCAACTCCTAGAAAGATTCCAAACCCCTCTCCATTTTCACCAAATTTTATTAATCCAGCACTGTTAATTTGTCCAGTAGTATCTTTAATACCTTTAATATCAGTTATTTTATTTTGAAGTTCATCAAAATTTTTTATTACTGAAGTTGAACCCTCAGAAACTGAGGGAAAAATCAAAGATGGGCTTGAATTTTTATCTGGAGCAACAAAAATGCTACCAGTATATTTTTCAACATAGTTTTTTTCTATACCATTATTTATAGTAGTTAAAATGCTTGATCCGATTATGAGGATGGCAATGCTTACAGCTACTAGTAGACCAATAATCAAAGTTTTTGATTTATGTTGTTTAAGATTTCTAAAGGCAATCTTAGAAAGTACGAAATCCATATACTACTCCTGTTCATTTCGAATATTTGAAACAATTTCTCCATCTTTCAAACGTATAACATGGTCGGCAATATCAACAATTGATTGATCATGTGTTGAAAAAACAAAAGTAGTACCAATATCACCATTCATTTTTTTCATTAATTTAATAATTTTTTCACTACTTTTTGAATCAAGATTCGCTGTAGGTTCATCTGCTAAAACAATAGATGGCTTTGTTACTAATGCTCTGGCAATTGCAACTCTTTGTCTTTGTCCACCAGAAAGTTCGTTTGGTCGATGTTTCGTCCAATCTTCAAGTCCAACAACTTTAATCAAGTATTTTATCCATTCTTCTCTTTCTTTTTTATTATCATTCTTATTTTTTTCTAAAAGTAAGGGAAATTCTATATTTTCATAAATATTTAGAACAGGGATAAGATTAAATGATTGAAAGATAAAACCAAGAGTATCATGTCTTAACTTTGTTATTTCGGTGTCTTTAAGACCATTTGTGAGTTTTCCATTGATGGTGACTTTACCTGTATCAGATGTATCAATACAACCAATCATATTTAAGATTGTTGATTTACCTGAGCCGGAAGGACCTGCAAAAGAAACGAAGTCTCCTTTATTTAAACCGAAGGATACATCCTTTATTGCATGTACCTTAGTTTTCCCTAAAGAGTAATATTTATTAACATTTTCAAAACAAATTATTTTTGAATCGCTACAATACATTGTAAACTCCTTTGTTTATAATAATTATAAAATACTACAAAAAATTTAAATAACTAATAGATAATAAATTAACGAACAATAACAAATTGTTATTTAAATCTTGTTTATAAGAATTTATTAGTGTATAACAAAATAAAGAGGGTTATATAATGAAATATGAATATAAAACGCTTTCCTTTATCAGACATAAAGTTTTTACTGCTGTAAGTAAAATGGCTTTTGAAAATAATTTGGATAACTTAGAAAATATTCCATATGAAATTATACCTGGAGATGTAAAAACTTATAGGGAAAGTACTTTTTTAGATCGTGCTATTGTAAGTGAAAGAATTCGTTTAGCTATGGGGTTAAATTTGAGACCCAGTGATAAATCAAGAGCTATTTCAGAAGGAATAGAGCAAGCGAAAATACCTTCAAAGTATTATGAACCCCCATTAATAAATATTATTAAGTTTGCCTGTAATGCTTGCCCCAGCAATAAATACGAAGTTACAAATATGTGTCGTGGATGTTTAGCTCACCCTAGTGTTGAAGTTTGTCCAAAACAAGCAGTAAGTATAATTAATGGGAAAAGCTTTATTGATCAAGATAAATGTATTCAATGTGGTTTATGTGCAAAGGCTTGTCCCTATTCAGCAATAATAAAGCATGAACGTCCTTGTGAAAATGCTTGTGGAATGGATGCTATCCATTCAGATAAGTATGGAAGAGCTGATATTGATTATGATTTGTGTGTAAGTTGTGGAATGTGTTTAGTAAATTGTCCATTTGGTGCAATTTCAGATAAAAGCCAAATTTATCAGTTGATTCGAGCTATGAATGAAGGATGCAAAGTAATTGGAATTGTAGCTCCTTCTTATCTAGGACAATTTGGAAGAAATGTTGGATTTAATGATTTTAAAAGAGCCTTATTGAAATTGGGGTTAGATGATGTTGTAGAAATTGCAATTGGTGCAGATATTTGTACTATTGAAGAAGCTGAAGATTTCATGAAAAATGTTCCTGGAAAATATGATTTTATGGGTACTTCATGTTGTCCTTCTTGGGCGGTTATGGCAAAAAAGATGTTTCCAGAATTTTCTGACCATATTTCAATGGCTCTAACTCCAATGGTATTTACAGCCCGTTTTGTCAGAGAAAAGAATCAAAATGCTAAAATTGTATTTATTGGACCTTGTAGTGCAAAAAAACTTGAAGCTTCGAGAAAAAGCATAAAAAGCGAAGTGGATTTTGTAATTACTTATGAAGAATTATCAGGAATGTTCGATGCAAAGAATGTAGAAGTTGTTGGAACTGATAAAACTCTTAATGATGAGGCTACCGCTTCAGGAAGAGGGTTTGCTGTTGTTGGAGGAGTAGCTAATGCAGTGTCAAATTTAATAAAAAAACAAAACCCTGAAAAAGAAGTTAAAATTAAAACAGCAGCAGGTTTAAGAGAATGTCGAGAAATGCTTTCTGAAGCTAGAAAGGGAAAATATGATGGTTACCTTCTTGAAGGCATGGGGTGTCCAAATGGTTGTGTTTCCGGAGCTGGATGTTTAGTTCAATCCAATGTAGCTGAGCGACAGGTTAAAAATGCTTCGAAAAACTCAAATTTAAAAACTTCTGACGAATCAAAGTATTCTGATAAACTTTATCTGTTGAATGAGAAAGTTTAATTTTTTTCTGCTTGTTTTTTGAAGGCATCAAGATGCTGTAAAGATCCATCCCTTAAGGCTTCAAAAACAGTTCTTACATCGTCATTTAAATCAAAAGTAAGGAATTTATCATACATAGCAATATTTTCTATTTCTGCGATTACTCCAATATCATAAATTTCTTCTAGAGAATTAGGTAAAATTACATGTTCGCTTCCCACAAAAGAGGGAACTTCATATCCATAGGTTTTATATAAATCTAAAAGATATCCTTCATGAACTTTTTCGGCTTCTATAATATTACTGAAAGGTTTTGTAACATTATATTCTTCCATGATAAAGGTATACTCTGCAAATGCAAGTCTTTCATCTTCAATAGCATATTTTAACATTTGCTCTAGGGTGAATTCCTCTGTAATTTCAGCAGCTTTTGCACCAAACAATTCATTTGAAGAAGTACTAACGCTGAGTTCAGGTTGGGCTGAAGCCGAAATTGTAAAGAAACTAAATAACAATAACAGGGAAATCAGTAGAAAAAACTTTTTTAAAGTCATAGCTTACTCCTTTTCTTAAATTATAACATGAATATTCAATTTTAATAAAAATTATTTTGTACCCATTGCCTTATAACCAATTACAACTGTCCATACGTAGGCACAAGTTTTTGGAATCATAAGCATTCCAACTAGTGGGTATTTATGTGCAAAAAGTACAACTGGAATGTAACAAGCAAAGCTTATAATTATTGAAAGTGGAAGGAAAGAAAATGCCTTATCCTTAGAAGTTTTAATTTCTTTGTAATAAATAACAATAATTAATATTCCAAGTATTAAGAAAGGTATATTTCTTAAAATTCCCCATAAAAGAGAAGGTTCTGAGGAAGTCCAACCGTTCTGTGGGAATACACACAAGATTATTCTAGCCATTGCCAAAAAGAAAACTGTTTTTGTTAGTTTAGAATTTTTAGTTTTCTTATATCGATAGACCCAAACATAATAAAGTAGGACATAAAAAATTGTCATGGTGATTGAAGTTACTAATTTTCCAATTCCAAGAGGACCAATTAAATTTTCAAGGCCCACTGTATTTAGGGCATAAGCTCTTGGAACTAGATGAAAGGCATCACCACTACCTAAAATTACTGCCAAAATACCAAAAATTGTGTATTGTTTTTCCTTACTTTTTTTTATCATAATGATTCCAATACTTATAACTGTAATTAAATAAAATATATCAAAAATGGTCTCAAAATACTTTTGCATAAAAACTCCTTTAACTTTTGAGGATTTTTTGATGATAATGGTTTCAAATTTTATAATCAAGAGAAATGTTTGTTCTCAAATGAATTATTCTTTTTTGAAACAAGTGGAAAAGTAATTAATAGAATCAAAGCTAGTAAAAACATTGAATAGTTTAAACCAAACCTGTCGGCAACAAAACCTACCAATGGAGCCAAAACAATTGTAAAAATGGATTGAACCTGAGAAGCAAGACTCAAGACCGTTGTACGTTCTTGTTTATTCATATTATCATCAATAACATCAATAAAAATTGGTTTTCTAATATTTAACAATAAATACATTAGAATAAAAATTAAAATAACAAAAATAGGAAGTTCAATAGTAAAAGCTAAAATTAAAATAAGTAAAGGTAAACTTAGATATAATAGTTTTAACAGTTTATCACGACTTGTGAGTTTAATTAGTCTATAAGAATTTTTTGATCCAAAGGAACTTATTAAGTAAATGGCACAATAAGTTAAACCAAGTATAATCTTTAACGAATCATCCTTTGAGAAAGTTAAAAGTGTAAAGGCTATTGAAGTTACAAGTAAAGACTGTAAAATAGGTTGAATGTAATCTTTAATTGATGAAATAATACCTTCAAAAAGCCCATTACTTATTATAAGTTTGTTTAAATTCTTGTTGGTAAAAATATTTTTAATTGAAGTTTTAACAAAAGCTATAAAACTAATTTCCCCTTTTTGTGTTTTTGAATCAATTGAATTTGGATAGGAAAGAATTAAAAGAAAATCAATTATATAAGGAATAATTGAAATCAGAAAAATATAATTTGAATCTGGTACCATTAAAATAAAGACTATTCCTAGAATTGAACTAAAACTACTTCCAATAAGATAAGCAGAACGTGTGTGACCATAAACAAAAGTTTTGTAACTCGTCCATTCTTTTTGATCTAAATAAGCATAAATTAAGGCCTTATGACTGCCAGTTCTAAAAGCTTCTCCTAATCCAAAAAAGAATATAGCAACGGCTGCAATAAGAAAACCTTTTGTAAAGAAAAAGAAAATAAAAGAAATAATATAAAAGGTAAAGCAAAGACAAAGTTCTGTTTTCTTACCAATATAATCTGCAATAAAACCAGAAGGAATTTCAAAAACATTCATTATTATTTCTCTGATTGAAATTAAAAATCCAATTTCTAGAAGAGTAAGACCTTTATTTAACAAAAAAATTAAAAGAAAAGGTTCAAAAAATTTTAAATCTTTTAAAAACCCATAAAAGGAAAACTTTATAATTAACGGGTCGTGTAGAATTGTTTTTTTCAAGTCATTAATCATTGTTTTTGATGATAGCATTTTTGTATTTTTCTGTAAAGTGGGTAGAAATAAATCCACAAAATGTTTAGTCTAAATAAAGTAAATTATGATTTAACAAAATTAACATTTTTAGAAGGGAATAGATGAAAATTTTATTGGTTTGTGATCAATTTTTTGGTGCAAATAATGGTACAACGATTTCAGCACGGAGATTTAGCCGAGAATTAGAAAAAAACGGAAATGAAGTAAAGGTTCTATGTGCAGGGAATAAAGATCAAGGGGATTTTTGTTTAGATGCTATTCACTTTCCCTTATTTGATGGACTTATTACCTCTCAAGGAATGACTTTTGCGAAAGTTAATCCTAAAATAATTTCTAAAGCAGTCGATTGGGCTGATATTGTACATGTCTATGTACCTTTTGCTTTAGCTAGAAAAACAATTAAAATCTGTAGAGAAAAAAACAAACCTTTTACTGCAGCTTTTCATGTTCAACCTGAAAATATTACAAGTTCAATTCATATGGCCAATTTTGCATTGGTAAATTTTATGATATACCAAAATTTTAAAAGACATGTTTATCAGTATTGTAATCATGTTCATTGTCCAAGTAAGATGATAGCCAATGAGTTAGTCAAACATGGATATAAATCTCAATTACATGTAATTAGTAATGGAATTGATCCTTATTTTAAATATACTAAACGAGAGAAACCTTTAGAATATAAAGATAAATTCTTAATATTAAATATTGGACGGTTTTCAATTGAAAAAAAACAAGATGTTTTAATAAGAGCAATAAATTCCAGCAAATATGCCAATAAAATACAATTAATCTTAGCTGGACAAGGTCCTAGAAAGAAAAACCTTGAAAAACTTGGTAAAATATTAAAAAATAAACCTGTAATGAATTTTTATAGTAGGGAAGATTTACTTGATATTATTTCAAAATGTGATTTATACGTTCATCCTGCTAATGTTGAAATTGAGGCTATGGCTTGTATGGAAGCTTTTGCGGGAGGTTTAGTACCAATTATTGCAAAAAGCCCAATATCAGCGACCTCTCAATTTGCATTAAATTCAAACTGCCTTTTTAATTGTGGTGATGAAAAGGAATTAACTGAAAAAATTGACTGGTGGTTAGATCATGAAAGTGAACGTAAAACTTGGGAGATAAAATATTCTGAGTATGCAAAAGAATATTCCCAAAAGAATTGTGTTTTGAAAATAGAAGAAATGTTTGAAAAGGCCATTGAAGAGAATGGATAAAAATATAAACCATAATGAAGATCAACATATTGTACATATGTGGGAACCTTTTAATTTTAAACCTAAAAGGGGTTATGATTACAGAAAAATAGGTTTTTTTAATACTCTTTTTTATTTTTTTAGTCGGGGTATTGTACAGGGACTTTTGAATATTTATAATCATTTTGTTTTTGGAATGAAAGTTCAAGGTAAAAAAAACATTAAGAAAATTTCTAAAAAACAGGGATCTGTTGTTATTGCAAATCATGTTCATATTTTAGATTGCACTTTAATAGCCAGTTTGGTAGGAAGAATGAGAAGAATATATTTTACTACCCTTGAATCAAATTTTAATATTCCAGTAATAAGACATCTTGTAAAAGGGTTAGGTGGAGTTCCCATTCCTGAAAATATTTCTGGTCTTAATGAATTTTTTCATGAGATGCAAAATGCATTAATAGATGGTGATTTTGTTTGTATGTATCCTGAGAGTGTTTTATATCCTTACTATGAAGGAATTAGAGATTTTAAAAGTGGGGCTTTCCATTTAGCGGTTGATACAAATAGTCCTATAATTCCAATGGTCATAACTTTTAGAAAACCAACTGGTTTTTATGCTTTATACAAAAAAAAGCCTTGTTTAACAATTACGGCTTTAGAACCAATTGAAATACCAAAGAACGGGGAGCACCACGAAAAGATTATTGAATTAATGAATAAATGTCATTTTGTTATGACGGAAGCAGTAGATAATCAGAAATTTATTCCACCATCTAGACGTTATTGCTTTGGTTTAAGAATTAGAAATCGTTCAAAGCGGGGTGATAAAAATAAGGGGTAATATTATGGGGTTGTTAAATGTTTAAAAATTTAAAATTTTATAGTGCACATATTTCAATCGTTTTAGGTTTTTAAGTTTAATGATGTGTATTATTAATTTACATTTTAATGGAATTAAATTAGCCTTAATAACAGAAATTGTTGCCAGAAAGAAAAGATTGTCAAAGAAAAATAAATTTGAAATAGGAGAAATTTTTGAATAAAGTAGATGCAATAGAAATTTTAAAAAATAGGGATTCATTACTTAATATTGATATTATTGAGAATCTAAAAAATGAAAATTCTCACTTAATATATTTGGATGAAAAAGGTTTTCTTATAGAAAACCATAAAACACAAATGATTAGTTTTGAAAAAGAAACCGAGATTAATTTTTTTGATAAAAAAATTGATAATTCTAAAATAATAGTAGTTCATCAAGAATTCTACAAAAACCATTTAATTAAAAAGGGTTATAAAGTTTTAAGTAATTGCCATCAGGCGGTTTATGAAAAAGATACTTTAAGTATTGATTTACCCTTGAATGTTGAAATAAAGATTTTGACAATTGAACAGCTAGATTTTGTCTTCAGCCACTATAATAAATTTGTTGATATTGATTATCTTAAAGAACGAATAGCAAATAAACAAATGGTTGGTTTATTTTTTAACAACCAAATTACCGGATTTATTGGAATACATAAAGAAGGTGCTATTGGAATGTTAGAGATTGATGAAAAATACCGAAGAAGAAATTTTGCTACCTTTTTGGAGAAATATATTGTTAATAAACAATTAGAAGATAAAAAAATACCTTATTGTCAAATTGTTGACGGTAATGAGAAGTCTATGGCCCTTCAAAAGAAAATTGGGTTCTCATTCGCTAAAGAAATGATTTTTTGGATGAAAAAGGTCTAATTATATCTTGGAAAGTAATAAATATTTCTTTAAAATATTAAAAAAATAAGATAATAATTAAATTAAGTGGAAAGTTATTTATTATAACCTTAT
>Ga0172378_10005710_pt1 | contig 11627 bp, 14 predicted proteins | sample GrowelOW332metaG_FD_119755 | JGI IMG/M metagenome (GOLD analysis project Ga0172378, IMG submission 119755) | Groundwater microbial communities from an aquifer near a municipal landfill in Southern Ontario, Canada - Pumphouse #3_1 metaG | ecosystem: Environmental > Aquatic > Deep subsurface >... | reverse complement strand
CGGAGGCTTTGGCCATGGAGTTGGCATGAGCCAGTACGGTGCCATGAGACTGTCTGATGAAGGATATCTTTATAAAGATATTTTAAATTTTTATTATAAGGATATTGAAATAAGCAAAATGTATTAGATGGAATATGCTTTATAAATATGGTATAATTTGTTTAATATTTATTTAGGGGGTATATCTCATGAATTCAAAAAAGCTGGGAATAGAATTTTTAAAATTATTGGCCGGAATCCTGTTTTTAATATTAATATCCTGTTTTTTATTTAAAAACCCTTTATTAAGCTATAATAATTTATTTATCCTTATAGGAGTACCGGCAATGGAACTTTGGGAATATCTTATAAAAACAGAAAAGATATTAAAAAAGCCCCACACATTAAGTAAAAGAATAATAAAAAACTTAGTTTATGCTGTTTTTTTAATTATTACTATGAGAATTTTAAATGGGAGCAGCTTCTCCTCATTTCGTTCAGATGTAATATTAATGTTACTATTTTTAATAATTGCATTTTTTGATAAAGATAAAGAAAAAGTAACCAGCTGGTAGTATAAAGTTAATATCCATATAGTGAAAAGCTGCCTTCAGGCAGCTTTTATAATTTTATTTCAATTTTTACAAGTCTTCCAAGTACCTTAACTATTTTCTTGTCTACAGTTTCGGTTCTAAGGGTGCTTTTGTTGCTTATAAGAAGAAGATTGTTATTATCTATCCTCTTAACCTGCCTTACTGCTCTTTTTTCATTAACCTCTATCAGATATATATTATCATCTAAAGGCTCTGACTCCTTGTGGCATAGTGCAATATCGCCCTTGGCAATCCTGAAGCCTAACATATCATCCTTTTCTATTTCTATGAAAAACACCTTATCTTTTGGAAAACCCTCTATTTTATTATCAAATATAGGAAGCTGTTTTTCTCCCTTAGCTTCTGAAAATGAATAATCATATATTTTGAAATTCATAATTACAGAGGAGAAAGCACTTTCCATAGTTTCATTTACCTTTTTAGGTATCTCCCTAACCTCTATAACTTCTTCCTCATCATCCGATGTAAGAACTGCATCATCCACCTGATAATTTAAGACATTAGAAAACCTTCTTAACAGGTTTTCATTTAATACCCTTCTGCCGGATTCAATTTCTTCAATGAAATTCTCCGATACTCCCAGCTTTTTTCCTAACTGTTTTTTTGATAATCCCTGGTTTAATCTTGCTGTTTTTATAGATTCTGAAACCCTGCTCATAGTACCCTCCAATTACTTACCGTGGTTTTTGTACCACTCTCTTTCTTCAATGAGATGCTCAATAAGATGTTTAAAAGACCAATCCTGTGACGTCTCGGTAACTACCGCCATAATGGGCCTTTTTTTAAATTTCTCTCTTATCCCTTTAATTATGGAACTTAATCCACCATCTGAAATATTATTAAAAAGGACCAGGCTGTCTTTAGGAAGTGAATCATTAACAGTAATAAACTCAAGACCTTTTATAATATCCCTTATTGTCATATCACCCATTTTAGATGTTATTTCCTTTGTTCTAAGTACTCCATTTTCGTTGGATAAACCTTTTATTAAATCCTGCTCATCAGGGCTTAAATTATAATATAAAACCATATTTTTATTATCTAAAACCAATTTTTACCGTTACATAAAATCTACTAAAATCTAATATTTAGAGATTTATTCCTTATTCAAAGCAGCCTGTTTTGTCATAAGACTACTCCAGTTTGATATGCTGCTCCAAAGGCTTAAATTCCTGCGTAACGAACAGTACATATCAACATTATCTTGAATGTGATATTATGCTGATTCCTCATATCTTGAAAGATTTATTGACGCATTTTTATCCCTATCAATTTTATGGTTACATGATGGGCAAATAAAAACCCTGTCTTTAAGTTTTAAATCTTTCTTTATTGCTCCACAACAAGAACAGGTTTTGCTTGAAGGATAAAACCTGTCTGCTTTTACAAATTCAATGCCATTGAATTTACTTTTATATTCTAAAATACTAATAAATTTATGGAAACATTGCTCTTGTATAGCCTTTGATAAGTGTTTATTTTTAAGCATACCTTTCACATTTAAATCTTCAACAACTATTCTGCAGGGCTTGGTTTTCACTATTGCAGTCGTGGTTTGATGAATATGATTTAAACGTATATTAGAAAGCCTTCTTTGGATAAGTTTTATTTCTCTTTCAAGTTTTTTAATATTATTAGTTTTAGTAAATTTATAACGGTTTTCACCTTCCTTTCCCATTTGAATTTTACCTTTTTCATATTTTCTTGAAACTTGTTTTTGTTTTCTTTTTAACTTCTTTTTTAGTCTTTTAATTTCTTTAGTTTTATTAATATTTTTAAATGGCTTATCTATATTTGAAACTATTGCTAAATCTTTTAATCCCAAAACTTCCCGTCAAAACTTACTCTTGGATTGGCATATTTAATATCCATAGGTATTTGCTCTGCTGTTTTAACCCATCCTACTTTTTCAATTAAAACCATATTGGTCTTAACTTTTAATTTTATATTGTCATTATAGAATGAAGGTTTGCTTTTTCTTCTGCTTTTAAATCTTGGCTTATCTGATAAGCCTTTAAAAAATTTTTTATAAGCATTACAAGCGTCTTTTACAGCCTGTTTTGCTACATTATTAGATACTCCACTCAGCCAATTAAGTTCTGATTTCTTTAGAATAGTCAACTCTTTTCTTAAATCACCATCATTAATGAATTTCCCGCCATTTCTATAATTTTCTTCTTGTCTTGCAAGTGTCCAATTATAAATAAATCTTGCAGTACCAACTGACTGCCATAATTTTTGTTCCTGCTCTATGCTAGGGATAATTCTAACTTTCTTCGCCAGTATCATTCTCTAACAACTCCTTAATCATCTTTTTGTTTATTACTTGATACTCTGCAATATCCAATATTTTTTTATCCTTCTTAATAAATGGCACATGCAAAACTTGATTAATTTATCGTTCATAATAATAGCGGTGTCTGCCTTCTCTTGTGTGATGTGGTTTTAGTTTTCCTTCATTATCCCATAATCTTAAAGTCTGAATACTTTTACCTACTAATTTTGAGAATTGACCAATCGTATAATATTTATGACAACATAAAACTAATAATTTATCAATATATTTTAGTAGGTTTTAGTAGTTATTCAAAAACTGTTACTTACCTCCTCTTTAACTTCTCGACTTCAGGAGCTTCTTCATCACAGGTAACTCTGATACTTTTCATAATCTGATCTTCATAAGGCATATCGCTGTAATCTCTCTTAACTGCTGCTATCTTTTGTACGGTTTCCATTCCTTTCAGAACCTTTCCAAAGGAAGCATAGCCTCCGTCCAGATGAGGAACTGATGCAAGACATATGAAGAACTGGCTTCCTGCTGAGTCTTTGTGGGCAGCTCTGGCCATAGAAAGTACTCCCTCTTCATGCTTTAAGTCATTGTCAAATCCGTTTGTTTTAAACTCTCCTCTTATGGAATAGTCAGGACCTCCTGTACCGTTACCCAAAGGGCATCCCCCCTGTATAACAAATCCAGGAATTACCCTGTGAAACTTAAGCCCATCATAAAAGCCTGAGTTTGCTAAACTAATAAAATTATTAACTGTATTGGGAGCTATATCCTTGTATAACTCTCCCTCCATTACCTCTCCGTTTTCCATTGTAATTGTAAATTTTGGATTCATAATATCTCCTCCTATATATGTATAAATAAATTAACGCCAAAACCAGTAAGCATGATTACTAACAGATTAAATAATATATGCTGAATACTCCATATGGTAACATCTTCAGTCTTTTTATAAACAGAAAGCCCTGTAATCAGCATAACAAGCTGAATGATAATTAAAACATAAATACTTCCCGGGAACTGAGGCATAAATCTGCTCCAGAAAAGTCCATCTATTAAGGCTACATAAAGAAATAAAGCCAGGTAGCCATTGAGCTTTATTCTTGCCCCCGCCAAATCAACTATGTTTACCCAGGCAAGAATCTCTAAAAATCCATTTACAAAACCATACAGCATTGAATTAAATATTAGATACCAGGCATTTGTCTCTATTTTAACCCCTTTTGAGTAATAATATCCTCCTATTATAGTAATTATTACAAATACTACTATTTCTTTTTTTACTTTTCTTATTTGAGGATGGAAAATAGGCAGCTTCTTATCAAAGGTAAATCTGAGCAAAATTCCTATACCTATCCAGTATATAAGTGCCACCAGAATAGGTGAATTTGTAAATTTAACTATTCCCCAAGCAGCAAAAGGAAATAATATGGCTATAAACCAGCCAGCCCACTGTTTTAACCTGAGTATAATTTTAACTGGGTTTATTTTAAAATTATCCATTTTACTTCCCCCATATCTATATACTTAAAAGATTATAACAAAGCTGAACCATAGCTTCATTCTTAGAATTAAATATTTCTATGGTTCCACTATCCTTACTATCAGTAAATAAATCATATTCTAAAAGCTTAGAGCTTAATCTTTTAACTGTTCCGAAGCTTCCATCTATTATAGGAACTTCCGGCCCAAATATATTATTTATTTCTTCTTTTATAAAAGGGTAATGAGTACATCCAAGGACTATAGTCTCCACGCTGCTCACATCTATTTTCTTAAGCTTTGAATTTAAATAATTTTTAACTACATTCCCTGATACATTTCCATCTTCTATTATTTCAGCCAAGCCATCACAGGGCAGAGATACTATCTTATCTTCTACTTTATACTCCTTAATCAAATTAAAATATTTTGACTGAGAAAGAGTGGCAGGAGTTGCCATAATAAGGATTTGCCCCCCCCTATTAAATTTTACTGCCGGCTTTACCGCAGGCTCTATGCCAATTACAGGAATACCCTTGTATTTTTCCCTTAAATCATAAATTGCAGCGGAGGTTGCTGTATTACAGGCTACAACTATTGCCTTTACACCTTTATTATATAAAAATTCAATTCCCTTAAAGGTTAATTTTTTAATAGTATCTATATCCTTAGTTCCATATGGAGCATTAATTGAATCTCCATAATAAATATAACTTTCCGACCGCATAAGCTTAACTGCCTCTTTTAATACACTTATTCCGCCTACTCCCGAATCAAAAAAACCAATAGGTTTACTTTTATTTATCATATAATCACCACTATCTGCATAATTTCCTCTATATAAGTAAATCACATAATCTATTAATTGAATTTTAACCTAAAAAACAGCCAACAGGTACTTATGCAATTTCCTTATATAATTATACTACCAGATATTGCTTATATACAAGTTTCTAAAATATGAATAATTTTATTAAAAACTTGCATATTTATTTGTACATCTATTGACATTAACCTATAAATGTAATAAAATTTAATGAATATTTTTAAATTCAATTACAGATAATATCTATTATAAGGAGGTATAATATGGAAAAAGATTTAACTTACTTTATTGGTAAAAAGGACCATTCTCCGGAAGCAATCGAGAAAATATTGACTGCTCATCCAGAGATCAAATTCGTCTCAGCAATAGGTGTGGACCTGACGGGTAATGACACCGACGAAAAAATTCCAATCGGACTTTTCCTTAAGGATATCAAAGGTTTCTTAGATGGTGCAGTGCAAACTGACGGTTCATCTGTTGTCCTTCCAGGAATAGCTACACTAAACAATGCCAAAGTGGACATGATAGCAGACACCGACGTCAGCTGGTATGTTGACTACAATTACGAACACATAGATTACGAAACGGAAAAGCCTGTAGGAACACTCAGAATCCCTTGTTTCCTAAGACATGAGGGCAAATTCGTTGACTCAAGATATCTTCTCAAAGCAAGTATCGAAAACTTCAGTAAAACTCTTCTTCAACTCTTCAAAGACCATCCGGAAAAATTATCCCCCTACGGAATAGCAATAGATGATATAGATGAAATAACAGCTACCTGTGCAACAGAATTAGAATTTTGGGTAAAAACACCAAATGACATTGCTTTAGTTGAAAAATTATATACATCCCAGACATTAAAAGAGCAATATTGGCAGAAAACAAAAGGTGCTGTAAGGACAGCTTTAGAAGAATCATTACTTCTTATGGCAGACTATGGTATTGAACCGGAAATGGGTCATAAGGAAGTTGGGGGAGTTAAGGCTAAGCTTGACAGCGAAGGTAATCTGGACCATATAATGGAACAGCTTGAGATTGACTGGAAATACTCAACAGCAATTCAGACAGCAGACAACGAAATATTCGTAAGATATATCGTTTCAGAAGTATTCAGAAGCTATGGTCTTGAAGTTACATTTAAAGCTAAACCAATTGAAGGTGTTGCAGGAAGCGGAGAGCATACTCATGTTGGTATGGCCATGAAACTAAAAAGCGGAAAGTTTATAAATCTATTTACTGCTACAAAGAAACATTTCTTAAGTGCAGTAGGATATGCTTCAGTTATGGGTGTACTAAACAATTACGAAGTTATTAACCCATTCGTATCTTCTACAAATGATTCATTAAGAAGATTAAAGCCTGGTTTTGAAGCTCCTATATGTATAGTAACATCTTTAGGACACTCTGTTGATGTTCCTTCAAGAAACAGAACAGTTCTTATGGGACTTGTAAGAGATGAATTAAATCCACTGGCTACAAGATTTGAGCTTAGAGCACCAAACCCATATTCAAACACATATGTAGTCCTTTCAGCTTTATATTCAGCAATGTTAGATGGAATTGAATATGCCTTTAAAAACGGCAAGGATGAAGACAGCCTTCTTGCAGAATTATCAAAGAAACCAGGAGAAGATGCAGATTATCTTGCTAAAGAAAGAGCTTACAGAAGTGAGGAAGATGTATTCGAAGACTTTACATCAGAAGAAAGAGATGCATATTTCAGCAAAGCTCCTGCTACTGTATATGAAAACTTTTCAGGCTTTGACAAATATCCTGAAAAGAAAAAGGTACTTGTTGAAAAAGGAGTATTTACTGACAAACTTATAGGCAGCATTAAAGAAGGCTATATTGACAGATGGGTTACAGAAGTAAATCAGAGAATAATATCTAAATATATAGATCAAATAAGAAGCTGCAGAATGCTTCATTCTGCTGAAAAGGCACTGGATTTAGATATTAAAAACTGGATGAAAATACATGAATTAAGACTATATCTAATGAAGGATTCCGTTGACAATAAGAGCTTATTTACTAAAATTAAGCTGGCAGCGGAAGCAAAAGATTATGAAAAGGTATCAGCACTTCAGCTTGAGCTGGAAAGCAAAATGGACGAACTGAGAACTATCTATACTTCCTATAAGAAAAACTTATTAGATATATAGAGTGCACCCTTATGGGTGAATAGCAAAGCGGATACTGAGTTTACACTTAGTATCCGCTTTGTTTTAATTCATATTTGGTAGTGTGCCCTATTTTAATTCAAAACTTTTTATAACCATATCTTTTCTTACATTAATAGGCTTCCATATTTCAATTTTCTCTATTCTGACCATCTTGTGATAATCTTCCTTAATACTTTTTTCACAGGCAATGGAGTATTCCGCATTGGACCACTCCTTCTTTGCAAAGTTTGTATTTGCAAGCGAAATATGCAGATCCCAGCCTTCTTCACTATCCCGTACCAGGAAACCCTGGTTTCTTAATTTTTCATTTATTATTCTGGACAATCTTCCTATATATCCTTTTTTCTCAACTAACAGGTTAACTGATTTATAAGGAGGCTGAAAACATACGGTTCCATTAACTTCAGCCTTAAATTTCTTATATTTTCCTATAATATCGTTTACAGTTTTACTCAGCAAATCTAAATCCGGATCCCTAATTACTTCCAAAGTAATATGAAGTTTTGGAAGTTCCTTATATATCCTGTACTTTTTTGATATGTTTTTTTGAAGGGACTCTACCTCTGTATAAGAATCTTCATCTAATAAAGCAACCAGGTAATAATTCATAAATATCTCCATTCCTTAGTTAATTATACTTATTTATTATAACATAAAAAGGAAATTTGTACAGTTCAAAAAAATATATACCATATAGTCATATATATGATATAATGTAGTTTAGCAAATCTCAGATTAAGGATGGATGAGTAAATGGAAAAACTTATTATTAACGGAGGTAATAGGTTAAATGGCACTGTTGAAATCAGTGGTGCTAAAAATGCCGCAGTGGCAATAATACCTGCTACTTTAATGGCCAGTAATGGATTATCACAGATAGACAATACTCCAGATATTGAAGATGTTCATTGTTTAGAAAGAATATTAGAAAATTTAGGATGTAAACTTAGTAAGAGTGACAGCTCAATTTTTATAGACAGTACTACAGTTGATAATATAAATGCAGTTTCAGAGGATGTTAGAAGTATGAGAGCTTCCTATTATCTAATAGGTGCTCTTTTAGGCAGATTTAAAGAAGCAAATGTAGACTTACCCGGAGGCTGTCCTATTGGAGTCAGGCCAATAGACCAACATATAAAGGGCTTTGAGGCACTTGGTGCAAAGGTTACAATAGACCACGGTTCTATCCATGCTACAGCAGAAAGACTTATAGGTACAAATATATACTTTGATGTAGTAAGTGTTGGTGCTACAATAAATGTTATGCTGGCAGCTACACTTGCTGAAGGCACAACTATTTTGGAAAACGTAGCAAAAGAACCTCATGTAGTAGACGTAGCAAACTTTTTAAACTCCATGGGAGCCAATATAAAGGGTGCCGGAACAGATGTAATCAGAATAATAGGCGTTGAAAAACTGACAGGCTGTAACTACAGCGTTATACCTGATCAGATAGAAGCCGGTACATATATGATGGCTACTGCAGCCTGCGGTGGAGAGGTATTAATAAATAACATAATCCCAAAGCATATGGAGTCAATTAGTGCTAAATTAGAGGAAATGGGAGTTAAGGTTATTGAGGACGGAGATTCCTTAAAGGTTATAGCAGATAAATTCCCATTAAAATCTGTTAATGTGAAGACTCTTCCCTATCCCGGATTTCCTACAGACCTGCAGCAGCCTATGAGCGTTTTATTATCTTTGGCTCAGGGAAGAGGTATAATAAACGAAAGTATATGGGAAAGCAGGTTTAAGCATGTAGATGAGCTTAAAAAAATGGGTGCTAAAATAAAAGTAGAAGGACAGCTGGCCATTATAGATGGAGTTGATAAGCTTACCGGAGCTAAAATAAAAGCAACTGATTTGAGAGCAGGAGCTGCTATGATTATAGCAGGGCTTACAGCTGAGGGAGCCACAGAGGTTTCCGGCCTCGATCATATAGACAGAGGCTATCCCCACATTGAAAACAAATTAAAAAATTTAGGTGCAGACATAATAAGAGTAAAGGAAGATTAATATGAAGTTTTGTTCTTTATTTAGCGGGAGCAGCGGAAACTGTATCTTTGTTTCCTCAAATGAAACCAGGATACTTATCGATGCCGGACTTTCCGGCAAAACCATAGAGTCTGCCTTGTGTTCAATTGGTGAAACAGGAAAAGAAATTGACGGAATTCTTATAACCCATGAACATTCTGACCATATAAAGGGTGTTGGTGTATTATCAAGGAAATACGATATACCTGTTTATGCTACTCCAAAAACCTGGGGAGCAATTGGTACAAGCATTGGGGCTATAAAAGAACATAATCTGAAGACCATAGATAATAACATTTTAAATATTAAAGATTTGGATATAGTAAAATACAGTACTTCTCATGATGCAGCAGATCCTTCCGGATATTCTTTATCCTGCTCAGGGAAAAAGATATCCATAACAACAGATTTAGGTTATTTCAGCGATGACATAAAGGATCAGATTATGGATTCCGACATTATTCTGTTGGAGAGCAATCATGACATAGAGATGCTTAAATTTGGTCCATATCCCTATTATCTCAAGAGAAGGATTTTAAGCGATGAAGGCCATCTTTCAAATGATGCCTGTGCAGAGGCTATTATAAAAATTGTCAATGGCAGCAAAAAAAATATTATATTAGGTCATCTCAGCAAAACAAATAATTTTCCTGATTTAGCATATAAAACAGTATTTAATGCTTTAATGGATGCCGGTATAGATTTGAAGAAGGAAATAAATATAGCTGTTGCTAAGAGAAGTGAGCCAAGTAACTATATTGAAATTTAGGAAATAATTATATATATAAACATAAGATTTTTATTTATTTTTAAAAAACAAAGGAGACAAAAAATGAGCTTATACAAAGAATGGACAGACTTAGTAGTTAACTATGTTAAAACTTATGGGGAAAAAGCATTTTGGGATGAGTACGGTACTGTTGAAAAGAAAATATACGAACATATATTATCAAACAAAGACACAGTGCTTAACTCAAATGTAAAAGCCCTGTCAGATTTATTCCACACTACAAATCAGTTTGTAGTTGGATTCTTAGATGGAATAAACGACAGCTTGAAAACTCCTGTTGACCTGGAAAATATCGAAGAGAATACACAGGTTTCCTTGGATATTGACTTTGAAAAGCTGTATTTTAATATGTTAGATGCCAAGGCAGATTATCTTTACTCATTAAAGCAGTGGGATTCTATAATCTCTGAGGAAAAAAGAAAAGAAATAAAAAAAGACTGGTCAAATTCAAAAATAGTAAGAAATGACAACAAAGTTGGAAGAAATGATCCCTGCCCCTGCGGAAGCGGAAAGAAATATAAAAAGTGCTGTGGCAGGAACGCATAGACAGGTTAAAGAGCAATTATGCTCTTTTTTTATCCGGTAATTTCCTATATATTTTCCAGTATTGACCATATTGCAATAATAAACTATACTTAAAATAATATAATAAGAAGGAGTGGTATAATGGATAAAAATTCTGATTTCATAGTAGAAAAGAGAATCGAGAGGACTATAGAAGCATTAAAGAAGAACAAAATGAACGGGTATTTAGTCCAGGACGAAAAGGAACTTATAGAAAAAATAGAAGAAATAGTAAATGAAGGTTCCTCTGTGGCAGTAGGCGGTTCTATGACTCTATTTGAAACCGGTATTATTGATTATTTAAGGAGTGGAAAATACACATTTTTTGATAGATATAAAGAAGGCCTTACAAAAGAAGAAATTAAAGAAGTATTTAGAAAAAGTTTTTCCGCAGATGCTTATTTTGGAAGCTCAAATGCTGTAACAGAAGATGGAGAGCTTTATAACGTAGATGGAAACGGAAACAGAGTAGCTGCTATGCTTTATGGGCCAGATAAGGTAATAGTTGTTGTAGGCTTCAATAAAATAGTTAAGGATCTGGAAGCGGCCATTGAAAGAAACAGAGAAATGTCTGCTCCCGCCAATGCAAAAAGGCTGAATAAAGCAACTCCCTGTGTAAAGGTTGGATACTGTATGGACTGCAGCTCAGATGACAGAATCTGCTCTGAGTACACCCTTATAAGGAAGCAGTTTGACAAAAACAGAATTCATGTAATAATAGTAAATAAAAGCTTAGGGTATTAAAGTTTAATACTGCTTGATTATCAATATAATTAAGCAGCATTATTTTTTTGAAGATACACTGCTGAAAGAACCATAACAATACATAAAAAATTTGGACCATAGATTACTCTATGATCCAAATTTT
>Ga0172378_10005709_pt1 | contig 11628 bp, 11 predicted proteins | sample GrowelOW332metaG_FD_119755 | JGI IMG/M metagenome (GOLD analysis project Ga0172378, IMG submission 119755) | Groundwater microbial communities from an aquifer near a municipal landfill in Southern Ontario, Canada - Pumphouse #3_1 metaG | ecosystem: Environmental > Aquatic > Deep subsurface >... | reverse complement strand
AGAAGAGCTTTCTTTTCTATTATTATTATAGTGTTGGCGCTGAAAGTTGGTGCTGCTTTCATCGGTTTTGTCACAGAATGGTGAGGGGTTTTCATGAAACTCATGCCATTCATTTTTATTTTTTCAATCCTGCTTATGCCCTATGTAGCCGGTGCGGCTGATGATGAAAATCTAACGATCAACCCCTCAGCGGTTCCACTCGACAATTTGACAGCGTCGTATATCAAAATTGACAGTACCAACGAAACTATCACGAAAAATCCAGAGACGGGGGTGAGCATCACATCATCCACGAACAAGACTGGATTATCTGTGGGGGCACAGATGATTCAAGACGGCATCGAAAACACCGTTATCGACAACGTGAACGAGGTTTTTACAGGAGTGGGGGGGCTTCAATTAGGCGATCTCAACGACTCTAAAGACGTTGACAATTCGCAAGTTGCAGTATTTGCGATAGCAGCACACACTATAGACCCCACAAAAGACCCATCCATGATGGAACGAATCGCAACCATGAGAAATATTTACATTCGTGCGATCCTAATTTTTGCGGCTATTCTCGCATTGTTTTTGATTTACCAGCAAGTGAACCCTGAAGACTCTGCAGAAATGCTGGAAACTGTCACAGGCTCATATGGATATGTCGCTGTGTCGGATATGGTAAAGTATTACCTGAATACATGCGGTTGGCTTCTGTTAGGTCCTGGCCTGTTCTTCGGGGCCATCAAGATTAACAACTTTCTAGTAGAGGGTCAAATGCTTTCTGTTCTTGACCAGATCGCCTTCTCAAGCGATAGTATTGGGCTATACTTGGTCATGGGTTGCCTTTGGCTTGTATCCATCGTTTTCTTCGCTGCCCGGCTTGTTATGATTGTCATAGGCGCTCATGTTTGGATATTATACGGGCTCGGCTTCGCTTTTAAAAAGGTCCGGTGGGCTGCAATTCTTACGACAACTTTTCAAATATGTCTCATACTCTCACAGTTCGCTATTATTTGGACATGTTGTGTAGTCGTTTCGTACGCAGCATCAAACGAACTGGCCTGGTATAGCGTTTCATTAATTTATCTGGGGCTTTTCGTTGTGGTTGTCTGCCTTGAATTTCTGTTCTTGACATGGCCAATTCTCTGGAAGCTGCTGTCTCCACAGACTATGATGACCATTGTTAAAATCGCGAGGTACCTCTAATGACAAACCAAACACCAAACTCCTTGATCAAAATTGACACTCCCGTGACGGCAAGGTACGGAAAAAAGCAGATTGCAATATTCCTAGTTTCCGGAACTACAATCGTAGGATTGTTTAGCCTGCTCTGCAAGCATCCACACAACACGCCGCTTGTCGTGGGTTGCATTGCTTCAATGTTTCTAATCACGATCCTAGTTTACGCATGTGCTCGATCCGGAAACGCACTTTACGAAACCGAGATGAAAACGACCTTCAAAATAAAGAACATTGCAAAGAAAAACGAGATTTACAAATTCGACCCAAAAAACACCATTGAAAAGGGGATGGCATGGACCGGGTTAGAGGGGGTAGACACTGAAGGAAGGCTTAGATTCAAAAAAATGAAAGTGTACGAGACGAATTATTGCAATTATGGATTTTGTTACCTGGTCACTCCTTCCGATTCAAACGACCCGGATTCGTTCTATGTAGGAATTGAGAAGCTGTACAACTCATTGCCTGCAGGAATCGTACACAAAACCATAGGAGCACAGAGCAAGCACCTGGTGAACCTGGGAGCGGTATATGAAAAGAAGCTACAAAACAAGAATTTGCCTTTGATTGTTAGAAATGGGCTAAGTGCAAAAAAAAGATTTTTCGATAATATAAAAAACCGTGTTGGTTGGATGCACGTAATTTTCATAGGAATCGAGTACACACCAAACGAGGAAAACGCATTCGATAGAATAGACGAAGTGAGGGACCTCTACGGTGGATCATTGAACATTCACGGAATTGAGGTTGAGGCAGTCACAGACCCTACCGACTACGCTATTATATGCGCTCAGATGAGCCACATGGAAAACTTACAGGACTTGATTTGATGACGATCACCGAAACGCTAGCTAAGAACAAATACACTACCGGACTAACTAACCAAATCTACAAACGAAGGCAGGATAAGAAATTTAAAGCGGTGGAAGAAGAAAAACGGAAAAACAACAAACTCCTTAAAGATACCATAGACGCAGCGTTGCCGATAGCGTTTAAGCCTTCTAAGGACGGGCTATGGCTGGAAACCAACGGTACATACATCCAATGCATGGTGATCGGAAGGATTAGCCCGAAATATGGAGACCGGCAGGACTTCCCTACTAACTTAGACCAGAGGTTCATGGATGAAATTTTTGATATCGCCACGAAGAAGGAAACCAGTATTGAGATGTGCCAGATCATCTATCCTCTTAACCCAGCTGATGAAAACAGCGCTCTCGAAGTCGCCAGGCGAAACATCAAAATATCCAACGTAATCCAGGAAGGCAAAGACAAGTTCCTACATTCGCATGATGCGATTAACGACTTCGCAGCGGAAGGGATATATGAATACCAAAAACAGCTGTATAATGGAACTACTCGACTTTTTCATCATGTCCTATTGGTGGCTGTGCAGGGACTCACGAAGAAGGAAGTCAAAAAGACTATCCACAGCATAGAGATTGTTTGTGATTCAAAAATCATTCAGCATGAATTACCACGTCGCGGAATGGCAGAAACTTTCAGGTCCATGCAGCCAACCCCCTACATATGGGAAAATCTCTTCAAAAAGTCTGTAACTTCTGCCCTATGCGCGAAAACCTCTCTTCTGAGAAGTCCGGAGCCTGTTCTTTCCACTAAAGGTCGTATGCTCGGAATGAATACCCGGACCGGGAATCCTGTATACTATGATTTTGATGATCCGAATACAACGAACTCGAACGCGCTAATTATAGCACCTTCGGGATCTGGAAAGTCGGTGGAGCTACTGAAAGACGATATACGGGCTTTTTTGGACGGTGATAATGTAATACATGTAGTTCCAAAAAAGGACGGAAAGACGGACCATCTAAGAGTATGCAAGGCACTGAACGGGATGCTCTGGAAAGTCGGGCACGGTGGAAAAAATCCGAACTTATTCCAGGTATTCTTTGATGAATCGGTCATGGACGACTCACAAGAAGGATATCAGGCGGCATATTTGGCACATTTCACTATGTTGCTGGAATCAATAGGTCTACTAATCGGTAGCGGCTACACCGATCAACAGAAGAATTGGTTGACCCAGGCTCTCAGTGAGCTGTACGAAGAATTCCACGCAATTGATGGAAAAGGCCTTGTAATTCAAGAGAACGTCAAACAATGGAGAAACGGGAACTTCTGGCCGAATTTCACCGATATGAGAAACAAGCTGGAAGTCTGGCTTTCGGATGACAAGCACAAAAAGATGACTGGACCTATTGAAGCTCTGTACAACAACACCGCTATGCTAACGCCTAACGGTCCTTTAGGCTACCTGGTGAACAACAATGCGCTTGATCTGAGCAACCAGTTTATAATGTGCGATTTAAGCGCACTTACCAGCGTTCCTAACGTACAGGAAGCTCTCACAATGATGATTATGTCAGTTGTGTATACAAAACTGGCAAATGCAAAGCCTGGCGCACCGGTGACGCGCACGCTGCTCACGCTCGATGAAGGTGCAGATCTGGTCAAAAACAAAACCATGAAAAATAGTACTGAAAAATTCTATCGTCAGGGGAGAAGTTGGGGATTGTACACAAAGGTCGTTTCTCAGGACCTGGCAGGATTCCCTAGAGAAATGCTAGACATGCTGAAAGCGAATACAGCTTACATCCTTCTGTTAGGGAATTGGAGGCCCGACAATATAGGCCCGATTCAAAAGGAATTCCTGCTCAATGAACAGGATACATCAACATTGCTCACACCTGGAAAGGGGTACGGCTTGATGATTATGCGAGGTCACAAAATACCTTACTATAATGCGCTTGATGACTTCGAAAGAGAAGTGATCCTGGGGAAAGATCCACTTGAACTGGAAGAAGCCGAAGAAACCGAGGCTACGCATGGTGTAATTAGCCTAAATACAGCAGTAACTCAGATAGTACATGATCTAGGAGTCAGCTGCAAGACCTGGTACAACAAAGCTCTTGATCCTTCCGAGTACCCGAATGGATTCGAAAAGGAAACCACTAGAAACCCATGCACAGGACTTCAAACGGTTGTATTTTTCAAGCGGTCCCTACTCGGAGAAGACGGGAAGATCAGAGGACAAACAAAAGAGCATTATCTGCAAAATGCGCTTCTCGCTGGCGAATGTTACCTAAGAGACGCGGAAACCGTGACCGTTGATAACAACTACGGAAAAGATCAACTACCGGATGTCATAGCCACGTTCAGGAGGGCGAACAGTTCCAAAGTGACTATAGCTTTTGAATATGAAACTAAAGAATGTAAGCATTCAATCAAGGACCTACAGGACAAGAGAGACAGGTTAGTGACCATGAAAGAAGGCGGTGCATCGTGCTTTAATGGCGTGGTTTTCGTTGGAAAGCGGGAATACACCACCCACCTTATTGAGGCCGTAGGGGCTGATTTCGTCCTCACCAGAGGCGCGGCAGTTGGCGAGTATATAGAAACCATGAAAGCAAGCGTTCCACCTGCTCCTGAGCCTCAGCAGGCCGAGCAGAGCGCGGAGGCGGCTTAAATGCCAGCGCCACTGTCACTCACTATAATAAGTTCATTCCAGACGGCCCAGCATAATAGCCGGGCCTTATCTATGGGCCCTCTAAGGCCCCATACCACCAGGCATAACAGCCCGGTGGTTCCTTCGGTGAGATCGCACGTCAGCGAGTGCATAAACTCAGTTAAATATTTAAATGTATCAAACCATTGTACTTATATGCAAACGGAAGAAAACGAGCGCGGGGAATACCTAGATACAAGAATCTGGAAACTCTTAGAAATTAATAGAAAAACCGATTCAAGAGGAAGAATTCACGTTAATGAAATTAATTACGGAAAAGAAATCAAGGTTTTCATTTCTGATTTAGATCAAGAACTTGAAACTTGCAAAAAATACGTATTGTTGCCTCATTCAATTTACACAGAAATAAGAAAAACAAGAGTCAAAGATCAAATTGGGGATCCGTTGAAAGTTCAGAAAAACGGTGATGTGTGGACGACTCAGAAGGAGAAATTTGTTAAAATCTTTGTTAAGGAGGAGTCGGAATAATCGAAACTATCACAGCAGCAGCAAAGATGAAAGTCTTACTGGCTGCCTTTGCTCTTCTCCTTTTTGGTGGTTGTATTTATGAGATCGCCGGGGAGCAGGGAACACAAAACACACCTGAACTTATCCAACCTACCGAAACTCAGGATCCTTTCGTTAAGGACATTCAGCACCGATCAGATCTTGTGAACAATGCAGTACAGGAAGCCATCAATCAGCAAGGAGTTCAGGCCCCGATTGCATACAAACAGACATGTGAAAGCTCAATAGCCTTTATCCGGAGCGAGAGACTTGATACAAACACCAATTACAACACTCTGGATACCGGACAGAAGGAATTGATCCAAGCTTACCGGACTTACTTAACAGAGGCTGCAGCTGTAGTTACTGCCTGCTATGCTGGAAATACTCCGGACCTTTCAAAGATGAATGATGCTAAAAATGAGTTGTATTAATTTCTCTTTTCCTTTTTGCCGCAACTTCCGAAATTGAACGGAATCTGATTACAACTTATTTTATTTCCAATTATAAATTTAATTATATAATAAAAATTATACCACATATTCCTATAGTCAATATGGATGGTTCGTACACCCGCGAACAAACTGAGGTCGGGAGACACCTTTGTACACTTTAATAATGTAAAGATATATATAATTGGTTATATGTTTAATTTTATAGGAAGAGATATTCAAAACTTCTTTTCTTAATTTCTTGGGACTGGTTGGAAGCTTCGGTGGATTCTTCTAAACGTGAGAAAACGTATATATACTATATGTACGTAGTTATAGTATAGGAGATGAAGCGATGACGGATTCAGAGCCGAAGAAATGGGCAAAGCCTAACATTAGACCCGAAACATTACACATGCTAAAAAAGATAGCGGTTGACGAGAACATCTACATTTACCAGCTGGTAGATGAGATGATTCAAAAGCAGTATCCATCATACTTTCGTGGAAAAGGATGCTGAAAAGCAAAGTAAAGTAAAGAAAAGTGAAATGAAAAACAAGTAAAATTGATTTAAATAAAAACAATAATTTATTTAGAATTATATATAAATTTTAGAAAACAGTGATGAGAAACACCGCCAAAGGTGGGCACCAATGACGGCATTTAAAGAAACTTAAGAAAAGTTTTTCTCACCCAGCAATGAGATATTATCTTTTCTTGAATAAATAGTTTTCTTGTTACTGTTAACCTAGAACGTTTAAAACCACACTTAGAGGTTAACAGAATGATTAGTGGACACAAACTATGTTTTGAACCAGTACATCTGAACGACTCTGATTTTTTGACAATTCCCGACGCTATGATCTCATATGTGCGGGATGTACTTTTCAACACGTTACAAAGCTTAGAGATGCAGCAGGGACAAGCAACCGATCCCGAAATTAGAGCAGAGCTTGACAGGAAAAACGAGCAGCTGTTTGAGATCTGGTTGTCGTTCCGGGGGCTTTGAAGTGGCTGACATATCCTTTTTAGAGCAAATGTTTCAAGCTCGGCAAGATGGCAACGTCCGATACCTGGCAGATCTGGCAGGTGTAGAGTTTGCAGCCATGAAAAATGAGATGACAGACGAAGAACTCAGTCGTGGCACGGGGGGCTATTAAATGCCTCTCGAACCCGAAGCACTCAGCCAGGATATGAAACTATATAACATGATTGAGAAAGTTGTAATCGTGAAAGGTGCGATCCCAAGCGATCCTACTATATGGGAATTTCATATACTTGGCCATGTTTTGAAAGTCGACGCGGAAGACCTTGAAAACATGAGCACGTTCAGAAAACAGTATCTAAAAGCGTTTGATAGGCCGGCACCTAAGATTAAGGCGTCTAGGTGGACTGATATACTAGATGCATTGGCGAATGATGACGATAAGGTAGAACATAGGCAAGCACCTGAAGAATCCGGAAATGTGTTCATAGCTAGGCAATTGTTTGAGACACTATGCGAAAAGGACATATCAGAAGACCCAGAAGACGCTATATCCGGGCTTTCATTTTTTAAATATATTTCAGAGGCCGACAACGAAACTTATTATTGCATCCCATCGCGTATTTTAAAAGACACCGTTGATAATTCCGGGTTCAAAATCCCCCTCAATGAATTGTCAAATACAATGACAGAATTGAAATTGAAGAGGGCAGGAACTCTGCTTGTAAGATATGGGAAAGGACGGCAAAAAAGAACGTGGTGTTTTTTCCCAGTGGTTGTATTGGAACAACAGAGGGAGGGGTGAAATTGTCTAGCTGTGACGGTGTTACACCTATATACAAAATATTTCATGAAAAAGTGAAAAAATGGTGTAACGGTGTAACATGTATATATACCGATGTCGTTTTGGGTGTTACACGCTGTTACACCGCGGTTGCGGATCGTGTCTATAGATGCCTTTTAGGTGGTGTAACACGTGACTGAAAGAATAAAGTCTTTCGGCGGTCCGGGTTGTGGTAAGACGTCCACAATCAAAGATTTCTATCAAAAAAAACTACTTGAAGGATATAAACCGGAACAAATCACCGTACTCAGTTTTAGGAAAAATGCAGCTAAGGACTTGATAGACGCGATAATTTCTTATGCTAAAGTGGAAGAGAAGGAACTGAAGAAGCACGTCGGGACTATTCATTCAATATGTTACAGGTTGATCGGGCATCCTGAAACGATGGGTCCAGAAGACCATAGAGCATTCATCGAGTTAAACAATTACGGTAAATATCTTAAAAATTCTGGTACAAGTAAAACAGATTCCGAAGAATCTGTATACTCAGGTAATTTATTCGATCTTTATACATGGCTTCGGAATACATGTACCCCTTTTGACAGGTGGAGAAGGTACCCAGGGGTAAAAAATATTAAAATGCCTGCTTCTAAAGTGCCTGAATTCCTTTGCAAATACGAGGAGTATAAGAAACAGATAGGCAAAATTGATTTTTCCGATATGCTGCAAATGGTAATTGATGAGCATATACCAATTGATACTCCTATCATGATGGTTGACGAGTTTCAGGACTTTACCGCACAAATGTATAAGATATTCCAAATGTGGGTCCCTTCTTGCGAATCGGTTTTAGTCGCTGCAGATCCTAACCAATCAATTTATGAGTTTTGGGGAGGATGTGCTGATTATTATTACGATTTTGACGCATTTGAAATCATAAGGCCTGAAACTTTCAGACTTACAGAACAGATTAAAAACTTCTCCCACAAGATCTTAAAATACGCTGGCATGACTGCGCCGGAAACCAAAGCACGGAAAGCAGATTCGAACAGTATATACAAAATCCAATATGATGCGAAATTGCCCGTATATGAAGAAGAGCTCCATTTAATCAGGTGCAATTATCAAGCGCATGCAATTGCTTTAAGCCTGGCTAAAGATGGGAAGATGTTTAGCGGGTTATGTGGCTGGAAAGATGAGGAAATCGACGCGGCGAACGGTATAATAGCAATAAGACAGGGCAATGCAATTCCATTTTATCAAATGAAAGCAATTATCAATCTGTTTCCTGCAAAGATATTAGGGGTCAAGGGAAGTAAAACGGATTTTATAAACGGCATTGAAAAAACATATACCCCACAATTACAGACGGGAACCGGGGTATTGAATGCAAAGGTACTTGATGTCCTCAATTCGGGTGATCCTACGCGGGGAATGCTCAGGGACGCTGTATTGTTTAGGGCAAAGATAAACGGTATCAAGAACAGGAAAGAACCAATAACATTAAAAGAAGTGAAAAACCGGACAGTATTAACAATTCATGGAGCTAAGGGGCTAGAAGCCGACGTGGTTTTTTTGCATACGGCTATAACTCAGAGAATTCAAAAAGCCTTATTGGTGCCGGGGAAAGAATCACGGGCAGAGGCGCGTGTGTGGTATGTTGGAGCTACCAGGCCTAAGAAAGTACTCTATCTTGTGACTGATGCAGGGAAAAATTATACTCTTCCGGGGGTTCCTCCATGCTAACAAGACAGCAAATTAAGGCACATTACAGGGAGCCTGGAATTAGAGAAACTATAATGAGGGTATCCTCAGATGATGGAAATAATAGAGCCGGAAATTGGGACTTTGAGAACTGGTATAAGTATCCAAATGGTAAGAAAATTAAATTATGTCTCGCTAACCGGACAGACTACACCAATATGATAATGAAATGCAGGACTTTATACTGGACCCTAAATTATTTTGATCCTGAAATTTTCAGTGTCGATTATAAAGACATCCGAAGTGACAAAAGCCCGGAAATAAGCCGGCGTCACACGGTTGGGTATACGTTCGGCATTGATATTGATAGAGAGCATGGAAAAGATATCCATGATCCGGAAATTAAAAAAGCAGTTGAAGACCTCGCACAGTTTTATTCTGATAAATTGAGCGAATACGTTCCTAATTCGGTTTACTGCTTGTATTCGGGTGGTGGTATCTATGTCATGGTTCATCATAGAGTGTTCTCTCAATACTATGACAGATATCTCTCAAACACTGATCCTAAATTATCGTGGGATAAAATGTTAAGTGTTTTAGGAGATGCGTTTGACTACCTGATAGAAGACATTAGAAACGAGTTCTTTAAACTCCACCCCGAACATATAGGGAAAGTAAAACCGGATCAGCTAAACAATTCGCAGCGGGTATTCAAAACGATTTTTAGTATTCATAAGAGCCTTGATTATGCGGTTATCCCCCTGGACCCTGAGAATATTAAGATTGACTTTGAACGTGCAACAATTCCATTGAAGCCCGACGTCATAGAAGACGGCGAAACGTGGTATACTGAGTATGACGATGGTGTACATTTTTTAAACGATCTGCTTAAACCGTTTTTAGAAAAAGCATATAATAAAAGAGGCGCTGCTTACGAGCATAAAAGAGATTATACACGTTCTCCAATTCCCATCTATGATGTAGTTAAATGGCCTCCTTGCATGAGGAATCTGTATAATATGCCTGCCTGTGGAGAAGGTGCAACCCGAGCACTTGCCGCGTTTGCTTCGTTTTTAGGGCAAATCGGAATTGATAGAAATCAAGCACATATGATGTTTGATGAATTGGCCGATAGATGGGAAGCAAGGAAAGAAAACATCTTTGATGATTACTTTGGAAAAATGAAAGTGCCTACATGCAGGCGCCTCATTTCAGATGATAATAGAGGATTCCCGAAAGGCGTATCAATCAAACATCTAGGAGTTTGTAAACAGGACATGAGATGTTTGAACGTGCCTTCTCCTTATTATTACGCGGATAAGGAAGGGAATAAAAAAAGGCTGCTCACTCCACCACCAGAAAAGCCGAAAAAACAGAAAGATAAAGCTGAGAAAAATAATGGCAGGGATTCTTTTAATTTCGAAAAGGAAAGGTGATAACACGTTTCCTTCTTTTTTCATGCTCCATTTCTCATGAGCGCCAATAGATAACGATTTTCTTATTGAATGATGCCTTGAAACCTGAATATATCTGCACTTTATCTGTATTTTCACAAACTACTGCAAGCCTTGAAGGGAATCAAAATTCCCTTTTGTGAATATTCATATAATGAATAAACTATCTCGATTTTATGACTCCTTCTGAGTTTCCATGCATAAAAGAGGATCAACCTGTATTTTGTCTATGTGTCTATCGATAACGATTTTTAAAACAAAATGCCAGGTAAAAATTGATGTTTGTTGATGTATTGAATTTTGAGTTGCTTTCGCGTCCGATGATAGTATTTTCTGTGGATTGATGCCTGTAGTTTTGGCGATTGTATCGACAGCTTCTGTAAACTTCTCTGCGTTTCTAACAGTTTTTGGGCTTACGTTAACTTGCTCTGCTATTTTGTTTTCAGTTTTCATGTGGTAAGAGTTACCACTTGATTTTTCATTCTCTTTTATTGTAGGGGAGTGATTTACTTCTAAGTTCTCTTCATTCTCTACTTGAACTTCTTCAGACTTTCTGTCTCCCCCGTGTTCTTTCTTCTCTTCCTTGTATCGTTTCCCCATCAAATAAGATCTAATGTTAGGAAGTATATTCCTTCGATTCAATTGAGTATCAATAATCCAGTTGATAACTTCAGATCGGGAATTAAAATCTTTTTCAATCATCCCACGGCCCTTATACAAGTTCAAAATTCAATATTTTTGGTATTTATCATCTTGATCCAGATTTCTCCCTAAAAATTCATTTCGTTTTAAACATGAGATAAACACAGAAAATTATTCAAATTTTATTCAAATCGTTGCGCTAGCGTTGCTTATGAATTCAACTTTCAAAACCGTGCATTGGTGCCTAAGAGTACTGTTTCTTTCTGCTAACTTCCTAAAAATGCCGTTGCGAATCATTCGAATATTCCAGGCTGTTAATTCGAAACCTCGTTTTAGTATATTTGATTACGAACGCTAGCGGGTGACATGTT
>Ga0172378_10005708_pt1 | contig 11629 bp, 12 predicted proteins | sample GrowelOW332metaG_FD_119755 | JGI IMG/M metagenome (GOLD analysis project Ga0172378, IMG submission 119755) | Groundwater microbial communities from an aquifer near a municipal landfill in Southern Ontario, Canada - Pumphouse #3_1 metaG | ecosystem: Environmental > Aquatic > Deep subsurface >... | reverse complement strand
TGCTGTGCTGCTTTTCGCACAGACATTTCATCTCGAATCATAATTTCTATGACTTTGTCTTTAAAATCTTTTGAATATCCCATATCTCTATTGTTCTATAGTTTTTAGGATTTGGCTATACATATGTTAAAGTAATTGAACAGCATAAAAATAGGATCAAGTATGAACTTTGAACATCAAGATAATGCAACAAAAGGTGAATTCTTTTTAAATAATGATGCAGGCCAACGCATCGCTGAAATTAGTTATCTATGGCGTGATGATCAAACCATTATAGCCGATCATACATGGGTAGATGATTCATTACGTGGTCAAGGTGTGGCACGCAAATTACTTGATCATTTGGCTGATTTTGCCCGTGAAAAATCTGTCAAAATTGTACCCACTTGTTCTTATGTGGTGGTGATGTTTAAACGTGAGCCAACCGCATTTAACGATGTTGCTGCATAAAAAAAGCCTGCATAAGCAGGCCTTTTATTGAATGATTGGAATTAAATATCAATCATGACTTTCATGGCTTTTTCATCGGCAGCATGCTTAAACACATCATAGGCCTTTTCAAAATCTGCAAATTTAAAATGATGCGTGGCCAACTTGTCTAATGGCAATTTACCTGAGCAGCATGTTTTTAATAGCATTCCTGTGGTATTGGCATTGACCAAGCCTGTGGTAATAGTGAGGTTTTTAATCCAAAGCTTATTCAGTTCAAAGTTTACAGCTTTACCATGCACACCGACATTGGCAATGTGCCCTCCTTCTTTAACTACATGTTGGCAAATATTCCATGTGGGTTCAACGCCTACCGCTTCAATGGCACAATCGACACCACGTCCATCGGTAATCTCTAAAATACGTTGGATGGCATCTTCTTTACTTGAATTGACGGTATGAGTTGCACCAATGTTTTTGGCAAACTCAAGGCGATTATCGTCCATATCCACCATAATAATATTGGCAGGTGAATAAAACTGCGCAGTGAGTAAACAGCTCATACCAATTGGGCCTGCACCAACAATGGCAATATTGTCCCCCGGTTTGACATCGCCATATTGCACACCAATTTCATGTGAAGTGGGTAGAATGTCAGATAAGAATACAGCAACATCTTCATTTAAATCTTCAGGTAATAAATACAGTGAAGTATCGGCAAATGGGGTGCGTACATATTCGGCATGCGTGCCATCAATCATATAGCCCATAATCCAACCGCCTTCGTTGCGGCAATGTGCATACAATTGTTTTTGACAATTTTCACAGGTCCCACAGCGGCTGACACAAGAGACAATGACCTTGTCACCTTGTTTAAAATTCTTGACCGCTGAACCAACCTCTTCAACAATTCCAATACCTTCATGCCCAAGAATACGTCCATTAAAAGAACCTTCTTTTTCAATGGCAGTTTGTTCAATTTCAGGATTCTTACCTTTCCAAATGCCTAAATCTGTACCACAAATGGTGACTTTGGTCAGTTTAATCACGGCATCTGTTGGCGCTAAAATTTGTGGCTTGGCACGTTCTTCAAAACGAATATCATTTTCGCCGTAATACACCATGGCTTTCATTGTTGTCATTGTGATTATCCTTTTTGTATATTTTATAGACAGACTTTAGACTAACAAATAAAAGTGACATTCTGTCTAAATTCAGCAATTTTCATACATAAAAAAAAGCCCGCAGTGGCGGGCTGTTCAATCATTTTAGTTTTAAGCCTTTAACGCTGTGATAAGTTTTTGATGTAAGCCCCCAAAACCGCCATTCGACATAATCACCACGGCGTCGCCCTCGCCTGCTTCTTGGCTAATTTTGTTAATAATGTCGTCTAATGAGCGAGCAATTTGTGCTTGATTAGTCGCAGCATTAATCACCGGTTGTAAATCCCAATCTAAACCTTCAGGTTGATACCAGATCACTTCATCAGCAAGGCGGGCTGAATGTGCCAAGCCATCTTTATGACTGCCCATACGCATGGTGTTGGAGCGCGGTTCAATAATCGCCCAAAGTTTACGTTCGCCTAAACGTTTGCGTGCACCCTCAAGCGTTGTGTCAATCGCTGTTGGATGATGGGCAAAGTCATCATAGACTTCAATGCCGCGTACAGTGCCCAGTAATTCCATACGGCGTTTTACACCACCAAAATTAGATAAGGCTTCACACGCCACTTCAATTGATACACCGACATGTTCAGCTGCAGCAATGGTCGCTAAGGCATTGGCAACACTGTGCTGCCCTGTCATATTCCACTTTACTTCACCTTTAATAACGCCGTGTTGTATCACTTTAAAGTGTGAACCATCTGCTGCTAATTGTTCAGCATACAATTGAGATTTTGGGTTAGCATCTAAAGAGGTACGGACTACAGGTGTCCAACAACCCATCTCGAGGACTTCATCAATATTAGTTTCGGTAATGGGAGCAATAATGCGACCTTCAGATGGAATGGTACGCACTAAATGATAGAATTGTTTTTGAATGGCCGCTAGATCATCAAAGATATCGGCATGGTCAAATTCTAAGTTATTTAAAATGGCCGTTTTAGGATGGTAATGCACGAACTTAGAACGCTTATCAAAAAAAGCGGAATCATATTCATCGGCTTCTACACAAAAATATTTACCCGCCCCTAAACGTGCGCTTTGTGAAAAACCAAGCGGTACACCACCAATTAAAAAGCCGGGTTCTAAACCTGCTTGATCCAGTACCCAAGCGAGCATCGTGGTGGTAGTCGTCTTACCATGTGTGCCTGCCACGCCTAAGACATGTTTGCCTTGTAGCACATGGTCGGCTAAAAATTGTGGCCCTGAAATATACGGTAAACCTGCATTAAGCATATATTCAATTGCATCAATGCCGCGTTTCATGGCATTGCCCACAATCACTAAATCAGGATGCGGTTGTAAATGACTGCGGTCGTAGCCTTGCATTAAGGTGATGCCTGCATTTTCAAGTTGGGTCGACATTGGTGGATAAACATTTTGATCCGAGCCAGTCACCGTGTGCCCAAGGTCGCGTGCAAGTAGTGCCAACGAGCCCATAAAAGTGCCGCAAATACCCAAAATATGCAGATGCATACGCTTAACTCCAGTGCGTTTTATACACAAGCTTAGTGCTGTGTTGGAATAATAGAATGTCTCAAACCATAGCAAGGCTGATGATGAAAAGATAGTTTTTCTTGTTGTGCTAAAATGAAAAAAATCGCGCTAGTCATTTAGTATCTGAATAAAAAAAATTACACTACAGGCTTTCTTGACCAGCTAGAAAAACTCATGTTACTGCCTTTAATGTTATTAATTATTGCCAACTGTTTTATGACTTTGGCTTGGTATGGCCATTTAAAATTTTTACCACAAGATGCGCCCATGTGGCAGGCGATTTTATTGAGTTGGATGATTGCGCTGTTTGAATATAGTTTAATGATTCCAGCCACGAAGTTACTTGCACAGCAAGGTTGGGCAGTGGGTGAAATGAAAATTACTCAAGAAGTGGTAACTTTATTGGTCTTTGTGCCTTTTATGATTTTTTTATTTAAGCAACCGTTTAAGTTGGATTATCTATGGGCGGCATTGTGTTTATGCGGCTGCGTTTATTTTGTGTTTCGTGGCCAATAATTTTTATCTAAAATTAATTCTTAATAAAAAATCTAAGTTTAAGGAAAAAATATTAAAAATCCGCGCTTGCTTTAGGCGTTAAATTTTGGTCATTGGCATTTTAAGGCTATAATGCACATTGATTCATAAGAGCTTGGATACCGATCCAAGATCTGTCTTTTCCTTACTTCAGTTGGAATATTTGCAATGAATGCGGCTGCTACACAAGATGCTCCTTTAGTTGGAATTATCATGGGTTCTCAATCAGATTGGGCAACTTTAGAACACACTGCCAATATGCTTAAGCAGCTTGGTGTACCTTTCGAAGCCGAAGTTGTTTCTGCACACCGTACCCCAGACCGTCTATTTGAATATGCAGAACAAGCGCGTGATCGTGGTATTCAAGTGATCATTGCAGGCGCAGGTGGCGCAGCACATTTACCAGGTATGTGTGCCGCTAAAACTGATTTACCTGTATTAGGTGTTCCTGTGAAATCATCCATCTTAAACGGTGTGGATTCATTGCTATCTATCGTACAAATGCCAGCAGGTATTGCAGTGGGTACATTGGCAATTGGTCCTGCAGGTGCAACCAATGCGGCAATTATGGCAGCGCAAATTCTTGGCTTAACTCGTGCTGATATCGCTAAAAATGTAGCAGATTTCCGTGCAGCGCAAACTGAAAAAGTCGCGAGTAAAAATATTCCGGGTCAGGCATAAAACGGGGCAGTCTCTAATGAACAAAACCATTGGTATTTTTGGTGGTGGACAGCTCGGTCGCATGATGGCACAAGCTGCATTGCCACTTAATCTTAAATGTACCTTTTTTGAAGCAAGTACAGATTGTCCATCTGCGGCACTCGGTCAAGTGTATTCAACCCAAGCTGCAAACGGTTTACAAAACTTTATTCAAAGTGCTGACGTATTTAGCCTTGAGTTTGAAAACACACCGCTTGCTGATGTTGATGCATTAATTGCACAAAAAGATTTGCATCCACCACGTCAGGCACTCGCCATTGCACAACATCGCTTATCTGAAAAAGCCTTGTTTGATGAACTCGAAATTCCTGTAGCACCTTATAAAGCGGTTACTTCTTTAGAAGAATTGCATACTGCGGTTGCAACTTTAGGCTTACCAATCGTACTGAAAACTTCACGTGGCGGTTACGATGGTAAAGGGCAATTTGTATTACGCAGTGCAGATCAAATTGAACAAGCATGGGCAGAATTAGGCCCTGCGGGTGAACTGATTGCAGAAAGTTTTGTGACGTTCTCACGTGAAGTGTCAATTATTGCCGTGCGTGGTCAAAATGGTGAAGTAAAAACTTGGCCATTGGCTGAAAATCATCATCACTATGGTATTTTGTCGCATTCGATCGTGCCTGCGCCAAACAGCACCGATTTACAGCCTGTAGCTGAAGATTACATCACGCGTTTGTTAAATCATTTAAATTACGTCGGTGTATTAACTTTAGAATTGTTTGTGACTGACAAAGGCCTATATGCCAATGAAATGGCGCCGCGTGTGCACAATTCAGGGCATTGGTCGATTGAAGGTGCGGTATGTTCACAATTTGAAAACCATATCCGTGCAGTTGCAGGCTTACCACTAGGTTCTACTGCGATTGTACGCCCAACCGTGATGGTCAATATCATTGGTCAGCATCCAAAGTCTGAAGATGTATTGGCATTAGAAGGTGCGCATTTGCATCTTTATAATAAGTCAGAATGTGAAGGTCGTAAAATTGGTCATATTACTTTAATGCCAAACGATACAGCACAATTGACGACCTTATGCCGTCAACTTGCGAAAATCTTACCAAACCCATTAGCATTAAGCGAAGATATGAACATCTAAGCTGCTCAATGTCCAAGAAAAAAGTGATTCTTAAGAGGATCGCTTTTTTTATGCAAAAAACTCATGCAGAATGCGCTATCCTTGGATAGGCACACAGTTTGGTTTTATATTTTTCTCGCAGAATTTTTTTATTAGTGACTTAAACCATTTTTTTAAATTTAAAACAAAAAAATATATCTATAAAGCAGATTTTTTATACTTATCCACGCAATCATCCATAGACTTATCAACAGAAAACCCTTTAAAAGGGGTACTTCAAATTTAAATTACATGATATAAATTTAAAAAATATTCCTTAAAAATCAAAATATTGATTTATTTTTTGATTTTTAAATTTAAAACTTCGTTTTTTATTTGGTGCTTGATTAGGTTTTGAATTTAAATAGTTGAAATGAATTTAAATTTACCCAATATGGCTTTAATTTTTGAATCAAAATGCTAAGGTAAATAAAATTTAAATTTAAAAAAGGGAACTTATGCAGCGCATCGCTTTGCTTTTAGGCGCAGTCACTTTGGCAATGACGGCTCAAGCTGATTTGCTCATCAATGGCAAGCCTGTTTCAGTTACGCCAGCGCCGACAGTGGCAAATTATAATCCAAATAATAATTTTCAAAGTTGTTTAAATAATTTACGTAGCCAAGCCATTGCTAAAGGCGTACATGCTGTAACGTATGATCGTTATCGGCAAAATTTGACCCCCGATTATTCAGTAATTGAACGCCTGAATTATCAGCCTGAGTTTTCTACTCCAATTTGGGATTACTTATCAGGTTTGGTGGATGACGAGCGTGTGCAATTAGGGCAGCAAAAACTCAATCAGCATCAGGCTGTGCTTAATCGTGTAGAAGCTGCTTACGGTGTACCAGCAAATGTGGTGGTGGCTGTGTGGGGTGTCGAAAGTAACTATGGTGATATTTCAGGTCGTTATCCATTATTGCAAGCTTTGGGTACATTAAGCTGTGAGGGACGTCGTCAAAGTTATTTCCGTGGTGAGTTTTTTGCAGCCATGCGAATTTTACAACGTGGTGATGTCAGTTATGAGCAACTAAAAGGTTCGTGGGCGGGCGCATTTGGACATACCCAATTTATGCCAAGCACTTATGAAGAACTCGCGGTGGATTTTGATGGCGATGGTCGTCGTAATTTAGTTTCAAGTACTACCGATGCTTTAGCTTCTACAGCCAATTTCTTAAAAAAACGTGGTTGGCAAACAGGGCAGCCATGGGGCTTTGAAGTCAAAGTACCTGTGGGTATGTCAATAAGCAATGAAGGGCGTCGCAATAAAAAATCTCTACAACATTGGCTAGACCGTGGTGTCGTGCGTGCTGATGGTACATCTTTACTGCAAGGTAATTTAACCACGATGTCCCAAGCTGGCTTAATGGCACCTGCTGGTGCTAACGGTCCTGTTTTCTTGGTGTTTAAAAACTTTGATGCCATTTATGCCTATAATGCTGCCGAAAGCTATGCCTTAGCCATTGCACATTTATCTGATCGAATCAAAGGTGGAAATGGCTTTACACAAGCATGGCCAACTGATGATGCTGGAACGTCACGTCTAGAGCGTCGTGAAATTCAAACTATGTTGTTGGCACGCGGTTACGATATTGGTGCAGCAGATGGTTTGATAGGCGATAAAACCCGTAAAGCGATTATGCTTGAGCAAGCACGTTTAGGTTTAGCGCAAACAGGTCGAGCAGGGCAGAAGATCTTACAGGCTTTGCGTCAAGATCATGCACGCGCTGTAATGCGTTAATTTTGAGACATAAAAAAAGGTCTGTTTTTACAGACCTTTTTTGATATAGGCTTAATCAGTCAATTTAACAGCGTCAAGCAAATCAAAGATAATTGTAGTCACATCTTGACTTAAATTACGATTATTAAAAATCTCATAAGCGCTCATGGTGATATCAGTATCGCTTGGGAGTTGGCGTTGTTCTTCTTCAATCAAATCCTTAATTGGCAACAAGGTTTGCTTCACTTGTAAATGCAATACATCTTTAAACTCAATATTATCATCTTCAAGTTCTAAAATTTGCTCATTCAAGTAAGGCAATAAAATGGCGTGCAAATATGGGCCGATTTCAACAATATCGAAGATTTCAATATCGCGAGTTTCTTCAACAGTGCTGATATGGTCATTGGCTTCAATCAGAATATGGTAGTAACTCACAAGACGCTCCAAAGATATATTGTTCTCATTGAAACATCACAATAACATGAAATGCTTGAATTTGTTTTAGATTATAAAAAATACGCCTAAAAAAAATAAGGAATTTGCATAGTTAAAATTTAGATTCTAGTAAAGCAAAGTCAGCATTACTGAGCTGAAAATTATCCAGCGTTTGCTTTTGTAAAATTGGATACATTAAGCCATAAGGATCATCATGATGGCCAAGTCCGAGTGCATGGCCAAATTCGTGTGCCAAGGTTAAACGTAAATCTTCGATAGAGCTAAACTCATAAATAATAATTTGCTTGCCATTGAAAATGCCTTTATCAAATTGCTTGCCTACAAATTGTCGATTAAAAGCTGAAATTTGCTGAGAAAGCTGCTGATTTAAAGTATTAAGTCGATTCACTTCTTGGTTGAGTGTTTCAATTTTACTGCTATGAATGGCAATATCTTGGTTAAATAATTGTCGTTGCTGACTCAGATAAAGACGCTGCTGTTCCAAGACATGACGTTGCTCAGGCGAGGCACCACCTTGTTGATTAATCGCTTGCACCTGCTGGTTATAATAAGTTGTGGCTTGATTAAGTACATCCTGTTTTTGTTTAAGTTGTTGTTCTAGTTGACTCAGCTGTTGTCGCATGGTTTGCAGTTGCTGATGGCGTTGTTGCCACAATTGTTGCTGCTGTTCAATGTCTGCATGTTGCTGTAGCCGAGTTTGAGTATGTATTTGACGCTGATCATAAATAAAATCAATAACTAAGCGTGCATCAGGATCATAAACGAAAATATTTTTATCCGCTTGTTGCCAAATTTGAGTAGCTTCTAGAGCCAGTTGTTTTACCTCAGCGTGACTCAGTCCAAAGCGTGGATCAAGCTCTCCAATCCGGTAACGAATGTGTAGATCAAATGGTGCAAGCAAACGCTCAGTGATTGGAACAAATCTTAAGTGTGGATAATTGAAATTTTGGTAAAACAAGCCTAAAGCAAAAACCATCAGTCCAAGTAAAACAACAATCCGCAGCACAATAGATACTCTTTTTTAGTTACTTTAGCTGAAAATATTCAACATTAAATAAAAAAAACCGCGCTTGCGCGCGGTTTTTTCTAATCAGACAAATTATTTTTTGTCGTCTTTTACTTCTTTGAATTCAGCATCTACAACGCCGTCATCTGCTTTTTGTTGACCTGCATCGCCACCGAATGCATTTGGATCAAAGCCTTGCGCGCCACCTTGGCCTTGAGCTGCTTCATAGGCACGTTGAGTAATCGGCATGATGATGTTTTGCAACGCTTCAGTTTTCGCCTTGATCTCTTCTACATCATTTTCTTTTGTAGAAGCTTCAAGTTCAGAAACTGCGGTTTCAACTGCAGTTTTTTCATCAGCTGTTACTTGTTCGCCAAGGTCTTTCACCGCTTTTTGTGAAGAAGCAACTAAAGCATCTGCTTCATTACGTGCTTTTGCAAGCTCTTCAAATTTACGGTCTTCTTCAGCATTCGCTTCAGCATCTTTAATCATTGCTTCGATTTCAGCATCAGATAAACCTGAGTTTGCTTTAATCTGAATTGATTGCTCTTTACCTGTGCTCTTGTCTTTTGCAGATACTTTTAAGATACCATCAGCATTGATGTCAAAAGACACTTCAATTTGTGGCACACCGCGTGGCGCAGGTGGAATGTCACCTAATTGGAAGTTACCTAACAGTTTGTTTTGCTGCGCCATTTTACGTTCACCTTGGTAAACCGAAATGTCTACAGCAGGTTGGTTGTCAGCAGCTGTTGAGAACACTTGAGATTTCTTCGCAGGAATCGTCGTATTTTTCTCAATGATCGCTGTTAACACGCCACCCATGGTTTCAATACCAAGCGTAAGTGGAGTTACATCAAGAAGTAGTACGTCAGTTTTGTCACCTGAAAGTACCGCACCTTGAATACCAGCACCCATCGCTACAGCTTCGTCAGGGTTTACGTCTTTACGTGGCTCGCGACCAAAGAATTCTTGTACTTTTTGTTGTACAAGTGGCATACGAGATTGACCACCAACCAAAATCACATCAGAGATATCTGAAGTTGAAAGACCAGCATCTTTCAGTGCAATCTTACATGGCTCAATCGTACGTTCAACTAAATCAGCAACCAAGCCTTCTAATTTGGCACGTGTTACGTTGATCACTAAGTGTTTAGGACCAGTCGCATCAGCTGTGATGTATGGAAGGTTAATTTCAGTTGCATTCGAAGAAGAAAGTTCGATCTTCGCTTTCTCAGCAGCTTCTTTTAAACGTTGTAGTGCAAGCGGATCTTGTTTTAAGTTTACGCTTTGCTCTTTCTTGAATTCTTCTACTAAGAATTCAATTAACGCGTTGTCAAAGTCTTCACCACCTAAGAATGTATCACCGTTGGTAGATAACACTTCGATTTGTTGGTCGCCATCAAGGTCAGCAATTTCAATGATTGATACGTCAAAAGTACCACCACCTAAATCGTAAACTGCGATTTTGCGGTCGCCTTCTTTTTTGTCCATACCAAACGCTAAAGCCGCAGCTGTAGGTTCGTTAATGATACGTTTAACTTCTAAGCCTGCAATTTTACCTGCATCTTTCGTTGCTTGACGTTGTGCATCATTGAAGTAAGCAGGAACGGTAATTACCGCTTCAGTCACTGTTTCGCCTAGGTAATCTTCAGCTGTTTTCTTCATCTTTTTCAAGATTTCAGCAGAGATTTGTTGTGGCGCTAATTTTTTATCGTTTACATCAACCCAAGCATCACCATTGTCTGCTTTGATGATTTTGTAAGGTACAAGACCGATGTCTTTTTGAACTGCTTGGTCTTGGTACTTACGACCAATTAAACGCTTGATCGCGAACAATGTATTTTTTGGATTGGTTACTGCTTGACGCTTAGCAGATTGACCCACAAGAATCTCGCCATCTTTATACGCAATAATCGATGGAGTTGTGCGCGCGCCTTCAGCGTTTTCGATTACTTTAACTGTGTCGCCTTCAAGTACTGCGACGCAAGAGTTTGTTGTACCTAAATCAATACCAATGATTTTAGCCATTTGGATGTTTCCTCAAAAATTCTATTGTGATGTTTCACTTGCTATTCGATATGAGAGCCAATCATTTTTTTTCAAGTAAAATGATTAAAAAAATTTATAAGCTCTCGAATTTTTTAACTTTAAGCGCCAACCATAACCATTGCAGGACGTAATAAACGACCTTTTAGGCTGTAGCCTTTTTGCAGTACTGTACCAATTTCATTGGCTTTGGCATTTGGATCAATACCTACTGCTTGATGTAAATCTGCATTAAAACCACTTGCTGTATCAACAACCACAACACCAAATTTCTCTAAAGTATTCAGTAGACCTTTAAGCGTTAATTCAACACCTTCAGAAAGAGGTGTTTTTTCTTCACCTACCGCAGCAATAGCACGTTCTAGGTTATCTACAGTATCGAGCAATTCTTTGGCAAATTTTTCTAGTACAGCATCTTTATGCTTTTCAGATTCACGTTGAATACGCTCAACACTTTTTTGTGCTTCATATACTGCATTTGCAGTACGTGCTTTTTCAAGCTTTAGATCGCCTTCAAGTTGATCAATTTGTGCTTGTAAAGATTCAACGGTAACTTCAGCCTGCTCAGATTCTGTCTGAGTTTGAGCTGTATTGTTTTCTGTTTGCTCTTGCTCAAGATCTTGAGCTTGTTGGTTTTGCTCAGTCGCCATTGATTTACTCCGTTTAAATGGGTTCTTAAACATGTACAGTCCTTTGGCATCAGCTCTAACTCTGTTAACTCTGAACTGCCATGAGTTTGATAAATTTCATGATTGTTTATAGAAATCGGGGCAGGGGCTAAAAATTCAAGCGTAACTTAAGCAAAATGCCAAAATAATCTTTAATTGATGATGTTTTTTATAGCTGCAGGCGGCTTTGTTGCACAAAGATTTGAAATGCAAAGCGCCCCTAATTGAGCCAAATTTAAGGCGTAACTTGGGTAAGTGGTCGACCTAAT
>Ga0172378_10005707_pt1 | contig 11629 bp, 7 predicted proteins | sample GrowelOW332metaG_FD_119755 | JGI IMG/M metagenome (GOLD analysis project Ga0172378, IMG submission 119755) | Groundwater microbial communities from an aquifer near a municipal landfill in Southern Ontario, Canada - Pumphouse #3_1 metaG | ecosystem: Environmental > Aquatic > Deep subsurface >... | reverse complement strand
TTATCACATTGTGATAGCTGATAGCAGGGCACCACGGGATGGTCGTTATATTGAAAGGATAGGTTCTTATGATCCTAATACAAATCCTGCTACGATTACTCTTGATTTTGATAAAGCTTTAGACTGGCTTTCAAAAGGTGCTCAACCAACAGATACTGCAAAAAGTATCTTATCTTATAAGGGTGTTCTTTATAAGAAACATTTATTGGGTGGAGTAAAAAAAGGTGCATTCACAGCAGAAGAAGGCGAACAACGTTTTCAGGTATGGATGACTGAAAAAGAAGCAAAAATTCAGGCTAAGAAAAATCATTTGTCTGAAGAGTCAGAAGCTTCCAAAAAAAGTCGTCTTGATGCAGAAGTGAAAGTTAATCAGGATAGAGCCGATGCATTAGCTAAGAAAATTGCTGATGAGCAAGCTGCTGCTGCTGCAAAGGCTAAAGAAGCTGAAGCTGCTGCCAAAGCTGCTCTTGCTGCTAAAAAGAAAGAAGTAGAAGAAGCTGCTGCTGAAAAAGCAGAACCTAAAAAGGAAGAAACTCCTGTAGCAGAAGCTTCTAAAGAAGAGAAGAAATAATCTTCAAAAAAATAATATTAAAAAAAGGGTCATAGAATTTTATTCTATGACCCTTTTTTTAGGTGATTTTTTACGAAGGATATTTCTTTCTTTGTCTTTTTTTATTCCTTATCTTTAATTATTGGTTCGTCAGGATATAGAAAATCATTATAAGGAAAACGGGTAATATGAATTTTTCTGATCTTTGTGTAAAGCAATTCCTTAAGTTCTTCAATATTTGTTTTTCGTTTTGCAGAAATAAAAATAGAGGGTGTATTCTTTTTACCCATCCATGAATTTTCCAATTCTTCCAGAGAATAGTTTTCTTTTTCTTTTGGACTTAAATCGCCTTCTTCTTTTTCAACATAACTGAAATTATCTATTTTGTTAAATATATAAATTATAGGTTTGTCAGCAGCATTAATTTCATTTAGCGTCTGATTTACTGTGTTTAGTTGTTCCTCAAATTCAGGGTGAGAGCAATCTATTATATGAAGGAGCAAATCCGCTTCTCTAACTTCATCGAGTGTAGATTTGAAAGATTCAATTAACGTGTGCGGTAATTTTCGTATGAAACCAACTGTATCAGAAAGCAGAAAAGGGAGATTCCCAACAACTACTTTTCTTACTGTAGTATCGAGAGTAGCGAAAAGTTTATTTTCAGCAAATATTTTAGATTTAGCTAAAAGATTCATTAATGTTGATTTACCTACATTGGTATATCCTACAAGTGCTACACGAACCAATTTTCCCCGGTTATTTCTTTGAATATTTTTCTGTTTGTCAATTTTTAACAGTTGTTTTTTTAGTCGTGAAATTTTATCAAGTATAATTCGCCTGTCTGTTTCAATTTGTGATTCTCCGGGTCCCCTCATTCCTATACCACCTCTTTGTCTACCAAGGTGAGTCCACATTCCGGTTAGTCGTGGAAGCATATATTGATATTGAGCCAGTTCAACCTGTGTTTTAGCGTGGGCAGTTTTGGCTCTTCCTGCAAAAATATCCAAAATAAGATTAGTTCGGTCTAAGACTTTTATTTCCAGACGTTTTTCTATATTTCTAAGTTGTACAGCACTTAGTTCGTCATCAAAAATTATTAGATCTATTTCTTCCATTTTGATATAGGTGTCTATCTCGCTTAGTTTCCCAGACCCTATAAAAGTAGTGGGATTAGGTATTTCTAATTGTTGGTAGAATTTTTTCTTTACAACAGCCCCTGCCGTTAGTGCCAGAAATTCCAGTTCATCCAGATACTCTTGCGATTTTTTTTCATTTTGTAACTGGTTTATAAGTCCTATAAGAATGGCTGTTTCCTGTTTTGGAGTTATGTCTATCATTTTTTTATTTTTGTAAATAAAAAACCTTGTTCCCGATCTTAATCGGAAATCAGGGTTATTAATATTTAAAAATATTTTATTTCTGAAGTCTATTGTAATACAAAACTAATAGGAATCGTATAGGAAACCCTTACGGTTTTACCTCTTTGCATTCCAGGTTTCCATTTAGGTAAATTATTTACTACCCGTAATGCTTCTTTATCTAAAGAAGGATCCACTCCACGTGCAATTTTTGCATTGGTTACATTTCCATGTTGATCAACTACAAAATTGACATAAACTTTTCCCTGAATACCATTTTCCTGTGCAATAACCGGATAGTTTACAGCATTTGCAAGAAACTTACGGAGAGCTAACTCTCCTCCAGGAAATTCAGGCATATCCTCTACTATAAAGAAGACTTGACTTTCTTCTTCTTCTTCTTTTTCCTGTTGAATTACAGGAGCTACTTCGATGATAGTATTATCATCAGCTTCCGTGTCATCCATTTGCAACTCTTCGTCAATCTTTGTATCATTATCAACGATATTGAGTACTTCAATAACTTTTGGAGGTGGTGGTGGTGGCGGCGGTTTTACTTCTTCTGTCCTTGTAATTGGAACAATTTCATCTTCAACCTGCTGTTCTTCCATTGTTCCCAATGAACTGGTTTCTGTTATTTTTGTTGTCCATTTGAAAGCCAGTAAACATAAAGCTAAAGAGATTACTAGTCCAATCTCAATAAAAAGACTTTTCTTGTTTTCAAGATCTGCCTTTGGTGATTTCTTTAATTCCATAATTAAAAATTTGAAATTTATTCTGGTTTAGAAACCTAAATTTCTGTTAGCGGGTCTAAAGATAGAAAATTATCTTCATAATTTGCAAATACAATCTCAAAAAATATTTATTTATTTAATATTTTACGGGGCTTTAAAAAAAATGAACTTATTGACGTTTTAATAAAAAACATTTGAATATATTTTTCATTTTTTAAGAAAATGCTATTATGAAGAAAGAACATTTAAAAATATTGTTATATATTTGTGGTCTTACAAAACGGGGGATTAGCTCAGTTGGCTAGAGCGTTTGACTGGCAGTCAAAAGGTCATCGGTTCGATTCCGATATTCTCCACCTAATAGTCAAAGAGTTACAGATTTATTTTTGTTGCTCTTTTTTATTTGCATACAATTTGCATATGAAGGTGTTATTTGAATTTCATTATGGACAATTCTTACATCTCAACAACCAATTGCAAACCACGCCTTTAATTGAACTCTTAGGCAACTTTTTAAGGATAGTAGATGAAATAGGCAAAAGGAAACGGAATAAATGGGATTGTGGGTCTTGAAAATGTGCTTGATAGCGAAGGGATGGGTGCGTTTAGATGTTATTTTCCATATTCAGTTACTAATCTCATGAAACTCATGTTTGTATCAGTCTTGTCATGTGGAATAATAACATATTTCCATACTTTCTCATTTCTCTCTGAATTTATCTTACTCGCAATTTTGCAATAGTTAATTGCAGCTTTCGATTTCAATTGCACAATATTGTCTTCTAATTCATTTTCTGCTTTAATCTCTATTAAGTAAATCAAATCTGAAGTTTCAGCGACAAAATCAGGAACATATCGGTTTGAATTATTATTGTACCAAATATTAAACTGTTTAGATGCAGGTCGTAACCATTTTTCTATTTCTGTTGAGTTTTCAATTATTTCAGAAAATCTTTTTTCAGGAATTGAATCAAATTTGTATTTATCATGGCATGATTTTGAAAAACCATTAAATACTTTAGATGATAAAAGCTTTGCACTAACGGTTTGTCTAAAATCCAATACTTCTTCTCCTTTTTCCTTTGAATAATTCCAAGGTAATATAAGTGAGTAGGGCTCTGCTTCAGGTTTAGATTTTGAAGTAATTTCAATTGTAATATTTTTCTTGACCTGTTCATAGATTTTATTTGCAATCAATTCACGATACATTAAAATAGTATTACCAATAGTTTCAGGTTTTATTAATGAACATTTAACCGCATTTACTGCCTCACCACAAAGTTTATATAAGACCTCAGAATTATTATCGTAATCAATTTCAGGTTTCTTTTTTAGTAATTCCAAAATGCTTAATTCTGGAAAATCCAATTCTTGAGCTTTAATTTCTATTTTATCTTTTTTATGGTCATAAATGGTTTCTCTGAGTAGTTCCAATTCTTGTTGTAAAATATTCTCTGAGAACGAACTTGTATTTAAAACGAAGTCTTTTATTATCCCTTTGTTTTCTGATATTGTGATTCTAATATTTGGAATTAAAATATTGTTTTTAATAATATTTTCTATTTCATTCTCGTAAGCTTTTTCAGCTTCTTCCACAATTGCTTTTTGTTCTTTCTTAGTTAAATCAGGATAATCAGTTCTTATTTTTTCTTTTACTTGTTTTATAGCTTCTTCTTTTACTTTTTTATCATTTAATTCATTTGGAGTTTGTACTGTTTTATTTTTTATCACCTTTCTGATTACTGTGTTTATTGCAACTTTAGCTATGTGTCGTTTTTTAGCTGTTTGGCGTATTTCATTATCTTTTATCTGTTCAATTTTCTTTTCTTCTTTCTCAAGTTCAATAACATCTTTCGTCTTTGATTCAATGATTTCTTTTTTAGAATTCAAATCAGATTTGTTGAGTTGAATTTTACCGATTGAATATAAAAGTGAGTTTTCGTCTTTGGCAGCATCAATAACTTCTTGAAATTTATCGTGCATCATTATTGAAAGCATATCTATTTTTTCAACGCCTGTTCTTTTTGCTCCAAATGGCAATCTTAAACCTCTGCCAATTGTTTGTTCTATCAATGTTAGTGCATTTGCAGCTCGCAAAGGAACAATGGTATATAAATTTGCAATATCCCAACCTTCTTTTAGCATATCAACATGAATAACAATCTCGATATAGTTATCAGGTTTTTCAAGTGTCAATAATTGTTCAACGTGTTCTTCTGTTTTATTGGTTGAATCTATTTGCAGTGCTTTTTCTTTAAACTCACCATCATAAAATTCATCTGAAATCACATAATCGTAAATACTTTTTGCATGGGTAGTATCTTTACATGAAACAAGAATTATTGGTTTAACAGGGTTTAAATCATTGTCAGCAACATAATTTTGAATTGCTATTTTTGTATCGCGGTGCATCTGAATAGCATCTTTCAATTTCAATTTCTCAATCTCATCAGGTTGCATACCTTTAAAATCAGTATTAGCACGAGTAACAACCGCAGGATTCTTTATGTATTTTCCATCTTTTAATGCATCGGCAAGCCCATATTCAAAAACTATATTTTTAAAACGTTGATTTGTGCTTGCATCAATTGGAGTTGCGGTGAGTTCAATGCCTAAAAGTGGATTCAATTCATTTAAAGTTTTCATTCCTCTTTCACCACGATAATGATGTGATTCGTCCATGATAATTACAAGGTCTTTTAGATTTACTAAATAATTGTAATAACTATCTCCGATTGTTTCTCTGAATCGTTTTATTCTTGGTGGTAAGGTTCTACCATCTTTTTTAGTTGTTTTAATATCGGCATTTATTTTACCAATATTAAACATGTTTATTTGAATAGAATCTTCCGAAGCTTTTATTCCTTTTGTTTCATAATCTTCGCCTGTAATTATTACAGTATTATTTGAAATCTCTGGCAAGCCTTTAAATACATACTTTTCAGCTCCTTTATTACCAAAATCATCTTTTAATTTGTCGTAAATAGTAATATTAGGAGAAAGGATAAAAAAGTTTTTGATTCCTTTTTCTTTGGCTAAATAAGTAACAAAAGCCCCCATTAAACGGGTTTTGCCAATTCCTGTAGCAATTGAAAAACAAACGGAAGGGAATCCTCTTTCAAATTTTTCAAATAAAGGATATTCATTCTTGATAATATTCTCTTTTGCTAAGATTTCTGATTCGCCTATTAAATTTGATTGATTTAGGAGATTTTCTAAAACTTGTAAACTTTGTTTAAGAGGTTCTCTTAAACTCATTGTATTACTTATATATTCAGTGCTTCGGCTCATAATTAAAACAATAATTTTGTTTGTGTTGGCGAATCTTTTTTAATTTTTGCTGGTTCCGGTTTTACACTCGGTTTTACAAATGATGGAACAAAAGCTGGTGCGTCAGGGTCAGTAGGCATATTTATAATGTTGCTTTCCGTGCAATAATCTTCTTTTCCAAATTCACATTTTCCAAGAATCATATCAGGTATTTTTTTTATTTCAATTCGTGGAGAAATATCATTGCAACCTTCTTTAAAAGCTACACAACAAATTCGCAAACTTTCTTCAGGTTTCATTTCGCTTAAAATTTGTTCCACTATATCAGGTGTGATGGTGTTGGTTGTAGTAAAAATAAAGTGATTCTCCGTTGCATATCCTTGTTTCCAAATTACTTCTTCGTTTGGGTTATAGGTAAAACCTTCTTGTCTTGCCATTGAAGCAGCAAGCAATTGAGCATTGTAATTAGGATTTATAACCCACTGATTGTATTTGTCTTTATTTAAAAGACTTGGAGCCAAATCATAGAATTTGAAACCTCCACCACCTTTCCAAGCTATTGTTTTGGAGATACCATTTTGGTCTGTGCCGTCACAAACAGAAATTAATCTAGGGAGACAGTGCGTATTACAATGGTTTCCTAATTCAATCCCAATATATTTTCTATTCATTTTATGAGCAACAGAAACCGTTGTACCAGAACCAAGAAAAGAATCAAGAACTAAATCGCCTTCATCCGTTGCCATTTGAAAGATTCTATAAATAAGGGCTTCTGGTTTTTTACCATTTGGAAATTGAACGCTACCTTCCTTTGTGAGATTTTTGGTTTCACTTGCAAAGTTCCAATATGTACCTTGCATTTCTTTTTTACATAAAACACCATTGATTTCTTCTGAAACGTCACGCAGCCAAGCAAGTAATCTAAAATTTACACCTTTGTAAAACTGTTCATAGATCTTTCCCTTATTTCTTCCCGTTTTGGGTACATATTCTATTGAGAAAAAATCACCCTCTACACCAAGTTCAGATACTTTTTTAATTATTCTAGGCCGAATAGAACTTTGTGGCATTTGAGTTTGAAAAGTTTTATTAGCATATTTATCATATGCATCTTCTTCGTTTATATTATCTTTTTTCATTAATTGTCCTATTGATTTTATAATAGGAGAAGTTCTTTTAAATATTTTTATTTCATTCCCATCACCATCTACGGTAGAACCAATATATTCTTTATCACCTTCATAAATTAGTACTGAAGTATATTTCCAGCTTTTCCCCTCGTCTCTATATTCTTGTACTAGTGAGCTTATCGGGATGTAGTCATAAACATTCTTAAAAGAAGTTACATGGGCGTAATTCTTTGTGTAAACATGAATATATTCAATATTTTTTTTAAGTTTTTTATCTTCTCCACCACCTGATGCACCAGCAATGTTTTTCATATTTACAGATATGGTATTGATAAAATTATTCCTGCCAAAAATTTCATCTAACAAAATTCTTAAATAAGCTTGTTCTGAATCATCAATTTGAACGAAAATCCTGCCATCATCAGCTAATAATTTATATAATAGTTCTAGACGGGATTGCATTAAATTCAACCAAATAGAATGTTCCAAACCATCATCATAATGTTCGAAAGCATTTCCAGTATTGTAAGGAGGGTCAATATAAATGCATTTAATTTTTTCAGTAAAATTCTGTTCAAGTGCTTTTAGTGCAAGCAAATTGTCAGCATGAATTAACATGTTTTCAGTATCAGATGTTCCATAAGATTTGTCAGGGTCTTCAATTAAGACTCTTGGTTCAGGTTTAACTTCTATATCTTTCCCAGGCCAGCAAAGTTCAAGTTTTTTATATTTACTATTCATCAAAAAGTCTGTTTGTAAAATTCATTTTCAAAAACGCAATTTACTAATATAATGCGGTGCGAGAGCAAAAAAAGCATGTTTTTGGCTGCGAAGGGACAGTTGCAGGGAAGGGCAGCCAAACTCTTGCTTTTGTAAGTTGGGCTTTCTATTATTTCTTTGTCTTTTTGCAGCAAATTTGTCATTGTCGTGGTCTCTTTTTAGGCTTGTTGGCAACGCGTGTTATGCGTTCGTGCTTTTTTTATTAATCATAATTAAATTTTTCATTTTTCATTCTTTAGACAATTAATCTTTATTCTCAACGGTTTCTATAAAATTCTCAGTTTCAAGATTGTCTTCACTTTTTATTGCTGCCTTTGCATTTTCTAAAGGATATATAGGTGATTCTCTAACACCGATTCTACGACCACCTTCATCAAAATTCCAGAATTCAACAATTTCAATTCCTCGCTTTCTTGGTTCCATGAAAAGAGAAAAATCTAATGTGTAAGCTTCATATCTTCCAGGCCGACCAGAAGCAGCTGAAGTATCTGACTCGATAATATGAATTAACTTACCATCCATTAATTGAAGTATAAATTCATGAATATAAGAATTTTGTCGAGCATCGTCCTGTGAAATAAGAAAACACGTTCTCTTTTTTGCAACAATACAAAATTTTAATATATCTCTAAATATTTTCTCAATAGCTGGCGCATCTGTACTTATATCAGTTCTCAAATTCTTTAATTTATTTCGATACGAAAAACTACTGGCTGCTTTCCATATAAGTGTAGGCGTGAGATGTATAGTTTGACCTGACGATAATGCAATATCGATTGCATTAACAAAAATTGTTAAAAAGTCGCGCGGCACGCCACCTGATGAAATCACCAATTTTTCAAAAGCTTGAGGATTAAACAATTCTTGAACGACATCAGCAATATTTACTTTTTTACCCATCGAATTCAGTATTCTGGATAAGAATTGTGTTGGGGAAGTCAAATCTTCTAATGTCCGGTCAAGATTAATCTGTTCTATGTCTTGATCTACAATAACACCAATAGTTTGTCCATCATTTCTAACTAAGTTTGTTCTATGCCGAACAGTCCCAACCTTCAAATAGTAATCAGTACCTCTTAATAACCGGTGCAGATAATCAATTACATCAGGTTGTCTGTCTTTTTTTATTAGATAGAAATCATCTATTATTACACTTGCTGACTCAATCTTGCTTGATGCTAATTCATCTACTAGTGATTTTTTATAATCACTCAGATATCTCTCAAGTGTATCTAATTTATTTTCTTGAAACTCGCTAAGTTTGCCATTAGACATGGAACTGCCAATGTTGGCTTCTACTCCGCTATAACCACCTTTCCCACCAAAGGATTTTGTTTTAGATTCCTCCTGCTTAACCTTTCGTTGTTCAGCTTGGTCTAATAGTTTCCTCAAGCTAATTATATGCTTTTGAATGTTGGTTTTTCTAATTCGAAAATGTCTCCACCAATTTTTTGCAGATGGTGTGCTTTCCATAATTGATAATAGAAGTCTAATCAGAACATCGGGATAACCTAATTTTTTTATTTCATCTGTTTCAATATAAACGATTAGTGATTTTTTATTTTTAGATTCTGAATTTTTATAATGCACCAACAGACACGATTTGCCCGATCCTCTGCGGCCATATATGATTTGATGTTGTTTTGATTTTAACCTATCCAAATGATCAGCGATATCAATATAGATTGGATCCTGATTAGGACGTACTCTAAAAGTATCCTTTATCAAATTTCTTAATTGTTTAACTTTTGGATCGTCCAGCATTTTTATTTGTTTTCATTAGTTATTAAAAGTCAATGTTTTTCATTATTTAATTTGTCGATTTGTGTTGTATCGCTCAATTCGCATGACGCATAACGGATGCGGCTATGAAGCGTTGGCTTGTTTTGTGCCTGCGGCAAGCCTATGCTTTATGATCCATTGTTAGGTCTTGTTATTTCTAGGTATAACCATATTCACTTTGAAATTCGAATACTCCATATCATTGATTGAATAGCTATTACTATCTGATGAAATAGTCAGATTAATATTACACAATTCACAAATTGTTTTTAGGTAATGTAGCCCCACTCCACTTCCTTCAGATGTAATTTCTTGGGCATTTTCTCCCCTGAATCCTTTAGCTTTTAATTGGTCTATTTCATTTTTATAAACTACAGGCCCCATGGATTGAACGGTTACTGATATATCCTTTTGATCACTTTCAATATCAATATATATTAAACTGTCGCCTGGACTGTATTTAATACAATTATCGAATATTATTGACGGAACTATATTTATAACTGGTATTATTTCAATAGAAGGTATCTTTTCCGATTCAATCTTAAATCTGATTTTATTCTTCTTGGCTCTTGGCTTAAAGATATAAGTGGATCTTTTGAAAACATCATATACATTTATAGTCTTTGGCTTTTGAAGTTTAAAAAATGAAGGATTTGTATCTATATTAACTAAAGTAACATGAAATTTCATTAATTCAACTACTTCGCGTATTGAATTAGCATGATGAATCATACCTGCTTTATCAATTTTCCCTGATTCAGCATTACACCTTCCCATCGAATCAGAACTTGCTGAAAGTGTATTAATATAATTTTGCATTTCATGAAAAAAATTCACAAAAATATCTTGATTAATCTCATTCATAATCTATGCAATTAAACTGTGAAAAAAAGACAAGTATGTGCCTATACCACTGATTGTTGAAATAACATTTGAATATATGTTCTGATTTTTATGTAATATTTTATTATAAACAGTAATATCATTTTTCATAATTGTTTTAATAAAAGCTTGTTCAAGTTTTGATATTTCTTCTAACGATATATTATGTTCTAGGAAAACTCTTCGAGCAGATTCCCAGTTATATATAGGATTTATATAATTTTTAATAGCTAAATCAAGACAATCTACCCAGTCATTAATATCACTACCTTTTTGCATAACATCATCACATATTTTAAAGAATTTGTTATATGTAGGATCAAATGATTTACCGCTAAATGCGATTACATATTTTAATGGAAACTCTTTTTTTATTTCTGAAATTAAATGTGCGCCTTCGTATTTGCTTCCAAATTTTTTCCCTACACCTTGTATGTCACAAATAATAATATTAAATTTTAATAGATCATTCAAGTTTTCAATGTCTTTGAAGTGTGTAATATTATAATTGTGTTTTTTTATTCTAGGTATCAAAGCTATATTTTGATCATCTATAATAGCAATTCTAGTTTCATCACGAACAATATTAACAGAATTCACTATATCATTTAATTCTGTTAATTCATATTTTTTTCTCCAAATCATAGTTATATGCAATAATTAAATTATGTGTTTATCTTTTATTAATGAGACATAACAATTCGATAACCAAATATTTTGTTTATTTCATTCAAATATTTCATCCATTGAATTCTTTAATCTTTTATACAGCCTAAGCAGCAATATCAGCTATTCGTAACAGGGATTGTTAATACTTAATTTTGCAGCAAATACACACTTAACTGAAGATACATAAGGATTTCCAATTAAGTAGACAAAAATAAGTAATTGCTTATAGTATATTTCAAACGAAACTTAAAGGTAGGTAAAATTCTAATCCGTTAGCACGTATACTTTTATGTTTTATTATAAATAGTAAAATGACTTGTCCTAAATAGTCGTTAGCATTTCTATTGAGGATAAGAAGCCGAGTATCTAAAAATAGTTCTTTTGAAGGCATTCTGGCAATAATATCATTTAGATATTCTTTTGGATTAACATTGTTCGGTATTTATACACTCATTTAGCAAATACGTTAAG
>Ga0172378_10005706_pt1 | contig 11631 bp, 7 predicted proteins | sample GrowelOW332metaG_FD_119755 | JGI IMG/M metagenome (GOLD analysis project Ga0172378, IMG submission 119755) | Groundwater microbial communities from an aquifer near a municipal landfill in Southern Ontario, Canada - Pumphouse #3_1 metaG | ecosystem: Environmental > Aquatic > Deep subsurface >... | reverse complement strand
AGCTGGTAAACTCGACGACTTATCGATGGATAAAGATGATATGGCTACATATGGTAACTCTTCAAGAAAGACAACCACATACGAATCATACACACAAAAGATTTCATTCAACTCTGATTGGAACGCTCTCAAATCGAGACAGTCAGCAGGCAAAAACAAAACCATCTTAAATAACGATAACTTCCGTAAGGGCTTGTCACTCGCTATCGATAGAGATGATTTTGCATCTAACACCGCTGGATCTAAAGGCTTTACTGGTTTGTTAAATGATTTATATTTATCAGATGTAACGAATGGTACAAGCTATAGAAATACCGATCAAGGTAAAACTGTTTATGGTGCTGTTTACGATGAATTAGGTGGAGATCCTGCAGCAGATGGCTACACAACATCTTCGCTGGCTGAAGCTGAGAACGGATATAATTTCGCACAAGCTAAATATTATGTTAAAAAAGGTCTTCAAGAAGAACTTGATTCTACAAAAGATGGTCACTTAACCGCTGGAGATTTCATCGATTTGGAAATCCGTGTTTACGATAATGAAAACCAAACTTCAATCGATATGAAGACAAATTTGAATGCCGCTTTCACAAAGGTTATCGATGCCGCAGCAGCCGAAATTGACGGAAGCAATATCACATTTGGGCTTACAATGAAAAAAGATGAAGATTACTATTCAACAGCTAAAAATGGTGGATACGATATGATATTCTCCACATGGGGCGGAGCCGCTATTAACCCTTATGGTTTAATGCAAGTTTACTGTGATGCCACATTTGAATCCAATTGCGAATATGGATTTAAAGGTCATCAAGACGAAATCAATTTAGATATTGATTCAGATGGCGATGGTATCTTTGAAACTAAATCTTACGATGCATGGTACAAAGAGATGAACAACACTCTTATTGAACCGGAATTGGAAGATACAGTTTCTGAAGATAGTGCTGAATATGAAGAATGGTATGCAATTCACGAAGAAAAGCTCAATATTCTTGCCGGAATTGAAGCCGGTATCTTAAATAGATTCGAAGCTGTTCCACTTGTCGCTAGAGGAACATCATCTTTGAACTCATTCAAGATAGAAAATGCTACCAAGAACTACGTTTCGTTAGTAGGTTACGGTGGGATTAGATTCTTAACATTTAATTATGATGATGCCGGATGGGCTAGCTTCATTAAAGATTCTAACTATTCCAGCGATTTATATAAGAACTAAATAAAGAAGACAAATCACATTAAAGTAGCAGACAATTGTCTGCTACTTTATTGCGGTTTAACAAAAAAAGGATAATTTTATGCAAGATACAAAAGAAACCTTAAAATACATATTACAAAGATTAATATTAATGGTATTCACCTTTATTATTATTTTTGTTATATGCTTCATTTTAATTAGACTGCTTCCTATTGACCAAGCTACAGGAGCCGGTCAAGATCCTGAAACATTTTACAAGATGCAAGTTGCACTTGGGAGAATGTACAAAGTAGGGGTTGGAGAATACGAAAAAACTCCAGTAATGTCTCAATTGTGGACTTTCCTAAAGAATTTGTTTAACCCGGCTACATATACAGCCACTGATGGCTCAATTGTTACTACTTCTCGATGGGGTTATTCATGGAAAATCTCATGGTTAGCTTCTCCAGTTGATTTGCTTACAAAGGGTTTCCCTCCTACGGTTTTAATCAATTTATATTCTATGATATTATCCATTCCTCTAGGTTTAATTGCTGGAATTTATATGGCTTTAAAGAAGAATAAATGGCAAGATCACACTATGAGTGTAATTGTTATGCTGTTCATTTCTGTTCCTAGTTTTGTTTATGCTTTTTTACTTCAGTATTTTTTCGCGTTTGAATTGGGTTGGTTACCTGCAATTCGTGCTGATTTCAACGGAAGTTGGTTCAGCGGTGAAATGTTTGCTTCAATGGTATTGCCTGTTTTAGCTATGTCATTTGGTTCTATAGCTGGATTTGCTCGCTATACGCGTGCTGAGTTAACGGAGGTATTAACTTCTGACTTCATGTTACTTGCTCGCACAAAAGGATTATCTCGTACACAAGCAACAGTTCGTCACGCATTCAGAAACTCATTAGTACCTATTTTTCCTATGATTTTAGGACAAATATTGGCACTTTTATCTGGATCCGTTATTATTGAAAGCATTTTCGCCGTCAATGGTGTCGGTTCGCTTTTCTTAAATTCAATAACCATGAAAGATTACGATGTATTCCAATTCGTTGGCATGTTCTATATCCTCATTGGATTAGTTGGAACATTGATCGTCGATATTTCGTATGGTCTTGTTGATCCTCGTATTAGAATGGGAGGGAGAAAATAATGTCTAATAAAAATAAACTTCTCAGAACTTCAAACTTCAATGAGAGTCAAGATTTAAAAAATATTCCTAAGTCTAAATTCAAGTTTGCCCAAAAAGGTAAAAAATTACACGATAAAGCATTTGAAACAAAGCCTATGAGCTACTTGCACGATTCATGGAATCGTTTTGCAAAGAACAAAGCTTCGATTGTTGCAGGCATAATTATTCTATTTATCGGTCTATTTGCGATAATTGAACCTTTAGTAGATCCTAGATCCTACGTAGACCCCATTCAATACCCTTCGGGTTTTGAAGATAGTAGTTTTGCTTTGGTTAGACCTTACAATCCTCTATTTAAAGATTCCGGCTGGTGGGACGGAAAAGAGGAAAAAACGATAGGTGAAGATGATTACAACTTACTTCGTTTTACCGATTCAAACTACGAACGTGTAGAATTGGTCGAGGAAGTGGATGATACTTTCACAATTGGTGTAACCGAGTTCCACACTTTAAAATACAAAGTTAATGTGGATTCTTATGCAGTAGGATGTAAATACGTAACAGTTTCTGCCGACGAATATAATGCACTCGTTCAATACGAGAAGGATAACGGTATCTACAAAACAGAAGATTCTATAATGAAGCCTGTAGTAGATAGCGCTGAATATATTGAAGAAGTCGGTGATGAACTTCTTCTAAAAGGACTAAATGTTTCAACTGTTGACGGCATTACTGATCAGTTGACAAATTATTACAACAACCATCAAGATGTTTACTATAAATTATTTCCAAAGTTAATCGATGGACAATATTCTGATACTAAATTTTCCGCGGTATTAGACTCAAATGAGGAACCTATTTCTATTTATAAAACAACTGATACAGGTGAACTTGTTTACGAAACAGATAAGAGTGGAGAATTCAAAATTAGAGTCGATTACTTCGACTACTTCACTTATGTGAACGGCTTTAAACCATACTATGTGTTTGGGGCGAACCAGAGCGGACAAGATATTTATCTCAGACTTGCTGAGGGTGCGAGATTCTCGCTTTTACTCGGTATAGGTGTTTCGCTTATCAACTTCATTATTGGTTTGATTTGGGGTGCGGTTTCTGGATACTATGGCGGTAATACTGACCTGATTATGGAGCGTATTACCGATATTATTGGTAATGTTCCAACTATTATCATTATGACAATCGCACAGATTCAATTTACTCATTCAACCACACTGGAAGCTTCATTAGGATCATCTGGAGTTTTGATCCTAGCTATTCTACTGGCATTTGTTTATAACGGGTGGATCGGTGTTGCATCAACTACTCGTATGCAGTTCTACAGGTTCAAAGGGCAGGAGTATGTCCTCGCTTCTCGAACCTTGGGTGCGAGAGATGGAAGACTAATCTTTAAGCACATCTTGCCTAATGCGGCCGGTACTCTAATTACAAGTTCCGTGCTGATGGTTCCCGGTGTTATCTTTGCTGAATCGAGCTTATCTTATTTAGGTATCATCGATTTCAGTTCAAGTGGTATCAGCTCCATCGGTGTTCTGTTAAATGAAGGTCAAGCTGCTAGCTTATCTCAAAATCCGCACGTTTTATTATTCCCCGCTTTAATCATTTCACTATTGATGATTTCGTTTAATTTGTTGGGTAATGGTTTACGCGACGCGTTCAATACTACACTAAAGGGGAGTGAATAATTATGGCAAAGAAAAATGTCGCGAAAAACGATAAGATTCTTGAAGTAAAGAATCTCCGTATTTCCTTTAAAACAAACGGTGGTACAGTTAAAGCTGTCCGCGGTATTTCCTTTGATTTATTCAGGGGAAAAACACTCGCAATAGTCGGAGAATCCGGTTCGGGAAAATCTGTTACCTCTAAAGCGATTTTAGGTATTCTTGCCAACAATAAAATTGTCGAAGATGGACAAATTATTTTCGATGGTAAGGATTTATTGAAAATTTCAGAAGATGAATTTACAAAGATTCGCGGTGTAAAAATATCCATGATCTTCCAAGATCCTTTGTCGAGCTTAAATCCTATAATGAAGGTCGGGCCTCAGCTTACTGAAGCGATGTACCTCAAAGGTAAATCAACACGCAAAGAGGCGAGGGCTCTAATTAAGAAGTACGATCACGTTCTTGCTAGATATGAAGAGAACGGCGATTATAAAGCGTTGTTAGAATATGCAAAGACCATTAAAACTTCTGAGGACAATGTTAAACCTGAACAATTCAAAAACTTATTTGAACGAGCCACTAAAGGCTCTATTAAATATCAACAGGATCATTTGAGAATAGCTCAACAAAAAGTTGATGAATTTTACAATAAATATTTCGCGGAAGATAAAACTGAATTTGGCGACTCCGATCCTCGTTCCGATATTAAATTGATTGGGAATTTATTAGCACATTCTGTGCTACCGGTCGCATTTGAATCCGATGATACTATTGAAGTATTTAAGATTTCAATGGTTAATTACTACGACTCATATAGAGAAGCCATCAAATTAGATACTAAGCGTAAAACTTTATTAGAAAAGAACAACGCTAAAGATTTATTCGAACTAGAACCCTCTTTACGCGCTAAGCAAAGCGAAGTTATTATTCCTTGCACATCGTATTTTATCGCTATGAAAAATACCACTAAAATTTTGCTGAAACACATAAAGAAACTGATAGAATCTTCTATAACTGAGGAGGAGAAATTCGCAATTCAAGTTATGAATAAGTATTTTGAATCAGTTGTAGAATCTAAAACATATCTGACAAAAGCAGACACAAAGGCAAGAGCTTTAAAAATGTTAGAAGAAGTTGGTATGCCTGAACCCGAACGTCGTTACAATCAATATCCATTTGAGTTCTCCGGTGGTATGAGACAGCGTATTGTTATTGCTATCGCACTATCATCCAATCCTGATGTATTGATTTGTGATGAACCTACAACAGCTTTAGATGTTACAATTCAAGCCCAAATTCTTGAACTTATTAGTAAACTCAAAGTTGAAAAGAACTTATCAATCATCTTTATTACTCACGATCTTGGTGTTGTCGCTAACATGGCGGATGACATCGCGGTTATGTATGCGGGTAAGATTGTTGAATATGGAAGTGTCTATGACATTTTCTACGACTCTCGTCACCCCTATACTTGGGCGTTGCTTGGTTCCATGCCTGACTTAGAAACAAGAGAAAAATTAAACGCTATTCCTGGGACGCCTCCGAATATGTTGTTGCCTCCAAAGGGCGATGCTTTCGCAGAACGTAACAAATTTGCTTTGCAACAGGATTATGAGGCTTTACCTCCCTTCTTCAGGATTTCTGATACTCACTACGCAGCCACATGGTTGCTACACGACGATGCTCCCGATGTTAAGGTTACGCCTATTGTAAGTCAACGTATTCAGAAGGCTTTGATTAAAAATCCTAGCAATAAGCCTAAAGCTGATTTAAAGAAAAACTCTATACTTAACTATATAGACTTAGGAGGAGAAAAATAATGGCAAACGATACTGTGAAAAAAACTCCTGTTAAGAAGACTGCAGTTAAAAAGTCTGTAAAAAAAGTTGCAACTGTAAAGAAGACCCAAAAGAAGACAGTTGTGAAAAAAACACCCGATAATACGGAAGTAAAATTGGATAAAACTCAGGGTTTATTCGATTATAATAATGCAGAAACCTTACTTGAAGTAAAGCACTTGAAACAATATTTCACATTTAAACACGGGCAAACAAAATACTTGAAAGCTGTTCACGATGTATCTTTCGATGTTAAAAAAGGAGAGGTATTCGGCTTAGTTGGTGAATCTGGCTGTGGTAAAACTACAACTGGTAGATCAATCATTAAATTGTACAAGGCAACTTCTGGCGATGTTAAAATTAACAATGTTAGAATATCTGCTGGAACTCGTTGGAATGAAAAGGAAATTAAATTCACTAACATTCGTTTGCGCAAAAAATTGAGAAATCTCCGCGAAGCAAAGGCTGAGGAAATAGGAAATTTACGCAACGAGTACAACGATAATTTCTCAGATGATTTCAATTATAGAAGGCTTAAATATAAGTTGGCTAACGGTGGTGAAGTTGAGAATGCTGACGATAAAGCAACATACATATCTCGCTACGAAAAAATTGAACGAAAGTATAAAGAACAAATGGATTTAGCGAAAGCTAACGCATTGAATATTTGTAATACTCAACGTCAAAAAATTAAGGAAGCCAAAAGCGACAACAAATATTACGATAGAAATATTCAGGCTGCTGAGATTAAAAAAGTTCAAGAGAAATACGCTGAATTAGCGAAAGAGAATGGCAATAACGAATTGAACGATTCTCAAAAGGAAGAGATGGAAAAAGAAATGAATTTGGCGAAAGCGGCGACAGTTGCCTCCAAGATTCAGATGATATTTCAAGATCCTATAGCATCGCTTAATCCTCGTATGACAGTAAGAGATATTATTGGTGAAGGACTTATTATTCACGGCGGATATTCAAAAGAATACATCAACTCCGAAGTTGAAAGAGTTTTAAAACTCGTCGGTCTTGTTCCGGAACACGCAAATCGTTATCCTCACGAATTCTCTGGTGGACAACGTCAGCGTATCGGTATTGCTCGTTCAGTTATTATGAATCCCGAACTTATTATTGCTGATGAACCTGTATCTGCTTTGGATGTTTCAATTCAAGCTCAGGTTATCAACTTACTTAACGATTTGAGAAATGATTTAGGATTAACTATTATATTTATCGCTCACAACTTAAGCGTTGTAAAATATTTCTGCGATCGTATCGCAGTTATGTATTTCGGAAAGTTAGTTGAGATTGCAACAAGTGATGAGTTATTTGCGCACCCGCTTCATCCTTACACAGCTTCTCTTCTCTCCGCTGTTCCCTATCCCGATCCCAATGTCGAGAAGGAACGTACTAGAATTAAATATGTACCTTCTGAATCCCACGACTATTCAGAGCAAAAACCTTCATTGCGAGAAATCGTTCCGGGTCACTTTGTTCGTTGTAATGACGCAGAAGAAGCTAAGTATTTAAAAATTTTAAAGGAAGGCAAATCTATATATGCAAAATAAACCGGAATTGCCTTTTAAGGAGCCGAAGCCTAAAAAGTTCACTAAAAACTTTATGATTGGTTGGGTTGTATGTATTGTTATCGCGGCACTCACCTGTGTTATTGTCTATATAACTGAGGTTAGTTCGGGACAAGAAAACTTAAACGTCATTTGGGCTGACACTTTTACTATTCCTGGTTTACTATTTATTTTAAGTTATTTTATGGTCGTGGTTTCCAATGCGGGAGCCTTCGATATGTTAAACTATTCTATAGGCTTAGCTTGGAACAATGTATTTCACAAGAGTATTAAAGATTCCAAGTATCCAAATAGTTACGCAGAATACAAAGAATTAAAACACGGCAAAGAAAAGAATGATATGACTTTCATTCTGTACACTGGCTTCTTGTTTTTTCTTATAGGGGCTATTTTCTTAGTCCTATATTACGTATATAGATAATTACAGAAAGGATATATTAATATGAAAAAAAGATTAAAAAGTTTTGTAATCCTTGTTGCTGTTGCCGGTCTTGCTTCGTGCGGACCCGAAGCTTCGAGTGAAGTTACAAGCGCGACATCTGCTAGCGATAATACCAGCGTAGTTACATCTGATACTACGACTAGTGAAACTTCTAGCGAATATGTCGGCAAAACAAACGATGATTTTACCACCGCAAAGACAACTTACATGGACGAGTTTGATAAAGAACATCTGCTCAACATGAACACGATTTACGACAACGCGGGTCAACCACACAACATGAATATCAATGACGCAGAGAACCCTTCCCACGTCATGATCGTTCCTTTTGGGTTTGATGATCCTGCTACCGATTCAATTGAAACACAAGCGAATAGAGATAGAATCGAAACTGCCTTTTTAGGCACAGATGAGGAAATCGCCGAAGTTGGCGGTTGTTACTCTGTACAATCGTTCTACAATCAGTCTAGTTATGGTAAGAGTGCGTTTAATGGAACAGTATTGCCTAATTGGGTTGAATACCCTGGATCTGCGGATGATTTTGAAGCTTCTTGCGGTGGGGCTGCTGGTGCCTATGCTTCTAACTATGTTAGAGATTGGTACATTACTGAATACAGCAAAGACAGCAATCACGGTTCTTTAGGAGCGGATGCTGAACCTCTTTCCTATTACGATTCGAACGATGATGGTTATATAGATTTGATGTGGACCGTATATTCTAAACCTTACGAATCAGGTGGTTTGGGTAACTGGTGGGCATACGTCACGATGACCGGAAATCAAGCCGGAACAGTTGACGCACCTAATGTTGCTACATTGGCCTGGGCCTCAATTTCGTTCTTGGATGATGGATATGGCGGATACGACACGCACACATTTACACACGAATCAGGCCATACTTTTGGTCTTGAAGATTACTACGACTACAACAACCTTTGGTCTTGTATGGGCGGAGTTGATTACATGGATCACAACCTTGGCGATCACAATGCATTCTCTAAATTCTCACTTGGCTGGGTCAATCCCCTTGTTGTAGATGACTCTGCTATAATAACGATCAATTCATTTACGGATACAGGCGATTGTTTCTTATTGCCTTCACCCAACTATAATGGAACTGCTTTTGATGAGTATTTCCTTTGTGAACTCGACGGACCTACCGGTTTGACAGAAAATGATTACAAATATGGTTATAGTACAACCACCGGATTTAAAACTCCTGGGCTACGTGTATTACACGTTGATGCTCGAGTAACCCGCGGTGATCACGATACATATTTAGCTGACAACCCTGAAGATGGAAACACATTCAGAATTGGAAACTCAAAAGGTGGAAGATCAGGTATTCATACTGATGGTGATTACTTCTTGAGAGATGATGGAACTAAAGGATACATGTCCTTGCTTTCAATGGTTGAATCCAGCGTTAATGAAGAAAAGAACACAACAACTACTAATAACTATAACGCTACTAGCGATTCTTTATTCCAAGAAAATGGCCGTCTAAAATTTGACGAACGCTATTCATGGGCAAAAACATATATGCCTAGCGGAACAAACTTGTGGAATAAGGCTCAAACAACAATTGGCTGGGATTCTTCTGATCTCGACCTTAAAATTGCTGATACAGATTACGATGCGACTATTGATTTCTCCTTAAAAGTATTATCAATAACTGGTGATTCTGACAATGGTTATCAAGCTCAAGTCCAAGTAACATACGATAAATAATATTAAAAACTTTAATATAAAAACCCGGAGAAATTCTCTGGGTTTTTAATTGTTATATTTAGATATTCTAATTTATTGAAATTATTGTATTAGGTCGCTATAATTAAGACACTAATAAATGAAGTGCAAATTATCAAGTTTAAATTACAGAGAGTGATCGGTTGGTGTAAGGTCATATTAAACTGATGATGTTCCAGCTTCAGTGTATTTATTGGAAAAAGAAAAAAATTAAAGGTAAGGTTTCCTTACAAAATTGGGTGGCACCACGATACATTCGTCCCATGTTTGATGGGATTTTTTTATTCCCATAAAAGAGAGGTTTATTTATGTTAGACATTAAATATGTTAGAGAAAATCTAGAAGAAACGATTGCAAGATTAAATACGAGAAATGGAGATTACTCGTATTTGAGAGAAATTCCCGAGTTCGATAAACAGAGGCGAGAACTGATTCAACAGGGAGACGCGTTAAAGGCGGCTCGCAACGCTAAATCAAAGCTTATAGGTCAATACAAGCGCGAGAAAAAAGATTGCACTGAATTGCTTGAAACCATAGGTAACGTAAAGGCGGAAATTGCAAAGTTGGATGCAAAGCTTAAAGAGATCGATGAAAAGATTAAAGATATATTAATGAAGACTCCAAATCTTCCCGATAAATCTTTGCCTGTGGGCAAGGACGACTCAGCTAATGTTGAATTGAGAAAATGGGGCACGCCTAGAAAATTTGATTTTGAACCTTTGGGACACTGGGATTTAGGAACAAAATTAGATTATTTTGATTTCGATCGAGGCGTTAAAGTTGCTGGCCCTAGATTTACCTTTTACAAAGGAGCATTTGCTAGACTCGAACGCTCTATTGAAATGTTGATGCTCGATACACACACGGAAGAATCTGGTTATACAGAAATACTTCCTCCATATCTTATCAACACTGATTCAATGTACGGAACTGGACAGCTCCCTAAATTCAAAGATGACGCATACAAGATAAGAAATCAGGAATTGTGGTTAACTTCCACCGCTGAGATTCCTGTAACCAACTACTATAGAGATGAAATATTGGATGGAGAAAAACTCCCCATAAAATTTGCTGCATATTCTTCGTGTTTCAGATCCGAAGCTGGTTCCGCTGGACGAGATACTCGCGGTATCATTCGTCAGCATCAATTTCAAAAGGTTGAATTAGTTCAATTTGTTAAGCCTGAAAACGCATGGGATGCTCTTGAGAGTTTAACAAACGACGCTGAAAAGATACTGAAGAAACTTGATTTACCTTACAGAGTAGTATGCTTATCAACCGGAGATGTCACGTTCTCTTCCGCAAAGACATACGACATAGAAGTATGGTTGCCTTCATACAATGAATATAAAGAAATCTCTTCCTGTTCATGCTTTGGGGATTATCAAGCTAGAAGAATGAATATAAGATTTAAGAGGGACAAAGATTCTAAAGCGGAACTTGTTAATACCTTAAATGGATCAGGTCTTGCTATAGGACGTACCGTTGCGGCAGTTATTGAGAATTATCAAAATGAAGATGGTACTATCACAGTACCTGAAGCTTTGAGAAAATACATGGGTTGCGATATTATCAAGTAATTACAATTTTAAAGCGGCACTTAATTGTGTCGCTTTTTGTCTGCCCTTCAAACGCAATAATAGCAAAAGTAATGATTAACCAAGCACCTAAAATCGAACGAAATACACTGATTTAAGGGAGAAAAGAACAAAATATTAACATTTTATAAAAAAAATCGGCCAATGGCTCAAAAAACTTGGTGTGTGCTTTAAATTATGCCAAAAATGATTTAAAATAAAAATAACTTAAAAAAGGAGTCTTTTATGGAAAACAATGACATTAATGTCAAAAATGTTTCCGGCGGAAAGAAAAAAAACAAACTCAATAAAAAAGAGTGGTGTTGGATTCTTTATGACGTTGGTAACAGTGCCTTCACTATGGTCGCTTGTTCGTTATTCGCTCTATTTTTTACAATTTTAACTACTGAGCAAGGTATCTCTGAAACTATGAGTAATAGTT
>Ga0172378_10005705_pt1 | contig 11631 bp, 11 predicted proteins | sample GrowelOW332metaG_FD_119755 | JGI IMG/M metagenome (GOLD analysis project Ga0172378, IMG submission 119755) | Groundwater microbial communities from an aquifer near a municipal landfill in Southern Ontario, Canada - Pumphouse #3_1 metaG | ecosystem: Environmental > Aquatic > Deep subsurface >... | reverse complement strand
TTCCTGCTATCCTGGGAGCCAATGCAGTCTCTGCAGCAAGCCCGCTTAGCTTTATCAAGACAGCAATAGCAGCAGGAGAGGTCTCCAAGCTGCCAGCGGCCATTGGAGCCAATGCCGTCTCTGCCGTCTCTGCAGCAAGCCTGGCATCCACCCAGGTCGCAGGGCTTTCCTCGGCAGAGATACTGCAGGCTGCTGAGTATCCGGCGACACAGATTGCCCAGAAGCTTGCATCAAGCCTTGGAATAAGCCCTTACACGATCGATTCCTTCCTTGGCTTTGAAAGCGGATGCATCGGAGAGGTTTCGGCCCTGATGCTGCTTATTGGCGGAATCTTCCTGCTGGCGACAAAGGTCATAAGCTTCCACATCCCGGTTTCCTATCTAGCCACCTACGCAGTGCTTTCCAAGCTCTTCGGAGGATTCCCTAATGGAACAGGATTTGGCACCGGCGAGCTCATCGCTCCTCTTTTCAGAGGCGGCCTTATGCTTGGAGCCTTCTTCATGGCAACCGACTATGTCACCACGCCAATTACCTTCAAGGGCCAGCTGGTCTTTGGCTTTGGCTGCGGGGTGATGACATTCTTGCTGAGAACCTTCGGCTCCTTGCCGGAGGCAGTATCCCTTGCCATCATATTCATGAACATCCTGTCTCCAACAATCGACCGCTACATCGTTCCAAAGAGATTTGGCGAGCCTAAGAGGATCAAGGAGGTCAAGGCATGAAGACTTATATCAAGGTAGCTCTTATTCTAGGTTCAATATGCGCCGTTTCAGCCTTGCTTCTTGCATTTGTCAACCAGGTCACTGAGCCAGTGATCAAGGCATTGGCAAGCCAGGAGGAGATAGCTGCTCTTTCTGATGTAGCAGCTGGCATGAAGATCGGAGCGAAGGAAGCTGTAGCCGACAGCGATCTTGTCAAGGAGCGCTACAGCCTTGGAAACAAGGAGGGCTGGATACTGAAGGTGGAGACCAACGGCTACGGCGGACCCATCTCGCTGGTTGCCAGCCTGCTCAATGACGGCTCAATAATCGCTGCAAAGGTTGTAAGCTCAAGCGAGACCCCGGGACTGGGCAAGAAGAGCGAACTGCCTGGCTACATGGACATGTTCATAGGAAAGGGAGCTTCCTCTCAAATACCAACCAGCAAGGACATGCTCAGCTCTGAGGACTCTCAGGCTGTCAGCGGAGCAAGCGTGACCTTCACTGCCATATCAAAGGCTTTGGACAGCGCTAGCGCCTATGTAAAGTCCATAGGAGGAAGATAATGAATATCAAGGAATTCACAAAGGGGCTTTTCAAGGAAAACCCGACCTTCATAATCATGCTTGGAATGTGCCCGACACTGGGAGTGACGACTCAGGTCGTCAACGCCCTTGGCATGGGCGCTGCAGTCATATTCGTCCTTACCTTCAGCAACATCCTGATCTCCGCTCTAAAGAAGATCATCCCAGATTGTGTCCGCATCCCGTGCTATATAGTAGTGATAGCATGCTTTGTGTCCATTGTTGAGATGGTCATGCATGCCTACCTGCCATCAGTCTTCAACGCCTTGGGCGTCTATCTTCCCCTGGTTGTTGTAAACTGCATCATACTTGGAAGGGCTGAAGCCTTTGCAAATAAGAACAGCGTAGGCGACAGCGCCCTTGATGGACTGGGGATGGGGCTGGGCTTCACAATGTCCCTTACCTTGATTGCCTTGATAAGGGAGGTCATTGGAGCAGGAACCATCACCTTGATCCCAATTGGGTCATTCTCTGGGACAATCACGATTCCAGGCCTTTCAGCCAATCCTGTGAGAGTCATGAGCCTAGCCGCTGGAGCCTTGCTGCTCATGGGCCTTCTCAAGGCTTTCTTCCAGTATCTTCAGAACAGAAAGGAGGCTAGGTAATGAGCTATATTGCAATATTGCTGACTTATGTCTTCATCAACAACTTCATTCTTGTGCAGTTCATGGGACTTTGCCCGTTCATCGGCGTATCCAAGAACAATGAGACAGCCATCGGAATGGGAGTTGCCTTGACCTTTGTCACCGGCGTCTCCTCAATCGCCTGCTGGGTTGTGTACTACGGGCTTCTGATGCCCTTCAACCTCACTTACCTGAGGACGGTCGTCTTCATCCTGGTCATCGCTGCCCTGGTCCAGCTTGTGGAGATGATCATCAAGAAGATGAGCCCAGCCCTTTACAAGGCCCTTGGAATCTACCTTCCTCTGATCACCACCAATTGCATAGTCCTGGGAATAGCCATCATCAACATCGACAAGGGCTACAACCTTCTTGAATGCTTTGCCTCTGGAATTGCAGCAGGCCTTGGCTTTACCTTGGCCATCATCCTCATGAGCAACATACGTGAGAAGATCGACCTCAACCCTGTGCGCAAGTCCTTTCAGGGCGTTCCAATCGCCTTTATATCAGCAAGCCTCATGGCCCTGGCCTTCATGGCCTTCGACAAGTCGCTTCTGGCAAATCTTCATCTGGTCTAGGAGCGTGCCATGCCAATTTTATCAGCATTTCTAGTAATCACGCTTCTTGCCCTTGCACTTGGCTTCGGCCTTGCTGTTGCAGACAAGAAGCTTAAGATCGAGAAGGACCCCCGGCTCGAGGAGCTTGAGTCCATCATGCCTGGCGCCAATTGCGGCGGCTGCGGCTTTGCTGGATGCGCGGCCTATGCAGAGGCTGTCTACAGCAAGACAGCAGAGCCAGGCCATTGCGCTCCAGGCGGTGCAGCGCTTGCAAGGAGAATGGGCGAGATCATGGGCGTCAGCGTAGCTGATGTCAAGGAAAAGGTGGCTTATGTCCATTGCAATGCCCATTGCGAAGACAAGGTCAAGGCCTACGACTACCAGGGAATAACGGACTGCAATGCAGCCTCCATTCTCTTCAAGGGCGACAATGTCTGCAAGTATGGCTGCCTAGGCTGCCTGTCCTGTGCTGCCGTATGCCCAGAGGCCGCAATATCAAAAAGCTCAGAGGGAATCGTCTCTGTAGATCCAGACAAGTGCATAGGATGCGCAAAATGCATCAAGGCATGCCCCAATGGCGTCATAAGCCTCATTGACAAGGACAGCCCATATGCAATCGGCTGCAACAGCAAGGACAAGGGACCTTCTGTGACCAAGGCTTGCTCAAAGGGGTGCATTGGCTGCAGGATATGCGAGGTCAAGTTCCCTGAGAGCGGCATAAAGATCGTTGACAATCTTCCTATATTCAATCCTTCTGAGCCCCATGGCCAGATAGCCGAAGCTGCTGCAAAATGCCCTAAGGGCGTGATTCTGAAGAGGTAGCTCTTGAACCTCGTACTTGGATTCTACAGTCAGCTTACCTTGCCAGCCACAAGCCAGGTCTATGATCAGCTTTATGATCGGGCCTTGGCTCCAATACTGCAGTCGCTGTACAAGAATCCATCACAGAAGATCATACTCAGCCTCGGCGGGCCTGCTCTGGAATGGATAGAGAACCGTCATCCTGAGCTTATGGCATTCATAGGCAAGATGGCCAAGGCCAAGCAGATTGAGATGCTTGCCAACTCATTCTACGGCACAAGCCTGGCGCTTCTGCCTCCAAGCGACAGGCTTAACGCAGTGGAGACCTCCATTACCTTTCTGCGCCAGAGATTTGGTGTCAGGCCAAAGGGCTTCTGGGCCTTTGACCAGATCTGGATAAGCTCAATGGTCGGCCCTCTGTCCCAATGCTCACTTGACTACCTGATCATCTCAAATTATGACCAGGTAAACTCTCTTAAGCTCAAGAAGCCTTGCTTCTATATGAACGAGCTGGGAAAGATACTCAATGTCCTATGCTTTGACCAGGATTATTCTGATATAGTGGACAAGGGCTTTGAAGCCCAATGGAGCTCTCTTGCTCTCAGCCTGGAAGCCGAGAAGCTGAAGAGCAAGGACGAAGACTGCTGCATCATGCTCAACCTTGACAAGCTATGCAACCGTGATGGTGCGGCCCTTGGTTTCTTTGAGTTCATCACCAGCTCTTTTACCCGGCGGGGCTATGCCTTCCGCCTTCCCAGCGAGCTTTGCCAGGGAATTGATGACAGGGACTTTCTCTATTCCTCCACCTATGGATCCGACTACGTATCTTTCTTCAGGACCCCTTTCCAGGCCATAGCCAGCAATCCCTTGTCAAACAGGCTCTACGGAAGGCTTGCGATAATACGCGATGCCCTTAAGCTGTGCAAGGCAGACAAGGCAGTCAAGAAGGATCTTGAGCTGCAGGTCTTCAAGGCATCAAGCTCACAAGGGCTTCTCAAGTGCCTCAGCATGGCTTCCGAAGCCCAGGCTCTCAGCTGTCAGCTATGTGCGCTGGAGGAGAGCCTGATGCACAATGGGTCCGTTGACTCAATAGCGATGGACATGGACATGGACAAGCGCAAGGAGCTGTATTTCTTTTCAAAGTCCTTCAACCTGATCATAGATTCCAAGGGAGCTAGCCTCGCAAGCCTTTATCTCAGGGAGTCGAGGGTCAGCCTTATCGGAGTGTCGCTTAGGAACATGTTCTGCGACACCTTTGTCATGAAGTCCAGCTCCTTTGCCTTCTGCAGCAAGGCCTTTAGCTTGGATGATGAACAATGGTATACTTGCCTGGACAGCCAGCGAAGTGGACTTGAGATAGGCAAGAGCTATAGGATAAAGAGCAATACCATAGCCTTGAACTACAGGATCACCAACACGACAGGCAAGGAAATCGAAGCCTCGTGGCAGATCTTCTGCCCAATGTACCTGGAATCAAGGTTCAAGATGTCAAGCGAGCCTACCTTCATATTCCGCGACAAGATACGCAAGGACGGCAAGTACCTGAGCCTTTCCAGCACAAGCAGGCCGTTTATGGTCTCCTGCCAGGAGGAGTGGTCAGACAAGGTCAATCCCTATACGAGAGGCCTTGAGTACTATTGCACACAAGTCAAGCTGATATTCGACTTGAAGCTTTCTGCAAAAGAGACTATTAATGAGACAATAACGTTGAAGATATAGGAGTGAATGATGAATCTTGAGAACAAGGACAAGCTTGACAGCATGAAGGAAGAGAGCGCCGGCGTTTGGAGGCGTCTTTGACCCCGAAGGATCCAGACAGAGAATCGAGGAGCTTGAGAAGCAGACGCTTGAGCCTGGCTTCTGGAATGACAAGAAGGGATCGGAGAAGGTCTTTGGCGAGCTCAATGGCATTAAGGAAAGCCTGAAGAGCTGGGAGGACATCATCAGGAGAATAGATGATGTCTATGCGCTGATTGAGCTTTATGAAAGCGAGGAAGATGGAGATCTAGCCTATCAGCATGAGGTAGAAGGCGAGATTGAGACTCTTTCCAAGGATTTCGAGGAACTTAAGCTGAAGACGCTCTTGAAGGGCAAGTACGATAAGGGCGATTGCTTCTTGTCGGTGCATGCGGGAGCAGGCGGCACAGAGGCCTGCGACTGGACAAGCATGCTGCTCAGGACCTACATCAGATGGTGCGAGAGACACGGATACAAGGCTGATATACTAGATGCAGTGGAGGACGAAGGGGGATACCGCAGCGTCACTGTGCAGGTGAAGGGCCCCTATGCCTTCGGATACCTCAAGAGCGAGGCTGGAGTTCATAGGCTCGTAAGGATATCGCCCTTTGATGCAAACGCAAGGCGCCATACATCCTTTGCATCGGTGTACATCAGCCCGGTTGTCGATGACGACATTGAGATCAACATCAAGCCTGAGGACATAAGGATAGACACCTATCGTTCCGGAGGCGCTGGCGGCCAGCACGTAAACAAGACTGACTCTGCTGTTCGAATCACCCATTTTGAGTCAAAGATCGTTGTTCAGTGCCAGAATGAAAGAAGCCAGATAATGAACAAGGATATGGCATTCAAGATGCTTAGAAGCCGCCTTTACGAGTACTACAGGCAGAAGAAGGCTGAGGAGCACGAAGCCGATGCTATAGCCAAAAAGGACATAACCTGGGGCTCTCAGATTCGAAGCTATGTCTTCCAGCCTTATACTCTGGTCAAGGACCTCAGGACAGGGGAGCAGACAGGAAACATAAGCGCAGTGATGGATGGAGACATTGATTGCTTCATCAGCGCCTTCTTGCGCTGGGATCCGGAGTCCAAATGAAAAGAATAGGTCTAGCTGCCATTCTTGCTCTGTCAGCCCTGCTGCCGCTGTTTGCCTTCAAGCTGATGGTGGTGGAGGATTGCGAGCTGCTGAGCATCAAGGCAGCAGATCTAGTCTCCTTCTTCCCCTTCAAGGATGAAGAGAGAATTGAAGCCATGCCCCTGTCAATCGACAAGCATCAGCTTGAGATCCTGCTTGAATCGGATGAAAGGCTGCTAGAGTATCTTTTCATCCAGAACAGTGCAGATGCCTTGCTTGTGCTTAAGGCGTTTGAAATGGGCGGCCTGATAAGATGCCAGGCCTATTATGCAAGCAAGGACACTCTTGATCTTGAATGCATTCATGACAGCCTCACGCCCAAGCTCCAGGAAAGGGATCTGAAGGCAAGGCTGCTGTTCAGCCTAAAGAGCCTTTTCATGGAACCCTCAGCCCTCATGGTTTTTGATGTAACAATTCCAGGCTTGAAAATAAGCCTTGATGGAGATGAGCTTGAGATAAGAGACAACATGCTCTTCTGTCCGCTGGGAAGCGGCGAGCTTGTGCTTGAGGCTCTTGGGTACGAGAGAAGATCGATTGGCCTTGAGTTCACTGATTCAGTCATCCATGTGGACAATTCTCTTGAGAAGAAGCTCTTTGAGAGGCTTCTTGTCAGCACTCCTGGTATATTTGCCCAGATGAATCTTGGAGATAGGATCCTCCAGAGCCCCTTCGTCCTAGATTCTTATTCTCTTCCGTTGCATCTGATAGGCTCAAGGGAAGGCTTTCTTGACTCGTCTATGCAGCTTAGCCAGGAAGAAACCTCGATTCAGATGAACTTCTATCCAGAGGCCTTCTCTGACATTGAAGTCTACAAGAAGCAGCGTGAAGGCTTCTATGAGAGCTTTGCAGCCAGCCTTGCGCTTTTTGGCCTGCGTGTGCTCTTTACAAGCCTCAAGAGCGTAAATGAGGATGTCTTTGCTCCGCTGGCGGCCTTCAGCGATGGCCTTGTGATTGTGAGCCTGGGAAACCTTGCCTACAAGCTGTACAGTTATTGGAACTCCGGCTTTTGCTCGGTTGTCTGATATCTTGATTCTATGCTATCATCTCGACAGGAGTGAAAATTGAAAAAACTAGGTTTTGGAGCCAAGCTTGCAAGCTTATTTGGCTTTAGAAAGGAGATAAGCGAAGAATTCTATGAAGATCTTGAGGATACTCTCATAGAAGGGGACTTTGGCTCTGTAAATGCCATGGCTGTCAGCGATGCTGTTCGCGCTGCCAAGCCCAAGACCAAGGATGATTTTCATAAGCTTGTATATGACAGCCTCAAGGACAAGATACAGGGCTTTGACTTTGATCCAGATCCGAATAGAATCAGCCTTGTGCTTGTTCTTGGCGTAAATGGAGTCGGCAAGACCACAACCATTGCAAAGCTAGCCGCCTACTACAAGGATAGGGGCTTTAAGCCGCTGCTTGTCGCAGGGGATACCTTCAGGGCAGGAGCCATAGACCAGCTGGAGATTCATAGCCAGAGGCTTGGCGTCAGGCTAGTCAAGCAAAGCAGCGGAAGCGATCCAGGGGCAGTGGTCTTCGATGCCATAGCCTCTGCCAGGGCAAAAGGCGAGAACCTCATCCTCTGCGACACAGCCGGTCGAATGCACAACAAGGAGAACCTGGTCAACGAGCTGAAGAAGATCGACAAGATAATCTCAGCAAAGCTCAGCGATGGACTATGCACAAGGTTCTTGACCATAGATTCCACAACAGGCCAGAACTCAATCAGCCAGGCAACTCTCTTTGGCCAGGCTGTCCACATCGATGCTCTTCTTCTTACAAAGACAGACTCGCTTTCAAAGGCAGGCGCCCTTTTTCAGATTGGATTGCCTATAGCCTTCACAACAAGCGGGGAGAGCTACAAGGATATAGAGAAATTCAACAAGGATTCCTTCATAGAGGCGATTCTAGGCCAGAACTGATGAGACGGCTTTTCCTGATCCTTCTTCTATGCCCCTTAGCCCTGTACGCCCAGACCTACAGGTCCAACATGCTTGGCCAAAGGCTTGAGGGTGCAATTGAGGATTATCGGCTTGAAGATCAGGACGGATTGCAGAATCTCTATAAAGGGGACGAGCTTGTCTTTTCGATTCAGAGGATTCTTGCTGATGATGAGACTGAAGTCAGGCGAACAAGCGCTGATGGAACTGTTGAAAGCTGGTTCTATGACGGGGATGGGCGCCTTGTTCGAAGCCTCCGGGGCAATGAGACAAGGGTCAACATATATCTGGATGGAAGGCTTGCAAGCACAGTAGTCAGCGTTGACGGAGAGCCAAGGGAGGCTCTTCTTTATTTCACTAGCGCTTCTGGGCATCTGATAGCCACTCAAAGCCTTATCCCCAGTCCCAGCTGGACCATTGTCTCAGAAGGCTTTCTGAGCAGCGATGGATATTTGATAACAGAGCCCTCTGAGGGCCTTTTCATATCTCAGAGGATTGAGGATGAGAAGACGCTGGAAGTCCTGCCAAGCTCCTTTATAATCTCCACCCCAGAGCTCAGGCAGACCTACAGCCTGGAAGGCTATCTCATTGAAGAGCAGCGACTGAAAAATGGAAAGCCTGAAAGCTCCTCCTACTATAGCTATGATGAGGAAGGCTCATTGAAGGCAGAGATCATAGAGAAGGGCCAGAGCAAGGTTGTCAGGTCGTATGATAAAGGCTCTGTCACAGTCGAGGAGACCTATCAGAACGGCATCCTGGAGAAAAGGACAAGCTATTCAGATGCCATCTATGTCGACCTGATGGAGAATGGGATGCCCTATGCAAGAGTCAAGTATGCCTTGGATGGAAGGAGGGTGCTGGATATCCAGTACTACTGATATCCTCAAAAGCCATGAAACTTTCATTTATCCTTGCATTAAGATACAGCTTCTCAAGAACAAGGCATCAAAGGGGTGCAGCCTGGATGACCATAGCTGGCCTCTGTGTAGCCTTGATGGCCCTGGTTCTTGTCATAGGTGTCATGAATGGCCTTCAGAGCAGCCAGCTCAGGACAGCCAGGAATCTTAAATCCTTTGATCTAATAATACAAGGCGAAGGTCTTGACGAGCAGGATTTCAGGCTGATCAAGGGTGTTGACAAGGCCTATGAATTCTGCTCGGCTGGCGCCATGATCGCAAGCTCATCTCAAAGCCTCAGCCTTGATGTGAGAGCATTCAAGGATGAATCCTACTTTGAGGATCCAAGGGTCATGGAGGACCTTGTGCTTGCCTACAGGGAAAGCGATGAGCTTTTTGCACTATCCCAGAGCATTGCCTACAAGTCTCTCAGGCTGAACCTGGGCTCGCAAGTCAGCCTTACAGTCCTTCGAGCGGGAGCAAAGATGACCTTGGTGCCTTATACCATGAGCCTGGAATACAGCAGCGCCTTTGCATCCTCAAGCGCCGACTTCAACAGCACAGCAGCCTTCATGGACTGGGAGCGCCTTAGGCCGCTTACAGATCAGGGGACCTCCAGCATAGGAATATTTCTTGAGAAGGACAAGGACCAGGAATCAGTGATCCAGTCTGTAAGGCAAGCCTATCCAGAAGCCAGGATAACCCCATGGCAAGAGGCCAATGCCCTAGTATACTCGGCCATGATGCTGGAAAAGTCCATCACCTTCATATTCCTTCTGTTCATATTGCTGATCATAGCCTTGAGCCTGAAGAAATCCACAGCCAGGCTCATTGAGGCCAAGAGAAAGGAGACAGCCATCATGCTTGCCTTTGGATTAAGAAAAAGCCAATGCATCATGGCCTATGTCATATCCGGCTCAATCATAGCCTTTATTGGCACATCGCTTGGACTAGGTATCAGCCTTCTGCTTGTACGGAACATGGATGCGGTATTTGCAGTGATAGATGCTGTCATATCAGCCTTCACTGGCAATGGATCCATCTTTGGCTATTATAGCTTCAACATACTGCTTAAGGCTGGCGAGGTTGCCCTTGCAGTCCTTGTAGTGTTTTCTTCTTCAGTTATTTTCACAGCTCTTGGGGCTGTGAAGGCGCTTAAGCCATCCTTGATGGAGGTTCTTGATGAGTAATGATATTCTTCTGGCACTGGAGGGAATCTCAAAGTCCTTCGACAAGCCCTCAGGCGAAGGCAAGCTTGTCATACTGGACAGGCTTTGCCTGGAGGTTCCAAGAGCCTGCGCTATCTCGGTCATAGGCAAGTCCGGGTCCGGCAAGAGCACTATGCTTCAGATAGCAGGCTTGCTTGAAAACCCAACAGAGGGCAGGGTGATCCTGAATGGAAGCATCTGCTCAAGCCTGTCTGAAAACAGGAAGGCAGAGCTTCGAAACACCCATATGGGCTTCATATTCCAGTCAAACCTTCTTCTTGAGGATTTCAACGCAATAGAGAATGTGATGGTTCCAGCCCTGATAGCCGGCAAAAGCTTCTCCAGGTCAAGGCAAAGAGCCTTGGACCTTCTATCAAAGGTCGATCTCAAGGACAGGCTTGAGCATTACCCAAGGGAGCTTAGCGGAGGAGAGAAGCAGCGCATCGCCATATGCAGGGCCTTGATGAATGAGCCTGAGCTGATACTGGCTGATGAGCCCACTGGATCGCTGGATGAAGCCAATGCCTCAATCTGCGAAAGCCTGCTTCTGGACCTGGCAAGGGAAGAAGGAAAGACGCTGCTGCTTGTCACTCATAACATGGATTTTGCCAACAAGGCTCAGGCTGTATACCGCCTTTTGCATGGAAGGCTTGAGAGGATTGCAGAGTGAAGTCGTCAATAGTAGGAGTCTGGACGCTCAAGCGCTTGAGAAGGCCGGGGCCAGTACTCAAGTGCGCCTTGATAATCCTTCTTGTCACAGCTCCGATGATAGCTGCCTTGATCTTTGTTGATGGAATGATCGAGGGCATAACCGAGAAGTTCATCTACCTATCCAACGGCCATGTACAGCTTTCTGAGTTCAGCGACCTGGATACAGCAAGAAAGGCTGCTGAGATGGATGAGGTCCTTTTCTGCGATGCTACGCTTAGCAGCTACTGCCTTCTTTACTCCAAGACAGGCACTGCAAGCCTGCTTGTAAAGGCTGTAGAGAAGGATTACTTCAATGACATGAGGAAAGGCCAGCTTAGCCTGGAAATGGGAGAGGTTGCTGGAGGCAACACCATTATCCTGAGCAAGGTCACTTCCGAGGCCCTTGGGATAGGCATTGGCGACAGGCTTGCCATGATGACAGTATCCAGCATAAGCGGGAAGGATGTCATCAGGCCAGTGCTTCTGAAGGTTGCAGGCTTGTATTCATCAGGCTACGAGCAGCTGGACACAAGCCTAGCCTACATGAGCTATGATTTTGCCCAAGGTGTGTTCTCATCATCTCCAGTGCTTGAGATCCTGGTGACAAAGGGCTCGACAGAGACAGTGAAGAGAAATCTTGAAAGCCTTGCTGCTGGCCTTGTCACGGACTATGGTGATTACAACAGGTCCATCTACGACAACTTCATAACAAGCAAGCAGGCTATATTGATCATCTTTCTTCTCATAGCTGCTGTGGCTTGCGTCAATACA
>Ga0172378_10005704_pt1 | contig 11632 bp, 12 predicted proteins | sample GrowelOW332metaG_FD_119755 | JGI IMG/M metagenome (GOLD analysis project Ga0172378, IMG submission 119755) | Groundwater microbial communities from an aquifer near a municipal landfill in Southern Ontario, Canada - Pumphouse #3_1 metaG | ecosystem: Environmental > Aquatic > Deep subsurface >... | reverse complement strand
GGCGAAGACGAACTCGCCCTCCCGGCCTTTAATCTCCCTAACCTCGACTTCTCCGAAGATGGAGCAACTTATAACCCGCCGGACTCAGAGCTATTCACGACTAAACTCGAAATTGAAAGTGATACTGAACTGGCTCGTGGGACACGGTCGCTTAAGGTCGAAGCTCAGCGAGTCGATGCCCTCCCTCCAGAAGTGGCTGAAGCCGGGCCGGTAGTTGCAGGTGTTGCTGGTCCAGCATATGAACTGTACAAGTTGGGTATCATCCCTCCACGGGCGTTCGAACAAGCTGTAGCAGAAGCACAGTCGTACAAGTCCATTAAAGATCCATGGGGCACCGGACTGTCTCTGGAAGAAGCGATGGAATATAAGCCGGAAGACTATGCTCTCCCGACTGATACGACAATGCCTGATTCTGCAACCGTTCTGGATAAGTCGATGTTGGGCTCTAAGCTCAAAGGCATGGTGCGCAAGTATCAAACGGATCTCCGTAACAAAGACATGATCCAAGCTGTGTTGTCTGTACAGAAGCAAGGTACCTCGGTTATCAAGTACGAGGTTGAAGAAGTTCGTAACGCAATGAACCACTACGAAGTTCACTCGGTTACATTGAAACCAATTCGTGGTAAACCTGGTATCGTCCGGTTCCGTGTTCCTGTGGTAGACCGCGATGGTCGCTTCATGTCTAACGGTGTTGTTTATCGTCAACGACTGCAACGTGCTGACTTGCCTATTCGTAAGGTTAAGCCAACCACAGTAGCCCTGACTTCTTACTACAACAAGACGTTTGTGTCGAGATCTCAGCTTGCTACGCACAACTACGATGCCTGGATCACCAGGACCATCCGTGAGCGTGCCCTGGACTCCACTGACGACCGAATCACCGGCGCTCTGTACGCTGAGCTCGATCAGTCAGCATACGTCCTCCCACGCATTTATACGCAGTTGGGTTCCGCCTTCCGTGGTTTCACTTCTGGGAACATGTTCTTCTACTTTAAGTACGATGACCGTGCCGAATATCTGAAAGAGAAGTTCGGTATAGATGTTGCTAAGCATGAGACCAAACAGTACACGGTAGTTGGTGCATATAAAGGCAAGTCCCCATTGCTGGTCGATCGGGCTGGTCAGTTCTATGTGAACGAAGGAAAAGACATTGAGCCTTTGGGTTCGATTGTTGAGCTGTTGGGTCTGGATCAAACCAAGGCACCGTTGGAAGGTGCGTACATGAACGTGGGTAGCAAAGAACTACCTCTGGGCTTTGTACTGGGTTACAAGTATGGCTTGATGGCCACGCTGCAACGTTTGAATGCTAAGTACACCCGTCATGCTCGTGGGGAACGTATTCCTCTGTCGGCGGATAACTACGTGTTGGCTTTCCAAGACGCAGTGTTGGTATTCGATCGTTCTGATTACCGGACTACTTTGGTATTGGGTGGCTTGCGTAAGTTTGCTAAGCTGATGCCTAACTTCTCTATCTACGACTTCGAGAAGCCTGACGTTTATATGCGGTTGTTGTTAGAGACCGGTATGACTGCACGCTTTACTAAAGAGATCGATGCACTGTTCACTTCGTGGATGGACCCGATCACTGAAGGCTTGTTGAAAGAGATGGGTGAGCCAACTACATTCGATGGTTTGTTGTATCGTGCTGTAGAGCTGCTGTTGATCGATTGGTCTCCAGCTGAAGTAGATGGTGCATACATGCGCTATCGTGGCTACGAACGTATGGCTGGTACCGTGTATGCTGAACTGAACAAAGCGGTTAAACGCTTTAACGGTGCAACTGGTTCTGCTGCTGTGCAAGTTGTGATGGACCCTTCTGCTGTATGGAAGAAGATCTGTCAAGACCCTACCGTAATGGTGGTGGAAGATTCAAACCCGATGGCTAACATTCGGGAACAGGAATCCATGACCTATCGTGGTGATGGTGGTCGTTCAACTACATCGATGGTTGCACGTACTCGTGTCTACGGTCAAGCTGACGTAGGTGTTGTGTCCGAGTCTACAGTTGACTCCGGTGACGTAGGTGTTATTGCATACGTTGTACCAGATCCAAACTTCGATTCACTTCGCGGTACTACACGTCCATTCGATCCAACTACCGATGGTCCAGCTCGACAACTGTCGACTTGTGCTCTGTTGGGTGTGGCTACAACAAACGACGATACTAAACGTATCAACTTTATCTCCATTCAACAACAGCAAGGTATCTACGCAGATGGGTATGAGCCAACGCCTCTTCGGACTGGTTACGAACAGATTGTTGCACAAAGGACTAGTTCGATTTTTGCCTCCGCAGCTGAAGATGACGGTCGGGTTATTGCGGTTGACGAGTACGGTATTACAGTGGAGTATGCCAACGGTGAAACCACGTCTTACCAGATGGGTAAAATCCACGGCTCAGCGGCTGGTACGCACTACCCGCATGTAATCATCTCCGACCTAAAAGCCGGTGATACATTCAAGCGTGGGGAAACTCTAGCTTATAATGAGAAGTACTTCCAGAAAGATCGCATGTCCCCAGGACAAGTAATCTGGAAAGCTGGTATCAATACCATCGTTGCTTTTAGCGATAACTTGGATACCCTGGAAGACGGTTCGGTAATCTCCGAAGAGATCGCTATCAAGATGAATACGCAGACAACCAAGATCAAATCGGTCTCGGTAAGGTTTGATCAAAACATCGAAGATATGGTGAAACTAGGGGAACACGTAGATTTGGAAACAATTCTATGTACGATTATCGATGCCGACTCAGGTGGTGGTTCAGTGTTTGATGAAGTTTCGAGAGAGACTCTGGCAAAACTGTCTAACTATTCACCACGGGCTAAGGTTGTTGGTACGGTATCTAAGATCGAATGTTTCTATCACGGTGATCGTGATGACATGTCCGATACAGCACGACGTGTAGCTGTAGCCTCCGATAAACAACGAGAGCTAGAAGCTAAGTCTCGTGGCGAACAATACTTCTCTGGTGAAGTAGATCATGAATACCGCATCCGTGGTAATGGTCTAGAACCAGACTCGTTAGTTATTAACTTCTACATCGATCATGACATCTCTTGTGGTGTTGGTGACAAAGGTGTTGTAGCTAACCAAATGAAGACCGTGTTCTCCCGAGTAATGACTGGTGTTAACCAGACTAAGTCTGGACTGGATATCGGCCTGATCTTCGGTAACACATCCGTAGAGGAACGGATGGTACTGAGCCCTAAGCTGATCGGTACAACCACTATTCTCCTTGCACAATTATCCAAGCACCTGGTAGGTGTCTACAGAGGAACAGCAAATGCAAAATCTAAGTAATAACGTCGCACACGGTCAGAGTCTCTCGATTCTGACTGCAGCTGTCGAACTGGGTGCAGAGGCTATCCTCCGCATCCTTGGCACAGAGCACACAGCGAGCACCCTTAACGGGGTGTTCCTCACCAAACAAGATATCCAGGAAGCACTGGCTTCCCGTATCGCCACACAACTCGCTATCTAAGGGATCATCATGTCTGATATCGCCAACACCGTACAGTCGGTTAAACTGATTGTACAACAGCTGACAGAGTCTAGCCAAGTGCTGGTTGTGCCGAACCCTGAGTTCCCGGTTGCGCAATTTGCTAGTGGCTACGCTGTAGACCAAGCTCCTACCAACACTGAAGTTACTCCTGAAATGACTGCGTCTGTTGAAGACCACTTCGAAGAAATGAACGAAGAGCAGCCTATCACCGTTGAAGAAGAGAGCGCTGACCTGGTCAGCCTCGTAGCTGCTGCATTGGGTAAGATCCAATACAACGTAGCCAACGTGGTTATTCCGGGTATCGATTCCATGGTACGCGACTTTAATGAACGGCAGAAGACTTCTACTTCTGCTGACGTACGTGCCGATGTGTTCCGTTACAACGCTATCCATAGCGAACCTCGTTTCACTACGCACCTGCAGAACTACGCCAACGTAAACCCACAACCTCAGTACCGTACTTTCATACTGCCCGCCGCTTCGGTTGAGCAGATCATCGAAATGGTATCGATCAACAACCCACATGCCGAACGTGAAGAACTCACCGAATGGCTGTTGAAAGTTGATCCAGAAGTTATCAGTCGTACTTACAACGACCTGTTCTCCCGTAACCGTTCGATCACTGTAAGTGAGCTGCCGTTTGTTACTGGTGCTAACGCTCCATTCAACATCGATGCATTGGTCCTGGCATATTTCATCTGTGGCCATTTGACCGAGAACCCGATGGACGTCATCGGTGAGCGCGATGTGGATCTGCAAGTGTGGAACCAAACCATGCGCATGCTCCACGAGATGCTGGGTAGCTATGTACTGCGTGCTTACACTCGCCGTGCTGAAGACTATCGCAATGGTGTACTGATCCTGCGTTCGGAATCGTCTAACGCTATTGCTAACCGTCGGCTGGTTGTTCACCTTAACGGTGACGTTGAACCACAATGGAAAGCAGCTAACGGCGACATCTCTGAAGTCCTGGGTTCTGCTCTGGAATCAGAAGGCAGTCAAACTCTGACTCGCTTGGCTGAACGTAAAGTTTACTTCATCCAGAAGTTCCAGGAAGTGTTCCCACTGATCCAGGCTGCTGCTGAAGACAATGCTGATCGTAGCCGTCGTAAGGATATGATCGAAGCATTCATGGCACAAGCTGAGCAAGGTACTCTGGCAGAAATGCAAGTGGATGGTCTCCGTGAGAAAGTCATGGAAGCTATTCGCTCGGTACGTCCTGAGCATCTGTGCAATGAGTTCATCGCATTCGGTCAACTGATCTGCCGTATCTACTTCCCAGAATCCACTTACTGGGATTACATGCAGTTGATGGATCGCGCTGGTGAGAAAGATAAAGAAGTATCTCGTCGTGAACTGTCTACACAGGCTCTGTTGTCGTTGTACGCTGCCTGGGCTGCAAGTCAGATCCGTGTTGAACGCTTCGCACCTGAAGTTATTGAACAAGCTCCTGCTGCACTTGAAGAGCCTACTGGTGAAGAAGCCGGTGAAGCTATTGAAGACGCAGCTACTGGCGAAGGTCCTCTGGTTGAAGAAGGTAATGCCGAAGCTGATGCTTTGGATGACGCCGATGCAGCTGGCGATGACGAAGCAGTTGATGAAGACGACATCGTAGCCTAAGGGGTAGATGATGGAACTAAAGCGCAATGCCCAGGAAGTGTTCAAACACCTACACAGTCAAGACAATGGGAGCGTTGTAACAACCGCTCCTTGCAAGATACACGTTCCAGTGCGCTTTCAGAATAAGGACCTAGCTATTCTAGGTTCTGACGTCTTTATCGTAGGGTTCTATGCTATCATTGTAAACGACATGTATTACGGTGTTGACAACACGATTGCAATGATGCAGATTCGACCGAGTTCCACCAAGAAGGTTACTGTTCAAGGCACCGATTACTTTGAGTTCTCTTTTGAGCCAGGTGACGTAGTGTTTGTGAACAAGCATCTCGTAGTGAACGATACCTTGACATACTACCTTTACGACGAACTCGTTGCCAAGGGAAACATTCCATGGTACATGAACTACTACGACATGGCGGCAATGTTTGACACTGCCTCTTTGCATGCTGGCGTTAACTTGGGTTCTCGTGCCATTCTGGAACTGATCATCTCAACCACAGCTCGCGACAAAGATGACCTTACTCGTTTGTACAGACACATTCTGAACAAGCACAGTGATGTTGTTACCAATCCACCAAAGGTTATTCCATTCCGCTCTGTGGTATGGAACACAGCCGATACCACAAGTCGTTTGAACGGCGCTTACTTCGCAGATGCTATCAACACAGCAGTTGTTAACCCGAGTGAATCCGTAGAACTGATTGAAGAAATTCTTCGTACATAAGGACCCCGCTATGAGCACAGCTCGTGACCTCTGGGGTGTACAGAAGCAATCAGGTAACCAAGTACGTATCAGCAGCAGTCTTCTGACTGCTGGTGGTAAGAAAGGTATCCTGACTCCCGATGCAGCAGGGTACTATACACTTTGCATCGGTGCTTATGGCACCCATAACTCCGCCGGTATGTTTTACGATGCCGCTTCTGGTTGTTCCATGTTTGCCCCCGACAGTCCTCTAATGCGAAGACTGTTGAAAGGCGTATTGTACATGGAGTTCAAACACCCGGAACCCTATGAAGATCTGATGATCGATAACCGTGTCGTACGTAAGGCAATGGATGACCGTCAGTATCTGAACCGTATCCGTAAGATCGACGACAACCGTGTGTGTGCACATATTCGTGCCTTGACTATCATTGATGGCAAAGACGAGCAAGGGCGACCTTGTAAGTTTGTTATCGCTGAAGTCTGCCCGTATGGTCCGTTTGCTAAACACTTCCAGGACTCGTTGAACAACCCACATATCAACACTTACTGCTCCGTACGTTCGATTACCCAAGACGACGTAATGCGTGGTATTAAATACACCCGTGAAATCTCTACCTGGGACTTCGTTGGTGAAGGTGGTATCTACGTTGCAGGTAAGCACAACTCTCCTGCACTAGAAAGCTTTGCTGAAACAGAGATGACGATTAACCCGACTACTCTGTGGGCAATGCAAGACGAACAAGAACGTCTTAAACGTAACGGTATGGAATCCGCTGCACACTTGGATGTTTCTGAACTGATCCAGAACTTGGGTTGGGAACGTCGTCCGGTTACACGCAGACCGCGTTACATGTAAAAAAAAATACGGTATAAAGGCTACCCCGAAGGGTAGCCAATATGTCGTCACGCCGCAATGGTCGTGTCAATATACCGCAATACTTTTTCCAAGCACTGTGCTCTTTCTGCATCACCCAAGCCAAAGCTTGTAGCGTATACTTCGGTAATGACTTCTTTGTCTTTGCCAATCCAGGCAATGAAAGTGAAGTCACGCATTCTGTATAAACTAATAGTAATTGCATACCCGACATACTCCGGCTTAAATACTCGCAGGATAAAAACGTCTTTACTTTCATTCCAGCTACCATTGGCATACACTGCTTCTGGCATGGTTACATGTGCAACGTATTTCTTTGCTGCTGGTAGGAACGCGTCACGCAGTTGATCGTAATCCATGTGTTGCTCCTTAAACTAATAACATCAGGTTACCCTGAGGGATATGGTCACGGTCAGCTTTCTCTAACAGCTTAGCCGCGATAGCTAACGTGATTGTTTCCATCGATGCACGAAGAATACTCTCATTACCAGTGCAACCAAAGAACTCAATGGTTGTCCCAGTGTGGTCGTCATTAGAGTCGACCCAGTAAATGTAACGCACTTCAATGTTGCGCACCGGTTCTACAAGAAACACGTAACCAAAACGTTTCTTGCTACCAGTACCATCTTTCAACATGTCAAACTTTACAGTCTTTGTGACTTCTTGCAGCTTAACAACGTGGGGACGTAAACCACATACATCATCCATAGTGAACCATTGACGGAATGGTTCTACCGCTACGTTGAATTGTGCTACTGTTATCTTTTCGATTATGTGATACATTACTCTTACCTTAATTGGTTATGCGGACATAAGGCTACCCCAACGGGTAGCTACTATGTTGTGTTTACGGCATGATGTTCTCTGGGAGAAAGCCTTTGTCCGTCGCATGTTGTACCAAGTGTCGGTACATAAGGGTTGTAAGCTTTCCCAGCGCCTCGATATGGGTATTAAGTGTTTCGCACTTAACGCCAGTGGATTCGATGTCGTGGCCAATGAACTCGCCTGCTTTGTATTTAGCGATGAAAGATACGCGAGCGATGTTATGGCCGTGTCCGACTGGTACAGTAAAGCGGTAAGCAATATCACCGGGCCACCGTGAGGTTAGGTCAAGGATGATATCGCCGTCTCGCTTCATAGCGCCGTGCGCTTCTGGTGTGATCCAAGTGCCCCATACTTTGGCAATGGCATCGAACTGTGTACCGATCAATTTGTAGGCTAATGGTGTCATGATAGTGCTCCTTAATGTGGGTTACATCATGATAGTAATATAGGCCTAAAAAATGATTCAATCTTCCGATGTTAATGGATACATCGAATCTACCAGTTCCTGCGTACGCATCGGCACGTAGAACGGTGCCGTAAGCATAGCGTCACGGTATGTCGGCGATGATAACAAAAGAGTCACAGCGTCCTCTGAGGCGGTTGCCATGGTACCCAGGTTCCATACTCGTTCATTACCACGGTTAGTCCAGAACCAGTTAGGTTTCAACAAACTCATTAGTTGTTCGAGTTTAACCATCTGGGCAGGATAGTCCCCTACGGTTGTACCAGGAACAAATGCAAAGTTCGACAGTACACGAGTAGCAAAGTCTGGAGTGTTAGCATTTAAAGCGTTAGCCCCTAGATTTTCAAAGACTGGTTCGCATGGGATTGGATTACCTTCTCCATCCTTGTTATCACCACCGGTACCAATACGACATGTAAACTTAGATGAGTTAACCTGAGCATAAGCCAACAGTACGTCTAGTGTACTCGACACAGAAATACGTTCAGCCGATCGTTTAATAACGGCGTACTTGGTAAAGTCATTCTGGTCTTTAAGAACTTTGTCAACCAGGCTAGGGATACCCCATGCTGATACCTCGTCCAGAACGCCACGTATAATAGCTGCTTCTGCACCAAGGTCGAACAACTTAAGGCCAGGTGTGTTAGTCAAGTCAGAGATAAACCCAACCATAGAACTTACCTGATCGTAGCCACCATTCTTAAAGGCATCAATAACTTGTTTGCCTTCACCTACCATTAGCTCTAAACCACGAGCAACGTCAGTTACAGTCTTAACATAGTTGGTTGGCTTGTCAGTCCCTGTAAGCTCACCCATGATGAGCTTCTCTGTACTACTGGCAATCTTAGTCAGGTCTGACCGAGAGCCCTTCAGTGCACCTTGTACGCGCTTTAAAGCGGAAGGTAGATCGATTGTATCAGTACGGAGCTTCTTCCCCACGTCTTTAGCGATACCTACAGCCTTATCGAACACACCATCTAATCCCGAAGAGAAAGAAGTGATCTTTTCCGATAGCGCTGTACGTAGTTCGGAAGTAGTTGTATTGTAAGCGTCAACTACTTTTGTTCTGTCTTCTGGTGTACCCAGAAAGGATGGTAATGCTACTAGGCCCATTTTGCGTACCTTGAAAAAAAAATATGGATTCATAAGATCTGGCATAACCGCTCCCCCGAAGGGAAGCAGCTGCCAGTAGACTTATAAGCTCTTAACAACCTCTGCAACGTAAGACAACCATTCTTGCTCAGCCGGTGTACCTTCATCTATTACGACTTTGGTTTTACGGTTAGCTACCAATCCAATCATTGGACGGTTGGAGATATCACGTTGCAATGCACCTAACATGATTTTCTTCATGTCACGACAGAATACGTAGGCTGCTTGTTTCTGATGCAGTACAGCAAACTCGCCCGGATAGACAGCTTGTAGCCAACCTGGTTCAATAGCCCCCGTGATCAGATACATGCGGAGACCGCGATATGTTCGGAACCCCAAACCCGTTGCTGTTTGTTTCGGCACAGGGTTATCAAACGAGAATGGATTGTCTCGTGTGATGTTAGACAGGTTAAGGACTTTCTGCATTACGCTTTCTCGCTATACGGGTTTGCAATGACCGCTGAGTATTCCACGTCTGGCATAGAAGCCATCAAGTGTTTATCTCGGGTCCATTTATATTTTATTGTGTACGTTTCTTGTTTAGGGTTTAACAGCAAGATACCACGCCGGAATACGTTCCATGAAAGTTTGCCCTCCAACAGCGAACGTTTCATCATGCTGATGTCTTGGGTAAGTTCCGACTTCTTAACCCCGACATTGTTAACTGGGTTAGCGCTATAGTCCGTAAACAATTGTTCCCATCGCTCTTGGTCTACTCCGTGATTAGCGATGATGTGACGAAACAAATATGCCAACGTCGATACCGGTTTCTTTGCTTTGGTAAATACTTCGCACTTGTCATACGTGAAGATATCTTTACAGTATTCCTTTTCATCGGCTGCTGGATCGATAATAATCTCGTACGATGTGCTACTGCCGTCCCACCAGTGATACTCCATAACCAACTTAGCTTCAAGTGGTGTCAGGAAATCGATAGCTTTCTTAAAACCAGCCCAGGGTAAGTCATCATTCAAAAGGGCTTTATTCAAGTTCCCTTTGTCTGGCTTCTCTTGGTTGTGTGGTTTTTCAAAGTATGCCGATAGACGCTTGTTCCAGACGATCTGGCTTACGCGTCTCCACAAGAGTGTTTCCCGAAATAGGTAACACAGTACGCCTTGTGCACGGTTCTTACCTTTGAGTGGGTCAGTCAGTAGATCTTTTACGGAGTCCATGTTGCTAGTCACCTACGGTGCGTTGAAAGGGTTTGGTATAGCTAAACCGATCTTTATGTGTGTAGTGCTTCCCTTTTACTATGGATGACGTCAATGAGTTCTTCTGTCAACACGGTTATGTCGTAGTACACATGCAGCATCTTTCTTTGTCCATACGACCCATCAATGTTTTCCAGAATCCCACAGTGGGCTTGGAGAATAGATCGCAGTTGCTCGAATGCTTCTTTGATCCCGATGGGTGAGTCGAGGTGGTCTTGGAAATAACGATCCAGGTATACATCGGCTTGTTGCGCGATACCCGTACGAGTAATGTACTCGATCAATGAATCTTTTTCATTGGCAATCGCATCGTTTGCTTCAATGAACAACTGATGCATTTGCCCGAATGTACGGAAGCGCATGTTGGCGAAGTGCCCCATTACATCACGAACAGTAAGGTCGTCAAGTAGTGACATATCAAACAGGCGCCAGAATTCTTTGAGCTTGACTGGGTAGTCTTCTGGTTTACAGTAACCCCCGTCGAGATCGATTAAGAGATCACTGTAATGATCTAGCTTTCGATAAACCTGCCAAGTCCTGTATCTATTGAGTATTTTCGAGAACATCTTATGAACTCCGGAATGCCGTTTGCGGTATATTGTTAACTAGTCAAGTAATCGTTTACTTGCAAAGTATAAGGAAAGAACTATGAGTCATGCAGCTCAAGCAATGACGTATGACGAGCAACTCGCCTGGGGCCAGGAGATCCGAGAAACTATCGTCATCGAGAAGATGTCTAAAGGTATCGCCAACTGCGATAAAGATGACATCGACATTATCCTCAAGGCAGCTAAGGATCACACCCAAACTGCTGTAGCCGCTAAGCGTAACCAGATCGAGCAGGAAGGTTCACGTACTACAGGTGATGCTCTGGCTATGATGGCCGAGTTCATTCGCCTGCAGAAGAACAAGAACCCCTTTGAGATATTGGATAACGAAGTTGGCAAAGTTGCTGAAGGTACGATCCCATCTATTAAGCTGGATGATCTACCTACATTTGAACATGCCGATGGTGAAGGTCACATTGGCTTAGCCTCTGAAACGTCAGACCAGTTCCAGGACCGCATGAAAGCTATCCGTGCTGAACAAGCAGATGACGATGATTGACGGAGTGTCCCTTCGGGGATGCTTTATGTCGCAACGGCAAAAAAGAAAAATGAGCAACGCCCCCACTCCGAAGAGGGGGGCACTGTTATTACTCAGCTGCCGGGGGATCGTTAGGGTGTACGATTTCTACTTCCGGAATGGAAGCAACGGTTTCGCCATCCACCACCAG
>Ga0172378_10005703_pt1 | contig 11634 bp, 12 predicted proteins | sample GrowelOW332metaG_FD_119755 | JGI IMG/M metagenome (GOLD analysis project Ga0172378, IMG submission 119755) | Groundwater microbial communities from an aquifer near a municipal landfill in Southern Ontario, Canada - Pumphouse #3_1 metaG | ecosystem: Environmental > Aquatic > Deep subsurface >... | reverse complement strand
TGCAGTCGGATTCAAGGTAAATTCCGAACGTGCCGTTCAGTTCCGGAAATGGGTGAACAAAATTGCAAGTGAATATACGATAAAGGGATGGGTAATGGATGATGTCCGTCTGAAAGAAGGGACGTATCTGAGTGATAAGTACTTTGACGAACAACTGGAACGTGTTCGCGAAATCCGTGCCAGTGAACGAAAGTTTTATCAGAAGATTACCGATTTATATGCTACTGTCGTTGATTATGATACATATCTTCTTGAATTGGAAGAACGCGCAAAGGGTACCGAAAAATGACGGATGACAGTATGCTTGAATATCAGAAGGATGCAATAGAGGCACTGTCCATTGCAAGTTTCTTTCTTCATCAAATGGTGTATACTTATTACGGAAAACGGTAGAAAACCATCTTTTCCCGTAACAGGAGTATTGTTATGAACGTGCTTGATTTTCTGTGTAATCAAAACAGCCTTGATTTTTAAAACGGGAGATTGCGGGATGAAGATTCAATTTAAACTGACCGGTCTTACCCGTGCGGATATCGTGCGCATCCTGTCCGCAGTGAATCCTGCAAAGTTCGATTTGTTCCGGAACAATCCGGCATTGATATCTTTACCGAGCCGGGACTCAAGGTGTCGTACGTGAATAGTCTGCTATAATAAATTCATAAAAAGAAGCAGCATGAATCAGATTACAGCTGCTTCTTTTTTATATTAAAACCTGAAAAGCTTTATTTCTGCGTGTTAACGCGGAAGGCGCTCTTCCCGTGGAGGAATTTTCGGGAATGGCTGTGCTTCTCCGTTCTGATACCAGTACGCTACCGACGCTATGTCGTCTGCACGTTCGAACAGGTGGTCGCCGTTATGTCCGATCTGCTGTATGGTGACTTTTAAATCGCGGGTAAATCTGATTGGGTCCATAATATGCCAGCGGTACAGTCCGTGTGCGGGGACTGCATCATAGCCGTATATGGGGACCGTTCCGCTTGTTACGCTGTGATACGGATATCCCATAAACGGTGTGTTATACGTTGTTTCTTCTCTGCTTATCTTTCCGTACTGATCTTTTTCATAAAATCCCCATGCGCCGCCGACGTAGTCCTCTACGCCCGTTCCGCAGATTGTGGGGTATTCTTTGTCTCCGTCAATATAGAACTTTATTTCTCCTTCGCCCCACCAGTACCGTTCGAGTGCAGTCCAGGCAAAATAAGTTCCGACATAATGGCCCTTTCCCTGTATGTTGTCCACAATAACATAGTCTTCTCCAGGTTGGGCATACTTTGTGCGCCGCCACTGTGCGTAGAAATAGGCAGTTTCGGCGGGAACTGACTCAAGCGTATAATTTACTGTATAGAAAAACGCGTGGATAAGGCCACCGTGCTGATTTTCTATTGTAATGCGTGCATGTTTACGGAACGGCATGGGGAAAAAACTGTTGAAGCCGCCGTACGGTGCGACGACAACCGGCATCGAGTTTACCTGACATTTTGCGGAAAAACCGCAGCAGAAAAAATCCCCCAGCGGCGTTTCTACGGCTGGGTTTTTATTGTCGTCCCAGTACATTCTCAGTACCAGGTCTCGGAGGACGAATTCTCCGGCAGGGGAACTGTCCTGTACTGTTATCCATATATGATGGATAACGCCCGGCCCCTGTATGTCGGCCATTGTTGTTTCTGTTCCGGGCGCAAGGTCAAGAAACGCTTTCCCTTTTCTGCTTTTTCCCAGAATACTGGCAGCTGTTCCTCCTTTTCCTTTTTCACCGGTCGGATTTTCAGCGTTGATAGATCTGCTTTCCGCATTGTCAAGAACTGCGAGATTTGAAAGATTTCTTTCCATAATAATTACCCTTTTACTCCACCAGACATCAAATCAACCAGATATCTCTGGAGATATATAAACAGAATGACAATCGGAATAGTAACTATTGTGCTCATTGCCATTATTTCAGCCCATTGAATGAAAAACTCACCGCGGAAACTTGTTAAACCGAGCGGGAGCGTCCACATGGCAGCGCGTTTTATCATGGTTGAGGCGAAGAGATAATCGCCCCATCCCGTGACGAACGCTACAAGTGAAATCGCAGAAATAGACGGGACCGAAAGCGGAAGTATGATGCGGAAAAATATCCCCCACTGTGTGCATCCGTCTATTTTTGCCGCTTCTTCCAGATCGATCGGGATGTTGTTAAAAAAGCCGACGAAGAGCCACGCGCTTGTCGGAAGAAAGACGGCGGCGTAGGTAAGCATCAATACGGCAAGACTGTTCGTTAACCCCAGCTTTGCAATATTCATATAATAAGGGATCAGGATAATGATCCATGGTATTGTCTGTGTCAGAGCGATCATGAACCACAGCGGTTTTTTGAATCTGAATCTGAAACGGGAAATGGCATACCCCAGTGTCGCGGAAAAACTTATGGCAATAAAGGTTGCGGTGAGACATATCCATAAACTGTTCCACGACCAGGTGCCGAAACCGGAGCCGCTGAAATTATATGTCTGTATGGCATTTTTATATGCCTGCAGCGTCGGTTGTTTAGGAAACAGACCGTGATCAAGTGAAAATATGTTCTGTGTTGTCCGCAGCGAATATGAAACCATGATGACGAACGGAAGCAGGACAAGAATGCATACCAGCAGAACCAGAATATATTTTACGACACCTGCAGCTGTCTTTCGGAGCGATCTCATAATGCACCTTCTTTATTCTGTTTGTGAAAATAAATAATTGAAAAGATAAGGCAGAATACAAGCAGGAGAACTCCTTCTGCACATGCCATACCAACCTTGTAAAACCGGAATGCGTTAAGATATATGTCGATGCCGATGACTCCCGTAGCGTTGTCGGGGCCGCCTTTTGTTATAAGATAAATAAGTTCAAATTCCTTTACTGTCCACAGAATCTGCAGGATTAGAAGTGTATTCCATATCGGTCTTATCTGAGGCCAGGTAATATGCGTAAACTGTCTGAATCTGCCCGCTCCGTCTATGGAAGCCGCATCGTAATAATCCTGCGGAATTCCGCCGAGCGCGGCAAGAAGCATAAGGGAGATGAACGGAAAGTTTTTCCATATGCCGATGATTGTAACGGCAGCAAATGCACTTGATGTTCCGTTAAACACCTGAAACGGCCCTTTTACAAACGGGAGTTTTGAAATCATTCCGCTTAAAATACCGTAATTGGGATCAAGCGCAATAAGGAAAATATTGCATACGACAACGGAAGGCATTGCCCACGGAATGAGCATGAGCCCGCGGACAATCGATCTTCCGACGAATTTCTTATTCAAAAGGAGTGCGACAAGCAGTCCCAGTATCATCTTTCCTGCAACGCACAGGACCGTATAGCCGATTGTTGCATATCCCATTGTTTTAAATTGGGATAAACCGAACACGGCAGCATAATTTTTAAATCCGACAAACGGATGACTTTTTGAACTGGCGCTCAGCAACCACTGCTGAAACGACATAAGAACAGTCTGGAAAATGGGTATAAATACGAAAAGCGAAAGCATTACAACTGCAGGCAGGATAAACTGCATGACTGTACTGCTTTCTCTGGTCGTTTTTAATGGTGAAGGTTTGTTCACAATAGCACCTCTGTAAAGACCGGATACCTCAGATGTGTATCCGGTTATTGGTAAAAATCAGCTCTTCAGAGCTTTTATCATTTCGTTCTGTCCCCAGTCAAGGGCATCTTTTACGGAACGCGTTCCGAGCAGTGCACTTGAGATCGATTCCTGAACAATATGATCGAACTGATTCCACTGTTTTATATCGGGAACGTTGCGCATCTCGAAATTCTGGCATGACTGGATAAAGGCTGCCTGTTTCGGCTGTATTTTTGCATAGTCGTCATATACCAGTTTATTCGTTGGTGCCGCGCGGCGCATCGCAAGTTTCTGTGCATATTTACTGTGCAGGTATGCAATGAACTCAAACGCTTCATCGGGATGTTTGCAGTTTGTTGATATGGCGACTGGATTTCCCCATGAGACAAGAACAGGCTTTTTATCCGCGGAATAAGAGGGGAACGGCGCAAGTCCGAGATCATTTTCATACTGGTCTGGAGTCATCATGGCCTTAAAGTTTGCGATCGTCCATACGGCAGCCTGACAGGTGGCGACAGATCCGTTGGCGAACATTGCGTGAATGTCCGTAACTGTCTTAGTTCCCTGAGGGGCGGTGTCATGATACATTTTCTTCATGAATTCAACTGCCTTAACATTTTCCGGTGAATTGAAAATCAGTCTGTCGGGAGTATACGGTCCCTGTTCCTTCGGGAATATTCCGCCGCCTGCTGTCCACAGCCAGTGCATGTACCACCATCTGCTGAGTGTTTCCACAAAAGTCGGTTCACCCCAGCCGTATACGTCGGGTGTTCCGTCCTTATTCGTATCAACAGTAAGTTTTTTTGCCGCAGCGTAATAGGAATCCCATGTTGAGAGATCCGCCGGTGTTAATCCTGCCGCCTTGAGCTTTGACTTGCTGTACGCTGTCATCGGTGCACTGAACATGATGTACGGCAGGCCGACGATTTTTCCGTCGATTTTTACGGAATTAATAAGGTATACGTCTTTTTCCAGATTGGTGCCGTCTTCGAGTACTTTGCCCTTGATGTACTTGTCGAGCGGAAGAAACGCTCCGCCTTCACGCTGTGAATAATATCCGTACAAACCGGCGCCCGTATCAAGCGTTATTATGTCGCCTTCGACACCGCTGGCAATATCAAGCGCAAGTCTGTCCCAGTATGTCTCACTCGAAATGGCGGCAAGTTCAATATGCACGTTCGGATGCGTCTTTTCAAATTCACTGATTATCGGTGTAAGCTCATTTTTCTGAGTCTCTGCGTCAAACCACTGATACCATACCAGGTTTATTTTTTTTGCCCTGACATTTTTTACCTTTGAACTTCTGGCAGATACGGCCGTGCATAAAAGACAGAACGCAAGAATAATTGAAAGAATACGTTTCATACAACCTCCTGTTAAGAATCGCTTTTACTGTGGTAAGTATATCATGTCCGTTACGTATGTAAAGTAAATATTCTAGTTAAAATGTATAAAAATATATTGTAACATAACAGGTATTAGAATATATTGGTAAATTAAGGAGAATACTGATGCCCAAACTCGTCTATCAGAACTTTTACCGCGCTTTACGCAGAGATATCGAAACAAACTATAAACCGGATGACCGGTATCTCAAGGTCAGGGAAATAGCCGGTAAGTTCAATGTGAGCCTGCAGATAGCGCAGAAGGCTGTTTCCCAGCTTGAACAAGAAGGGGTAATTTCTGCAAAACAGCGGGCCGGCATCATTATCAGAAACACGCTTAGTGCACCGAGCGGACTGGACGGGAAAAAGATAATTGTACTTTCCTATAAACAGGACTATCATTTTTACGCATCGTTTCTTGACGGTATTAAACAGAACTGCGGCCGTTATAACGTTGAGGTAGAATTCAAAATGAATACATTCAAGGAAACTGATTCTCTCAATTTCGGAAAATATCTGCTTTCATTGAACGCAGACGGAATTATTACGCTTTCATTTGTAAATTCTGCACTGCCGTTTTATTATGCGCTGCGGGAAGGTCAGGATATTGTTGCGGATATTATACTGGACTCTCTGCCGGTTTTACCGGCAGTTCAGACAGATAATTATAAACATTCGTATGAAGCGGCTGCTATTCTAAGCAGACAGAACTGCCGCAGATATTTTGTCCTTGGGTATTATCCGCAGAACAACAGACGGTATAAAGGGTTTTATGACGGGATTCAAAAGACGTGGAAAGGGGCGTTCCGGCCGGAAGTGACATATATTCAGTTGTCAAAGATGAATGTTGTCGGTGAAGTCCTCAGAGTTATTCATAATTATTCAGATACCGCCGGATTTTTCATCAGTGACTATTCTGCTAATTATTTCTTCGGGCTGCTGTGCATTCAGGAACACATTCAGCCAAGGACAGTACTCGTATACGATGCCGATGATTCATATTTTTTACTTCCCGGACTGGAACCGGTACGATCGATCGGCCCTTCATTTAAAGAACTCGGCAGGCAGCTGAGCGATGTACTTATCCGGAAATGGAAAACAGGTACCTATCCGGAACCGCTGCAAAGGAAAATCTGATACTGAATATAACTGTATATGCTGATATTGGCATCAATATGGTCAGTAAGGAGGGCAGCGTTGTGGTAGAAATTGTGTTCAGTGACAGTGCGTGCGGAAGTTTAAAGACGGCACAGCATTACGGACAGGGAAAATACTGCGGTGGAGCTGTCGGTGTTATACTAAGTCACTCAGACGGCAGCAAACCGACAGAAGTCGAAATTAAGAACGTACAGCGCGAATTTGAGGAAAAGGAACGCCGTGCCTGGAAAAAAGCTGTCCCTCTGGGAGGAAACTCTGCAGATGTGTTCGGTTTTAATCTTGCATGGAGCGTTGGAAGTATCGGAGACAGCGGCATCGGCATAGAACGTCTTGCCGTACTGGAGCGGCTTTTCAGTACTTATCCTGAGGATGTTGGAAAACAGGCCGCAGAAGAACTTTATCAGTCAGGCATAAAAAATCTGGATATCATCCGTAGTCGCGCAGAGAAAGGCGAGATTCTGCGTATGTGGTATAGTAATCAGCCGGACGAAATATGCGGGGTGTTTTGGTTTATGCACCTGATGCAAAGCTGGAAAACGTCTTCGACTAAAGTAGTCCTTGTCAAAATGGCGGAATGGGAAGTGGAAGGAGCATCGGTTATCCGGCATAACTGCTGGGGTGAAGTTGAACCGGGAAAATGGCACGACTATCTTGATTTCCAGAAGGATGTACCGGAAACATTGATCGATTATATCGCTTCACGCTGGTCGGAACTTCAAAAAGAAAATATGCCGCTGAGAGCCGTTATTAATGGAGAACTGCAAAGTGTTCCCGAAAATTTTTATGATGATTTTATCCTGCGCGAAATTAATTTGCAAAAAAAAGAATTTCATGAAGCAAATTTGATTGGCAGAATTCTTGGAAAATACCAACTGGGCATTAGTGACGGCTTGCTGGCTCTGCGCATAGAGGAAATGATTCATGAAGAAAGGCTGGAAGCTGTTTCATCTGCACCGGGGGATGGACCTCGTTACCGCAGAATGCTTAGAAAAAGAATTTAACATACTGAACGAATGGAAATTTTATTTAAGCGGAAAGTCTCCAGTGTTCTCTTTCTTAAGATACTTTACTGTCTGATGTAATTTTTCTGCAATTGCTTTTAATACGTCATCATCAATGCACGTGTTGCTTCATTTTCCGCAGGCGCATGCTGTTGATACTGCTGAAAAAAGCCTCAACAGGTATATTGCCGATTGCGGTTACGAACAGCGGACTGCTATCCGGATACAAATTTCCGTTACGATATTCCCAGTCAATATCAAGAATTTTACCGGGCTGCCATTCGATACCGGTGTGACCATCCCTGAAAAAAAACGAGATATTCGGCTGTTGCCAGACTGAACTGTTCTACTGTCATAGAACTGTCCGTTTTATCTGTATATACCTTTTCAGCAGCTGTCGATGCACCAATGAAACACTTTTATGTTTCATATATTTATCCTGAACGATTTATGCTGCGGTATGTTAAAACAAAAAACCGCCATAATTACTTAATTACGGCGGTTTTAAAGTCGGGCGACGCGGATTTGAACCGCGGACCTCTTGGTCCCGAACCAAGCGCGCTACCAGCTGCGCTATTGCCCGATACGAGTGTTTTTAAGAAAACATACGGTGTGAAAAAAATACCCATTCCTTGGAATGGGTTGTAGACGGGAGCGACGGGGCTCGAACCCGTGATCTCCGGCGTGACAGGCCAGCGCGATAAACCAACTTCGCTACGCCCCCGTAACGTTGTCCAATATATATGATTTCACTTTTTGTGTCAAGCGTTCTGCATAATAATTCTGCAGGAAAAAGGAGCGGGGCTTTGAGAAAATGTCTATCCATGATAGAATTACCGCATGAACCGGATAAATTATGATGATATACAGCAGATAACGGTGGACGCCGGAGCTCTTGTTCTGGAAAACGGTGGAGAAACATACCGTTCGGAAGATACTGTTGTGCATACGGCTCTGTCGCTTGGAGCGGAGGAACCGTCGTCGTTCGTTACTCCGACTGTTGTTATGGTTTCGTTCCGCGACAACGACGGAGCGCATCATTCCTGTTTCAGACGCATTTACCGCCGCGGTATTAATCTGAGAAAACTGGTGATGATTAACAATTTATCGCGGTCGCTTGAACGCCGGGGGCGTATTTCCGATACGCGTATGATTGAACACCGTATTGCGCGTATTAACAATACTCCTGATTATCCCGGGCCGTTTATAGTTGCTGCAGCTGCGCTCAATTCATTTTTTTTTACACTGCTGTTCGGTGGTTCGTTTTCCGATGCGCTCTGTGCCTTTGTTATCGGTGCCGTTCTGAGGCTTATTCTGCGGTTCCTTGATAAAAGTATTCTTAACAGCTTTTTTATTTCACTGCTGTCGGGAAGTATCATCTCTGTGCTTGCCGACTGTATTGGTCTTACTGCGCTGCCTGTGCATACTTCCGTCGTTATGATCGGTGTGCTTATGCAGGTTGTCCCCGGACTTGCGCTTGTCAATTCCATCAGGGATATCATTGCCGGTGATTTTATGGCGGGGTCCGCACGGCTTATGGATGTGCTTATGACCGCACTCGGACTTTCGGTAGGCAGTGCGGCAGGTGTGCTTCTTACCGGCGCTATACAGGGGCTTTTATGACGATGATTCAGCTTGCTGCTGCAGGTCTCTGGAGTTTCGGTGCTTCGGCATGCTGCGCTGTTTGTTTTAATGCGGAAAAAAAAGATATAATCCTCGGTGCGGTTCTTGGGGCTGCGGGTTGGGTTATTTATGCAGCTTTCAAGGCCGGTGGCGGTGCTGAGGCACTGGGGTATTTTGCGGGTGCATTTGCTGCTGCAGGTTTTTCTGAATTTCTGGCAGTTTTACTGCACCGCCCGGCAACGGTGTATCTTGTGCCGGGTATTATTCCGCTTGTTCCCGGCGGCGGTATTTTCTACATGATGCGTGCAGTCGTAAAGGGGGAGTTCCCTGAGGCACTTTCTGCCGGGTACGGTGCGCTTACTGCGGCAGTTGCTATTGCGCTTGGTATTGCGATTGCTTCATCAACGGCGCGTATTATTACGGCGGCGGTAAAGCGGAGACCTCATAAAGGGGAAAAAATACCTGACCATCCTGTGTACTTTCCGGATGATATTGGTAATTAAAAACTGTGCTCAATTTACTAATAGTTTTTTTTCCGGTATAGTGTCCGTATGATTCAAAAGAATGCTGTTGTTCTCTATAAAAACCAGTGTGCCGTTGTGACTGATATCGACGGCGATAAATATGTTATCCAGTATTGTACGGTACCGGCATCTGCTTCGGGAAAGAAAGCGCAGTACGCTTCATTGAAAGTTCGTGAAAAGGATATCGTGCTGCTTCATAAAGGACCTGCGGGTCAGCTTGATGCGCTGCTGTCGTTTGAAGACGGTTCTATACCGCAGCAGATCGCCGAAGTGCATGAACTGCTGCGGTCCGACGAAAGTTCGGCATCTGCGTCTGCCGGGCTTGGTGACATTGCGGAACTTATGCGCGGTACGTTTAAAGTAGAAGAATGTTATGCACTGTACAAAGCGTTTACTGGCTGTTTTGAATTCTCAGCTGACGATACTGCCTTTAAATCCGGTAAAATTGCGTTTATTCCCCGTCAGGAAGAAGAAATTGCTTTACTCAGGCAGAAGGCTGATGAAAAGGAACATGCCGGAGAAATCCGTGATGCATTTATAAAACGGCTCAGACAGCGTAAACTTGAACTTCCCGGTGATGCGAAGTTTATGGTGGAAGTTGAGGCGCTCGCGCTCGGAAAAACTGATAAATCAAAAGTGCTTGCAGACGCCGGTGTTGCGCAGACGCCGGAAAAAGCGCATAAACTGCTGCTTGATACGGGTATCTGGACAATACTGCGTAATCCGTACCCGTCGCGGTACGGTCTTACGATGGTGTCGGCTTCGGAGGGACTGCAGTCTCCGCCGGAAGAGGAACGTCTGAAAATTGAGGGAACTGCATATGCAATAGATAACGCGTGGTCGGCGGATCCTGACGATGCGGTGGCCTGGGACGGTACGTATCTCTGGGTGCATATTGCCGATCCTGCCGCCGCTGTTATGCCTGACAGTTCTATCGATAAGAGTGCGCGTGAACGGGGTACTACGCTGTATCTTCCGGAAGGAACAAGCCGTATGCTTGCAGAGACTGCGCTTGCAGATTATGCTCTTGGTCTTAACGAGATAAGCAGGGCGCTTTCGTTCAGAATCCGGTTTGATGAAAAGGGCGCTGTTGACGACTGCTCTGTCTTTAAGACACTTGTTGATGTAAAACGTCTTACCTATGAGAAAGCAACGGAACTTAAAGATACGCCGGAACTGAAACCGCTGTTTGATATTGCAGAACGGAATTTTGGGCGCAGGACAAAGGCTGGTGCAAAATCAATCAATCTGCCTGAAGTTCATATAACTGTTAATCAGGAAACGAAGCAGGTGTCCATAGAGCCGGAAGTTCATTACAAGGCCGCGGATATGGTCTGCGAAATGATGCTGCTTGCGGGAGAGGGAGCGGCCCGTTTTGCATTTAAAAATCACATTCCGTTCCCGTATGTAAGTCAGGAACCTCCTGAAATTCCGGCAGATATTCCGGCTGGGCTTGCAGGCGAGTTCCGTATGCTCCGCTGTATGCATAAACGCAGTGTCGGTATTGTTCCTGCTCCGCATGCAGCTATAGGGGTTGCGATGTACAGTCAGGTGACGAGTCCTCTGCGCCGGTACAGCGACCTTGTTGCTCATGAACAGCTTCGTGCATTTATAGACGGACGGCAGCTTGTTGACAAGGACGCAATGCTTGAACGCATAAGCGAAGGAGATGCAGCATCTGTAGCTGCTAAAAAAGCGTCGCGGTACAGTGAAACGCACTGGAAACTGGTATATCTGCTGCAGCATCCTGACTGGTCAGGTGAAGCTGTCTGTGTAGACCGCAGGGAAAAACAGATACAGCTGTATATACCGTCGCTTGATATGCAGACATATATTGTACCGAAAAAAATCCCGGCGCTGAATGAAGTAATGACTGTAAAAGCCGCCGATATTGATATACCGACTCAAAATGTTGTTTTTATGCAGTTGTAACGAGATGTTATTGCATATTTATGCGTAAATTGATATCTTTGTTTCATGATAGTAATGAAATTCGGCGGTTCTTCGGTTGCAGATGCAGACCGTATCCGCCATGTGGCCATGATTATCAAGGCTTATCAGAACCGGCGTCCTGTTGTTGTGCTCTCTGCCATGGGAGATACTACCGATCACCTGCTTGAAGCAGCTGATGATGCGGTGAAAGGGAATGTAAACATTGAAGGTGTTGCGGAACTGCACCGCGAAACTGCCCGGGAGCTGGGCATAGAAGCAGATGCTGTTGAAGCTCTGCTGAAAGAACTGACCCAGCTGCTTACCGGAATTTCAATGATAAAAGAATTAACAAAACGCACGCGCGACTATCTTGTTTCGTTCGGTGAACGTATGTCTGTCCGTATGATGGC
>Ga0172378_10005702_pt1 | contig 11635 bp, 13 predicted proteins | sample GrowelOW332metaG_FD_119755 | JGI IMG/M metagenome (GOLD analysis project Ga0172378, IMG submission 119755) | Groundwater microbial communities from an aquifer near a municipal landfill in Southern Ontario, Canada - Pumphouse #3_1 metaG | ecosystem: Environmental > Aquatic > Deep subsurface >... | reverse complement strand
TATCTTTTGACAAAGATTAGTATGACAACTTATGATATTTTAGTTGGCTTAAATGAAATGGATAAAATTGAATCTCATATTTTAGATTTTTATGCTTATCGTAAAATTTTTATTGTAACTGACAATCGTATTTATTTGCATTATAAAGCAAAAATAGCAAATTGGTTTAATGCATTTGAATATGAACTTGTAATTATTGATGAAGGGGAACAATCAAAGTCTTATGAAGTATATTTAAAAACAATAGATACTTTGATACAAAAAGGTATGAAAAGAGGACATTTGTTAATTGCATTTGGTGGTGGTGTTGTTGGTGATTTGACAGGTTTTGTTGCTTCAACGTTATATCGCGGTGTACCATTTATGCAAATACCAACTTCCTTACTTGCCATGGTTGATAGTAGTATTGGTGGAAAAGTTGGGATTGATCTTGATTTAGGTAAAAACCTTATTGGTTCATTTTACCAACCTAAAAAAGTTGTTATTGATCCGAATTTTTTATTAACATTATCAGATGAAGAGTATCATAATGGTATGGCTGAAATGATTAAAGCAGGATTGATTGGAGACCCTGATTTATATACTTATTTTATACATCATGACCGCATTACAAAAGCTGAAATTATTCAAGCTATTGAAGTGAAAAAACAAGTGGTTTTATTAGATCCTTTTGATCTTAAAGAACGTATGTTTTTAAATTTTGGACATTCTTATGGACATGCAATTGAAAAAAAGACTGGGTATAAAATGTATAAACATGGTCAAGCAATTAGTTATGGGATGTTAATTGCTTTAGAAATAGGTATTGATTTTGGAGTTACACCTTCATATTTATATGATGAAGTAAAAAATATTTTATTAAAAAATAAATTAGTAAAAGAACCGTTATTAAGAAAAGAAGACTTTAGAGATGAATTAAAGTATGACAAAAAAAATTTGGCCGATGGATATCATTTTGTTTTAATTGAAGATATAGGTAAGCCAATTATTAAAAAAATTAAGATTGGATGATCATTATGGATGTAAGAATAAAACCTAGTAATTTAAGCGGTGAAATTGCAATTATATCATCTAAGTCTTTATCTCATCGATATGTAATTGCTGCAGCACTTTCTAATCAAGACAGTATAGTAAAAAATGTTTTAGAGTCTAATGATTTACAAGCAACAAAAGCCGCTTTAAATGTTATAGGTGCAAAATTTGAGGGCGATAAGATAATGCCTGCAAATTTTAAACTAATTGCAAATACTATTAATGTTAATGAATCTGGTTCTACATTGAGATTTATGATTCCAATTTATATGTTACAAAACGAAGAAATAACAATTGATGGAACGAATCGCTTGGTGGATCGGCCTTTAGATGTTTATGATGAGATATTTAAAGATAAGCAAGTTATATTTAAGCATTTAAACCCAAGTCATCAGCTACCTGTATTAGTACAAGGCAAAATTAAAGGTGGGTATTTTCCATTAAGAGGAGATGTGAGTTCTCAATTTATTAGTGGATTGCTTTTTGCATTACCACTTTTATCAAGGGATTCAGTTATCGAACTTTTATCACCGTTAGAATCTAAAGGTTATGTAGATTTAACTTTAGATGTCTTAAAAAAATATGGGATCCATATTTTGCATGTTGATCAATATCTTTATATTAAAGGTAGTCAAAAATATCAAGCAAAAGATTTTGTTGTTGAAGGCGATTTTTCGCAATCAGTTTTTTGGATTGCTGCAGGATTATTTGGAAATCAACCAATATATTTAAAAAATTTAAACAATGACAGTTTACAAGGTGATAAAAAAATTATTGAAATCATTCAACAAATGGGTGGGGATATTATATATAATGAAGGTGTTTATAAAGTATTGCCTTCATTGACAAAAGGAATTATTATTGATTTAGCACAAATCCCGGATTTGGGGCCTATGCTTATGGGGATTGCTGCATTAAGCCAAGGAACGACAACATTTATACACTTCGAAAGACTTAGAATTAAAGAATCTGATCGTGTTGAGGCGATGAAGGATGTTTTAAGTAAATTTGGTGTTGATATGAAAATTTATAAAGATAAAATTGAAATTATAGGAAAAAAGGTATTAAAAGGCAATGTGATAATTGATACATTTAATGATCACCGAATTGCTATGGCAGCATCTATATTAGCAATTAAAGCTGATGGGGATGTCTTAATAAGACAAGCAGAGTGTGTTCAAAAATCTTATCCTACATTTTTTAATGAATATCAAAAATTAGGTGGTGACATTTATGAAGTTAGATGAATTAAGATTACAAATTAATCGTATTGATGAAGACATGTTAAAACTTTTTGAAAAACGCATGCATGTTGCAAAACAAATTGGTGAATATAAAAAAGAACAACAACTACCTGTATTTGATGAAGAAAGAGAAAAAACGTTATTAAAAATGATGAAAGATAAAATAGAAGATAAAGACTTATCTGCATATTATGAATCATTTTTAATTTACTTAATGTCATTATCTAAGGATTATCAACATGAAGTATAATTTTGGATTAATTGGTCATCAAATTTCATATAGTATATCTCCAATAATTCATGAACAAGTTGCATTAGTATTACATAAAGATATTTCTTATAAATTATTTGATGTAGATAAAAAAGATTTAGCTTCTTTAATAATGAGAATGAAAAAAAACGAATTTCAAGGTTTTAATGTCACAAAACCATATAAAGAAGATTTATTAGACTATGTTGATGTATTTTCTGATGTAGCAAAAGAAATAAAAGCAGTAAATACTATCTATTATCAAAATAATAAAGTTTTTGCAGATAATACAGATGTTTTTGGATTTGCATATTTATTAGATTATTATCAAATTGATGTAAAAAGTAAGCGTATTTTAGTACTAGGTACCGGAGGGGCCTCTAAGGCAATTAGCTATGTTCTAAAACAAAGAGGAGCATATTATCATTATGCATCTAGAGATGCATTGAAATCCATGGATCAAAAAGTTATTTCATATAAAAATATAAACCCTAATGATTATGATATTTATATTAATGCAACCCCTATAGGTAATTATCCAAACGTTAATGAATGTATATTAAAAAAATCGCAAGTTACAAATCAAATAGTTATCGATTTAATTTATAGACCTAAAGTAACACAATTAATGACTTATGCAAAAAAAGCATATAATGGTTATATAATGTTACTTGCACAAGCAATTAAAAGCGATATGTTATGGTTAGGTGAAGATCTACCTATCCACGATATTTTAGATCAAATTAAGGAAGTGATTGATTATGAATAGTTATGGAACATTATTTAAAGTTACTTTATATGGAGAGTCTCATCAAGCAGCTATTGGTGTTATTGTTGATGGTGTTAAACCAGGAACAATGATTGATGAAACAAAAATTGCTGCTGATATGGAACTTAGAAAACCAAAAGTAATTGGGACAACACCTCGAAAAGAAGATGATCAAGTCATCATTACTTCGGGTGTATTTAATGGCATAGCTACGGGGTCACCCATACATTTAATGATTGAAAATAAAAACATAAAATCAAAAGATTATGAAAATTTAAAAACACAACCCAGACCAGGACATGCTGATTTTGTTGCTAATATTAAATATCAAGGTTTTCAAGATTTCAGGGGTGGTGGAAGATTTTCAGGACGACTTACAGCACCACTTGTTGCTGCTGGATCAATTGCTAAAATGATGTTACCTTTTGATTTTAGTTATGAATTGATTCAAATTGGCACATTAAAAGATATGAATTTAATTGATGAATATGTAAATACAATTATTCAAGAAGGTGAATCAGTCGGAGGCATTGTTCAATTAAAAGTTAAAAATGTTAACGTTGGATTAGGTGAACCATTCTTTGAAAAATTGGATGCTGAAATCGCAAAAATGATGTTTAGTATACCGGCAGTTAAAGGCGTTGAATTTGGTATTGGATTTGAAGGTGTTACGCTAAAAGGATCAAGTTTTAATGATATTATTATTGATCAAGATGGCCATACAAAAACTAATCATAGCGGTGGTATTACGGGTGGTATTTCGAATGGTAATGATATTGAATTTAAAGTATTTGTTAAACCAACATCAAGCATTCAAAAATCACAAAATACTTTTAATTTTGAATCTAAAGAAATTACTGAATTAAAAATAGGGGGAAGACATGATGTGGCAATCGTTAGAAGAATTGGCATTGTATTAGAAAATGCACTTGCGATTGTGATGGCAGACGCTTATCTAAAATCAAAAATTTATCAATAAAACAAAAAAATCTAGAAATTCTTTTTGAATAAGTCTAGATTTTTTTATTTTCAAAATATTGTAAACGTTATCATCTTATAAAAAAAGCAAAAAACTTGACAATATCATATTTATATAATTAATAATATGATATAATTTAATTAATAAATAACGACTCTATTAAAGGAGATACAAATGAATACAAGAGAAAAATTTTCTGAAGAGAAACTCGATTTTTTTCGTACAAAAATGGATGAAAACATGTTGAAACCAGGCCCTTTAATGCCAACTTTACACGATGCTCAACATATTTTTGGATATATTCCATTAGAAATACAAAAAATTATTAGTGAAAAACTAGGTATTAGTGTTGCTAAAATTAATGGTGTAGTAACATTTTATAGTAATTTTTCAATTGAACCAAAAGGAAAACATGAAATACATGTTTGTTTAGGTACAGCATGTTATGTACGTGGGTCAAAAACTATCATGGAAGCATTAGAAAATCATTATCATATTAAAGACGGGGAAACGACAAAAGATGGTGAGATAACTTTATGCTCAACAAGATGTATTGGCGCATGTGGATTAGCACCTGTATTTTCTGTAGATGGTCATATATATGGTACAGCAAATATAGTTAAGACTAACGAAGTTATAAAGGCTCTTGAGGATAAAGAAAATGAAGATTCTTGAGATTATTGATAAATATCATTGTTATGTATATAATCCTCATTCAATTAAGGAAAATATAGAAATTCAATATGGATTTTGTTCTGATCTTATGAGTGATGCACTCATCATTATGAATAGTGTTAAAGATGACGATATTTTAGATCACACCATATTAATTACGGGTCTTGTTACGCAACAATCCATACGAACAGCTGAAATGTTAGATGTTAATGTGGTTTTAATTGTACGAGGCAAAACACCTTCATCTAAAGTTATTGATCTTGCAAATGAATTAAACATTATTTTATTAAAAACAGATTATACAATGTTTAATACGAGTGGAATGATGTATAAAGATGGTATTAAAGGCATATCATATAACGAGCAATGGTAAAACAAGAACATCAAATTATTGCTCGTAATTATGAATTGGCTGGCAGAGCATCTTCAAAACTTAAACGATATTTAAAAGAACTTAATATAGATAAACATCTTATGAAACGTATTTGTTCAGCATCCTATGAAGCAGAAATCAATGTAGTGATTCATTCAGTTGGCGGATACGTTATTTTTGAATTTCATGACACTTATATTGAATTGAATTTTTACGATGATGGTCCCGGTATTTTAGATATAAATTTAGCAATGACCGAAGGATATTCAACAGCATCAGAGAATGCACAGCATAATGGATTTGGTGCAGGTATGGGATTATCAAATATAAAGAATTGTTCAGATGAGATGATTTTAACTTCATCAATTGACGGGACACATCTAAAAATCATCTTTTTTTTGGGTGAAAATCATGCATAAAATCAAAGAACTGATTATATCAGATAAATATAAAGTCATTACAAATGAGCATACATTAGAAAATACATTTAATGTTGTATATTGTTGTGACCTATTAAGTGCAGTAATAAAACATGGAAGTAAGAATCCCATATTAATTACGCAAATTAATTCAATAACGACTATTGGTGTTGCAACAATGCTAGATTTACCTGCAGTAATTTTAACAGAAGGTAAAATTTTTGGTATGGAGATGATTGAAAAAGCAAATGTGGAAGGATTGGCAATAATTTATACTGAGTTAACATCTGCTGAAACTATTCTTGATTTAAAGGCTAGGGGTATTTTATGAGATGTTATTATGATCTTCATATACATAGTGTGTTATCACCATGTGCAGATGTTCTGATGACACCAAATAATATATTTAATATGGCAATGTTGAAAAAATTAGATATTATTTCTGTAACTGATCATAATAGTTTAAAACAGCTTGAAGTATGCCAAGAATTATCAAAAAGCTATGATTTTCTTTTTGTTCCAGGTGTAGAAGTTACTGTGAGTGAAGGTTTTGATGTCCTTATTTATTTTAAAAATATTGAAGATGCGTTGGCATTTGATTTATATTTAGAAAAATATTTACCAAAAAAAACAGTTGATAAAAATATATATAATGAACAAACAATTTGTGATATTTATGATCAAATGATTAAAACTTATCCTTATTTATTATCCCAAAGATTAAACCTTTCGTTTAATAAACTATTTAAAAAAATTAATCAATTTGAACATGTAATATTTTTTGCACATGTAGATAGATACAAAGAACTTATTAAATCATGGATTGAAAAATATCCTAATTTAGGCGTTGAATATAAAAAGCATATCTTATATAAAGACAAGACGTATCTTATTAATTCTGATAGTCATCAAATTACTGATATTTTAGAAAGAAACGAAAATAATTATATTGAATTAAAGACATTATCAATAGATTGTTTTTTTAGGTATTTTAATCATGGATGATTTTACAACATATATATTTGATGTATCTTTAAATGCAATAAACGCTCATTCTAAATACTTAAAGATTATTGTCAATAAAAATAATTTATATCATCTTTATTTAATTGATCATGGTTGTGGTATGACAAAAAAAGAATTAGCTCAAATTGAATCACCGTTTTATACGACTAGAACTACAAGAAATGTTGGATTGGGTTTAGCTTTAATGACTTTACTTAGTGATCAGACAACAGGATCACATATATTTAAATCAATTAAACATATCGGTTCTAATATTCATTTTATATTTGATTATCATCATATAGATTTTCCTACTGAAGGAGATTATGGACTTTTAATTGCCGATTTGATGGCAAATCAAACATTAAAAAAACTTATATTTGTTTATAAGAATCATCATCGAAAGTTTAAAATCATTTTAAAAACAAAAAATCAGTTTTCAAGAAAAAAACTTATTGAAAACATTAATACAGAAATTAAGAGAGTTGAGGGATAGCAATGAAATCTTTAGAAGAATTAAAGAAATTAAGAGAAGCATCAATAAAAAAAATGACAATGCGCTATACAAAAGATGGTTTTAGAATTCAAGTGGGTATGGGAACTTGTGGTATTGCATCTGGTGCACGACCTATTCTGAATGAATTTTTAGAACAAATGGAAAACCATGAATTAAAAAATGTAACCATTACTCAAGTAGGATGCATGGGAGAATGTACTTATGAACCAATGGCTGAAATTATTGACGCTTCCGGTCAGTCTTATATCTATTGCTCATTAACGATACCTATGGTTCGTGAAATTGTTGAAAAACATATCATTGGACATCAGCCAGTGACAAGATATTTATTATCATCAAGAAAGGCGGCAGCTGCATGCTAGAACGTATACAATTACTTATTTGTGGTGGTACAGGATGCATGAGTTCGCATTCTAAAGATATTAAAGATGCATTTGAAAAAACTTTAAAATCTATGGGTATTAAAGAAGAAATCAATATTGTGCTAACAGGATGTTTTGGTTTATGTGAAAGAGGGCCTATTGTTATTGTTTATCCTGATGAAACATTTTATGCTCATGTTAAAGTTGAAGATGTTGAAGAAATTTGTGAAGAACATTTATTGAAAGGCAGATGTGTTAAAAGATTATTAGTTAATAATAGCGATGACAGACAAAAATTAGGTCATATGAGTGAACTTAAATTTTATGCCAAACAAAAACGTATTGCACTTAGAAATTGTGGAAATATTAATCCTTTGGATATTGATGAATATATTGCAAAAGATGGTTATCGAGCATTAGGTGAAATATTAGAAAATAAAACTTCAGATGAAGTTATTGATGAAATGATTAAATCAGGATTACGAGGCCGTGGTGGTGGAGGCTTTCCAACTGGCTTAAAATGGCAATTTGCTAAACGTGCTATATCTGATCAAAAATATGTGATTTGCAACGCTGATGAAGGTGATCCGGGCGCATTTATGGATCGTGCTGTTTTAGAAGGTGATCCACATTCAGTTTTAGAAGCTATGGCAATTTGTGGATATGCAATAGGATCAAATCAAGGATATATCTATGTTAGAGCTGAATATCCTGTTGCTGTTGAAAGATTAAATTTTGCTATTGAACAAGCAAAATCTTATGGTTTATTAGGTCAAAATATTTTTGGTTCAAACTTTTCTTTTGATATTGAAATTAGACTTGGTGCAGGGGCATTTGTCTGTGGGGAAGAAACTGCACTTATTCAATCAATTGAAGGATTTAGAGGTATGCCTAAACTTAAACCTCCTTTTCCAGCAATTAAAGGTTTATGGGGTAAAACAACAAATGTAAATAATGTTGAAACGCTCGCAAATATTCCAGTTATATTTTTAAAAGGTGCTGATTGGTTTAGAACTATAGGTACAAAAGCTTCAAGTGGTACCAAAGTATTTGCTTTAGGTGGAAAAATAAATAATACTGGTTTAGTAGAAGTTCCTATAGGAACAACTTTACGAGAAGTAATTTATGATATTGGGGGAGGTATACCTAATAAACGAAAATTTAAAGCTGTTCAAACAGGTGGGCCTTCTGGTGGATGTATTACAGAAAAAGATTTAGATACACCTATTGATTATGAAAATTTATTAAATTTAGGATCTATGATGGGTTCTGGTGGCATGATTATTATGGATGAAGATAATTGTATGGTCGATGTTGCTAGATTTTATTTAGATTTTACTGTTGATGAATCGTGCGGTAAATGTACACCATGTCGTGAAGGTACAAAGCAAATGCTAGAAATATTAAATCGTATTTGTGAAGGTAAAGGCACTATGGAAGATTTAGATGAATTACAAAAGTTAGGTGAAATGATTCAAAAAACATCTTTATGTGGTTTAGGTCAAACTGCACCTAATCCAGTATTATCTACGTTAAAACATTTTAGATCAGAATATGAAGCACATGTGATAGACCACGTTTGCCCAGCAGGTGTTTGTCGGAATTTAACTAATTTTGTGATTAATGATAATTGTATTGGTTGTACAAAATGTGCTAAAAATTGCCCAGTTAATGCAATTTCAGGCCTTCCTAAACAAATTCATACAATTGATTTAGATTTATGCATACGTTGTGGTGCATGTAAAAAAGCATGCCCAGTTGGTGCAATTACTAGTGAGCCACAACATCAAGGAGCAAACATATGAGCAAACAAATAACAATTTATATAAATGATAAAGAAATTGTAGCAAATGAAGGTCAAACTATTTTACAAGCTGCACAAGAACAAGGTATATATATACCTCGCCTATGTTTTTTAAAAGATATTCATGAAGAAGGAAACTGCCGTATTTGTTCAGTAAAAGTTGATGGACAAAAAAACTTAAAACCTGCTTGTAGAACACAAATAGCACAAGGTATGAAAATCATAACCAATGATCAAGATGTCTATGATTATGTTTCAATGAATTTAGAATTACTAGCAAAAAGACATCATTTTGAATGTTTTAAATGTTCAAGAGAAGATAATTGTGAATTCCTTGATTTATTAAGAAGATATTCAATTGACAATGAATTTTCAAGAATGTATGGCTTTAATCCAGAAGACTATTACTTTTCAGATTCTTCAGGTGTTATTGTTTTTGATAGCAGTAAATGTATTTTATGTGGACGTTGTGTCTCTGCTTGTGAAAAGCAATCAGGGTTAGGAATTATTCATTTTAATGAACGTGGATCACATACTTATGTTGGTCCAGCACAATTTCATCCAATTGAAGATTCAGGTTGTATATATTGTGGGAAATGTATACAAGCTTGTCCAACAGGCGCGATAAGAGAAAAAGATGATATTAAAAATGTTGAAAGAGCGTTAAGAGATAAATCTAAAAAAGTTGTTGTTCAAGTTGCACCATCTGTACGTGCAGCTCTTGGAGAACCTTTTGGCTTACCTATAGGTACAAATGTTGAAGGACAAATGTTTACAGCTCTTAAACTTATGGGTTTTGATGAAATTATTGATACAAACTTTACTGCTGATTTAACTATTATGGAAGAGGGGACTGAATTTATTAGTCGTTTAAATGGACAAGGAAAACTTCCATTATTTACTTCATGCTCTCCTGGATGGATAAACCTATTAGAATTATATTATCCAGAATTTATTGAAAATGTATCTTCATGTAAGTCACCACAACAAATGGCAGGGGCATTAATTAAAACTTATTATGCTGAAAAAATGAATGTAAAACCTGAAGATATTGTTTCAGTATCAATTATGCCTTGTATTGCCAAAAAAGCAGAAGCTAGAAGAGACGATATGGGTAGAGATGGATATAAAGATGTAGATTTTGTATTAACAACAAGAGAATTTTCAAGACTTATTAAAAGACATGATTTAGATTTAAAGAATTTAGAATCATCTAATCCATATGGTATGCTTGCAAGTTATACAGGTGCTGGTGCAATTTTTGGGGCGACAGGTGGTGTAATGGAAGCAGCACTTCGAACAGTTTCTGAAATATTAGAAGAAAAACCAACGCCTATTGATTTTACTGAAGTTAGAGGAAATAAAGATATTAAAGAAGCTACAATTAAAATCAAAGGTCAAGATATTAAAATTGCTGTTGTTCATGGTGGAATAGCAATTAAAGCATTTTTAGATAAATTAAAAACAACACATGAAACATATCATTTTGTAGAATTTATGGGTTGTACGGGTGGATGTATTAATGGTGGTGGACAACCAATAGTACCTGCAAGAATCATTGAAAAAGTTGATGTAAGAGCATTAAGAGCAGCTGTTTTATATGATATTGATTCTAGTCATACAATTAGAAAATCACATGAAAATCCATTTATTCAACAATTATATAAGGATTTTTTAGGTAAACCAAATAGTCATAAAGCACATGAATTATTACATACATCATATCAAAAGCGAGAACCATATCATGATATATAAAAAAATAATTTGTTTATGTTTAATTTTATTTATCTTTTTAGGAGTAAACGGTTGTTCAAAAGAAAATATTACTGTTATTGCTCCAAGTGGTACACCAGCATATGCAACAATTTTTATGCAAGACTATGATATTGATGTTGTTTTAGGATCAGATCCTTTAGTTGCTGCTTTTGGTGCTAAGGATTATGATGTCATCATTGCACCGACAAATTTAGGGGCTAAGTTTTATTTGAGTTCACAAACATATCAATGTCTTGCTACTATTGTTTGGGGCAACTTATTTTTGGTAAGCCAATCAGATATAACTTTTGATGCATTAGAAAATTTAGATATTACAGCATTTGGCCAAAATCAGACACCAGACATTATTTTAAATTATATTTTAAATGATCAAAATATCCATACAAATATATCATATTTAGCAAGTGCTTCAGAAGTTTTATCAATGTTT
>Ga0172378_10005701_pt1 | contig 11637 bp, 9 predicted proteins | sample GrowelOW332metaG_FD_119755 | JGI IMG/M metagenome (GOLD analysis project Ga0172378, IMG submission 119755) | Groundwater microbial communities from an aquifer near a municipal landfill in Southern Ontario, Canada - Pumphouse #3_1 metaG | ecosystem: Environmental > Aquatic > Deep subsurface >... | reverse complement strand
CTGCCAACTCATTTTCAGCAAGTTCCGGACGGCCTTGTTCTGTATAAATGATAGCGGTGTCTTTGCGCTGTTTCAACAATTTTGCTATAATTTTTAGAATGGCGTCATCGCTCACCTCTCCATTGGCACCGGGAGCAGTCCTGGCTTCTATGATGTCTTTTTTAATGCCACGGATAGTCAGTTTGGCAACTTCGTCTTTAGCCAACATGGCGGTTTTTAGATCCGCATTGATTTTTTCACTTAAATCCATTTCTTATAGTATTTTACGTAAGTTCTTCTTTGACTGAATTTCTGAGCATAAAAATCAGTCCAGCATTTTATCGGAAAACTTCTTATCCCGCTTATAGGCAGGTTGTTGCTCCATCAAATCAATCAACGCCTCATTGTCCATCTGGTCTGCAGCGAGAATGTATGGCTTATATTTCTTGGTACGACCACGGGTAATCAAACTTTCAGGGTAATATTTTTCCTTTCGCTTATCCCTCAATATCTTTTTCTCTTCCTGACGTTGAAGCTCTTCATCTGTTAAATGATCGTTCCGTCTCTTAATCTGCGGAACATCCTGAATATCAAAGCCTGTAGCCAACAAGGTCACTTTCAATTGCTTCTCAAGAGTGTCATCAAAGTAAATACCCCAGATGACTTCCATGCCACTCTTGAACTTACTCATGAAACTTTGGATTTGATTCATTTCATGCATCATCAATTCCCCATCGTGGCTACACGAAATGTTGAACAAGCCCTTTTTAGCGTTAAAAACGTCATTGTTGTTCAACAAAGGAGAATTCAAGGCACTGTTCAAAGCGTCCGCCAAACGTTGTTCACCAGAACCGAAACCGGTACTCATGATGGCCACACCACCATCTTTCATGACGGTGTTCACGTCGGCAAAATCCAGGTTGATATATCCCGGCACTGTGATGATTTCAGCTATACTTTTAGCTGCAACGGTCAATGTATCATCCGCTTTACTGAAACCGTTCATGACGGTCAGATCCGGATATATTTGAGAAAGTTGTTCATTGTTTATCACCAACAAGGCATCTACCTGTTGGCTCATTTCTTCAACACCATCCAAAGCCTGATCTATTTTGGGATCTCCTTCCCATCTGAATGGAATGGTAACAATACCAACGGTGAGAATCTCCATTTCTTTGGCCACCTTAGCAATGACAGGAGCAGCTCCTGTACCAGTACCACCACCCATACCAGCTGTAATAAACACCATTTTGGTGTCATCACTGAGCGCACGGCGAATGTCTTCGATGCTTTCCATGGCTGCATCTCTGGCTCTTACAGGTTTATTTCCGGCACCAAGACCTTTCGTGGTTTGTTTACCCAATTGCAGTTTCTGAGGGACAGGAGAGCTGATCAATGCCTGGTTGTCAGTATTGCACAACATAAAGGAAACATCATGTATTCCTTCTTTATACATATGGCTGACAGCATTGCCACCACCACCACCAACACCTATTACTTTGATAATGGTCGGTGAAGAGGTCGGATATTCAAAGTGCAAAAAATCTTCCATCTTTATTTATATTATATATCTATAAATCTTCGTCGTCAAATATGGTCTTAAAAATACCTCTAAAAGGATTATTTTTCGGTTTTTTCGGTTCTTTCGGTTCTTTATGTACTTTTTGTACTTTCAGCTTTGGTTCTTCCTTTACCAAAGAGTCAAATCCACCCAGGGTTTGTTCCATTGGAACTTCTATTTTCTTTACTTCAGGTTCAACGGGTATACATGCACTGCAACATCCTTCTTTTCCAAGCAACAGGATTCCGATGGCCAAGGCGAATTCAGGTTTGGCATATTGATCAAAATTCCCTGCAGTCAGGTATTCTCCGGCATTTCCCAAGCGCACTGGCATATCGGTTTTTTTACGCAAAAGTTCAATCAGGCCAGGTAATTTTGAAGCTCCTCCAGTTATGACAAGACCTTCAGCCAACTTTTGCGGCTCTATCCCAGAATAGCGAATCTGTGCCCAGAGATTCTCAACAATCTCTTCAATTCGGGCTACAATAATATCATTTACCTCTTTATCAAATTTGCTCGTTTTCTCAAGGTTCACATCTTCTCTCTCTTCGGGATCCTGATCTTCGAAATGCAAAGCCGTACCTTTACTGAGTTTCAGATTTTCTGCCTCTTCGTCATCTATATTAAGTTGTAGAAGATCTTTTGTAATATTGCTGCCACCAAATGGCAGTACAGATATATATCTTACCAGATTCCCTTTATAAACACAAACCGAAGTTGTTTCTGCACCAAAATCAATGGCAACCGATCCTTTTGATTTATCTTCCAATCGCAATATGGCCTCGGCAGAAGCCAGGGGTCCCAAAACATTCTCATGATGGCAAGGGATACGTTCAAGACATGCCTCAAGATTTCTCATGATGGTTGACTTGCCACCCACGATTTTATAATGGCCTTCAATACGCTGAGGCATGGAGCCGACTGGATTAAGGTCTAATTTACCGTCCAACAGAAATTCCTGGGTAAAGACTTCCATCACGTCCAGATTTTCGGGCACCTGAGCTCTTGTCTCATCATAAAGTTCATCCAGATGACGTTCGGTGACCAATTCCTCTCCGGACAAGTTGGTGGTACAGTTTATGTCAACTGTCCTAATGGTATATCCATTCAGGCCAACATATATTTGATCGATTTTACATGGATAATCTTTGTTATCACTCAAAAGCTGAATCAAATCCTGAACGGATTTTGAGACCTCTTCAATATTGTGCACTACTCCCCGGCTTACTTCCGTTTTTACAGGTACTTGCTCCATAGCTAAAATTCGAATCTTTCCATCGACCTCTTTTTTGCCCAAGCATCCAACAATCTTAGAACTACCAAGATCAATCGCAACTACATAATCAGATACACCATTCATCATACTATTCTTTTTTTGTGCACACTATCTGGTTCTCAAATTTCAAATCAATTTTGGAATATCGTTCCCAACCAACTTTTGGCAATGCGTCCCGATAAAAAAGACGCAATCGTTTCATTTTCCCCTCCAGGTTGTCAGGTAAGCCAAGCAACACTTCATATTCTCCAACCCTGGGTATAAGCACCCATTCTCTGTTTTCTTCAACATATATTTGTTCAATTTGTGCATCCCAGAAGGGGTCCTCCTGAAGCAGACGCGACATTCTGAACAAATTATTGATCGTACTGGTATCCTTGATATAACCATTCGCAACAACAACATCCGCTGCTGAATATGGGCTCAGACCAGTTTTCCTTCCATCCTGATTCAAATAATAATTTCCATAATCTCCCATCACCCGAAGAACCGGAACATGCTGCCAGACATTTATGAAAACCAATCCGGATGGACTAGAGAAACATTCAGCCCGACTAATAAACTTATGCGAAGCGGCAGCTGCTTCTACCGATGAATAATCGATATCCGTGAGCCGCTTCCCTACCAACTTAATATTCTTTGTTTGCAAGATGTTCCTAATCTCAGCAGCTCTCACAAACCGATGATCCGTACTGTCTTTTACGACCACAACGACTTTCTTGCACCTGACATCGGATTCTTTGTCAGCATAAGTGATCATGGCAAAAACAATATAGCTCAGCGTAAGCAATACAGCCAGGACGCTTAGGATCTTCTTTATCATGCTTCGTATCGTCTTTTAATCAAAGGGACCAAGGTGTCAATACTACCAGCGCCCAAAGTTACAAGGAATTCCGGTTGTTTAATACTCAATACATCAAAAACTTTATCTAAAGTTGTGATTGTTTTAGATTTAAGAGTTACTTTTTCAAGTATCATTTCAGATGTCACTCCTGGGATGGGCTGTTCTCTTGCAGGATAAATATCCAGTAAAATCAGGTCATCAAGCTCAGATAACACCGATGCAAATTCGTCCGCGAAGTCTCTGGTACGGCTATACAAATGTGGTTGAAAAATACCGGTAATCTTTTTGTCTGGGTACAAAGCCTTGATGGAGCTGATGCTTGCCCGAAGTTCCTCGGGATGATGAGCATAGTCATCCAGGTAAACAAAATCTTCCCTGCGTATCTGAAAATCGAAACGCCTCCAGCTACCTCTAAAACTGGCCAAGGATTCTCGCAACTCCTCATCAGACACGCCATTCAGATGTGCAAGTGCCAAAGCTGCAACCGAATTTTCGACGTTGACTTTAACCGGAACCCCCATTTCTATTTCAGAGATGACCCCGGTAGGGTAATAGAAATCAAAATACAGGCGACCATTGCTATAACGGATATTTTCTGCATAAAAGTCTGCTTTTTCCTCAACACTGTAAGTGTAAACTTTCACACCTGGTTGTAACCTGTATTTTAGGGGAAGACCTTTTTTTATGACCAGACAGCCATCAGGTCTTATTAACTCTGTAAAATGAGCAAAACTCTCCAGGTACTCTGAATGTGTCTTGTAAATATCCAGATGATCGGCATCAACAGAAGTGATTACGGCCATATAGGGTGTAAGCTGATGAAAAGACCTGTCATATTCATCTGCCTCAACGACAGTCAGGTCACTACTTTCACTCAACAACAGGTTGGTGTTGTAGTTGTTTGATATGCCACCCAGAAAAGCGCTGCAATCAATCCTGGACTGCTTCAGCAAATGGGCTGTTATGGTGGTAGTGGTGGTTTTACCGTGAGTACCGGCTATGCAAAGGCTGCGGCTGCTACGGGATACTTCTCCCAAAACCTGAGCGCGTTTCATTATTTTGTACCCATTCTTGTGGAAAAAGCGTAATTCACTGTGTTCTTCAGGCACAGCTGGTGTACGAACGACCAGCGTTGAATCATTTTTCAGGAATTCTACCGGTACGGCAGCGATATCATCTGTGTAATGAACAGCGATGCCTTCATTTTCAAGATCTTCCGTCAATTTGCTTTTGGTTCGGTCATAACCGGCAACTTCTCTGCCCTTGCTTTTAAAATATCTGGCAAGATTGCTCATACCAATACCACCGATACCTACAAAATAAATATGTGAATAACTTTTAGACATGTCTTTATTTGATCAATTTAAAAATTTCATCTGCAATGCGTCCTGCAGAATTTTGTTGTGCCAATCCAAAAATGTTTTTACTCAGATCACTTAGTTTTTCGGGTTGATGAATCAAATCCAGTGCTTTTGCGATCAGTTCACCTCTGGCGTCAGCATCACGAATCATCACTGCTGCATCTTTTTCAACCAAAGCCTGTGCATTTTTGGTCTGGTGATCTTCAGCCACATTTGGAGACGGTACCAGAATGACTGCTTTCTGAAGCAGACAAAGTTCTGAAATGGAGCTTGCTCCTGCCCTGGATATAATCAGATCTGCCGTAGCATAGGCATAATTCATATTGTTCACAAATTCCAGGACTTGAACATGATGAAGTTCACGTACGTTCAAACGTTCAAGAATTTGTTTGTAGTAATATTTACCAGTCTGCCAGATCACCTGAAGGTCTTCGGCGGCTTCAAGTTCATCCAGATGGCTCATAACGCTTTCGTTGATGGTCCTTGCTCCAAGGCTTCCTCCCACAATCAGCAAAGTCTTCTTGTTCTGATCCAGTTTGTAGAATTCCTGACCCTTTTGTTTCAGATTCTCCCCTTCCAGTAAATCCTGGCGGACAGGGTTTCCAGTCAGCAAAATCTTTTCTTTCGGGAAAAAGCGTTCCATGTTCGGATACGCCACGCATATTTTGGCCGCTTTAGCTGCCAATAATTTATTGGTGACTCCGGCATAAGAATTCTGTTCCTGTATAACAGTAGGAACGCCAAGAGACGCTGCAGCTCTTAAAAGTGGGCCACTGGCATATCCGCCTACTCCAACAGCAACCTGAGGCTTGAAACTCTTAACAATACGTCTGGCTTTGAGCAGGCTTTTCAAAACCATATAAAGTGTCTTTATATTATTCAGGGGGTGAGATCTGTCAAAACCTCTGATGGGCAAACCAATAATCTCGTATCCGGCAGCCGGAACCCTTTCCATTTCCATCCTGCCTTCTGCACCGACAAACAATATTCTGACAGACTCTGGACATCTGGCCTTCAGTGCATTGGCAATAGAAATGGCCGGAAAAATATGTCCACCTGTTCCACCGCCTGAAACAATAATTCTTATTTCCTTCATTATTCAAATATATTAAACGCCGTATTCTTGTGAGGTCTGCAGCGCTTGTTCTTTTATTTCATCAATTTCATCTCCGGTATCACCTTCCATTTCGTTATTGGGAACGCCGTATCTGCTTACACTGAGAATGATTCCAAAATAGATACAGGTAATCAAGGTTGATGTTCCTCCCCTGCTCACCAAAGGCATTGGCTGACCGGTTACCGGGCCAGCACCCACTGCAACCATCATGTTTATTATAGCCTGAAAACTGACTATCAAAGAGGAACCCATAACCAAAAGCATGGGGAAGACCTTTGTGCATTTTCTGGCAATTTTTAAAGCCCTGTACAACAAAATCATATACAAAAATGGAACTGCAATCGCACCTAACCATCCTGTTTCTTCTATGATAATGGCATAGATAAAATCGGAATAGGCCTGAGGCAAGAAATCACGTTGGGTACTGTTTCCTGGCAACGAACCGATAAAAGTTCCATTTGCAATGGCAATGTTGGCATGAGAAGTTTGATAATTACTGTCATCAATCTTAAAACCGGCATCCATTACACCCAATTCTTGTCCAAAAAGGCGGTTGTGCCATGTACCCCACCTATTCATACCCGGCACTTCATCCACATACTTGAGCAAGATAATAAACAAAGCAGCAAAAAACAAGACGAGACCAGCTACCATGAACAATTTTTTCATAGGGACTCTTCCAAAAAACATCATGATAAAGACAACCACGCAAAGCATCAATGCCGTTGAAAGATTTTCCGCCAGAATCAGGGCTGCAAATCCAGCCGTAAAGATCATGATAATCCAAAAAGCTTTCACAAGCGCTTCTTCCGTTCTTTGGCATTTGCTTAAGACAAAGGCCGTAAAAATGACCATACCAAGCTTTGCAAATTCTGAAGGTTGAAACTGAATGCCAAACAACTCTATCCAACGTGAAGCATTGTTGACCCGCACACCAATAAGTGGAGTAAGAATGAGCAATGTCACTGCCAGAAAAAGGATAACGACACCCAGAAATTTTGTGTATTTATAGTGGAAATTGTGTAAAAAAATAACACCGACCGTTCCCATAATCAAGAAGGAGGCATGACGGGCTATTGGCCCGAAAGGATTCTGGGTGGAATAAGCCAAAGTACTCGTAGCGCTAAAAACCTCAATCAGGGAAATAAAGCACAATATGGCATAAACGATCCATACGATACGGTCACCTTTAAATATTTTTTGCAACAATTCCATAGAAAAAGATCTTTACAGTTTGAGGACACCTTCTTTAAATTGATCTCCGCGATCTTCATAATTTTTAAACAAATCAAAACTGGCACAACACGGAGAAAGCAGAACGGTATCGCCTTTCTGTGCATTTTCGTATGCGACAGCAAGCGTTTCTTCCATGGATGCAGTGTCAAAAATAAGTGGCACCATCCCGTCAAAGAATTCATGTAGTTTGGTGTTGTCCAAACCCATAAATATCAAGACTCTGACTTTCTCTTTGACCAGTTTTTCTATTTCTGAATATTCATTGCCTTTGTCGGTACCACCTAAAATCAAGACAACCGGCGTCCGCATGGATTCAAGAGCATACCAACAAGAATTCACATTGGTGGCTTTTGAATCGTTAATATAAGTTACTCCCCTGACTGTGGCCACTTTTTCAAGACGGTGTTCCACACCTTCAAAATTATTGAGAGCGAGTTTGATGTTTTCTTTCTTGATTTGCGTAATATTGGCTGAAACAGCTGCTGCCAGGGAATTGTACAGATTGTGCGTACCAGTGAGAGACAGTTCTTCCTGTTCAATCTGGAACTGCTGTTCAGGGGTATCTATCACCAATAAATGATTCTCGATAAAAGCCTTGATGCCTGTGCCTCTTCTCAGAGAAAATGGAAACTTTCTGGCTCTGATATCGCGCTTGGCAACCTCCGCCTTGATAAGGGGATCATCATTCCAGTAAATAAAGGAGTCTTTTTCAGTCTGGTTCTGAATAATCCTGAACTTGGCATCCACATAATTCTGCATATTGTAATTATATCTGTCCAGGTGATCCGGTGTTATATTGAGCAAAACAGCTACATCGGCCTTGAAATCATACATGTTATCCAGCTGAAAACTACTGAGTTCCAATACATAATAATCAAAATTTTCTTCAGCCACCTGCCATGCAAAACTACGTCCCACATTGCCTGCCAATCCAACATTCAGCCCACCACTTTTCAGTATATGGTAAGTCAAAAGCGTTGTCGTCGTCTTTCCGTTGCTACCGGTAATACATATTTTTATGGCATTGGTGTAACGCCCCCCGAGTTCTATCTCAGAAATGATGTGTATGCCTTTTTCTTTCAACTTCTTGATAATGGGCGATTTATCCGGGATGCCCGGACTTTTTACAACCTCATCGGCATTCAATATAAGCTCATCGGTATGTTGTTTTTCTTCCCATTTTATGGCATGCTCATCCAACACAGTTTTGTATTCATCCTTTATGGATGACGCATCTGAAACAAATACGTCAAAACCCTCTTTTTGAGCCAAAATTGCTGCGCCTGTACCGCTTTCACCGGCACCTAAAATCACTATTCGTTTCATCAGTCAATCATTTTTAGTTTAAGTTCAGATACAACCTGCATGTCAACATGCATGCCTCATCTTTACCGCATTTTTAATGTCGCAATTGCAATAACAGCCAAAATCAATCCTATAATCCAGAATCTAATCACAATCTTCGATTCAGGAATAGCCTGTAATGGCCTCTGTATCAAAGCCTCTATTCCGGAGTTCCCGGCTTTCTGGAAATGATGATGAAGGGGAGACATTTTTAAAAGCCGCTTCCCGGCACCAAATCTTCTTTTGGTATGTTTAAAATAGGAAACCTGAAGAACCACAGACAAGTTTTCAACAAGAAAAATTCCGCAAAAGATTGGAATCAATAGTTCTTTTCGGATGATGATGGAAAAAACGGCAATCACCCCACCCAGCATCAGACTTCCTGTATCACCCATAAACACTTGGGCCGGATAGGAATTATACCACAAGAAACCGATGGTGGCTCCGATAAATGCCGCCATATAAACAGACAATTCCTCTGATCCGGGTATATACATGATGTTCAGGTAAGACGCATAGTTCATATGACTGGATACATACGCCAGAATAAAGAGCACCACCCCGATGATGGCCGAAGATCCGGTAGCCAGTCCATCCAGTCCATCTGACAGATTCGCACCATTGGAAACGGCAGTCACAATAAAAATGGTTACCAAAATGAACAGTATCCATCCGGCAACCTGTTGGTTTTCTCCCAAAGAATCAAACAGTCCGGCATAATCCATGTTATTGTTCTTGAAAAACGGGATGGTCGTCTTAGTCGATTTTACTTCATCCTGTTTAATATGAACACGTTCTATCTGTTCATTCTTGACAATTTCCACATTCTCACGTATAACCACCTGAGGACTTAAATAAAGCACGACACCTACAATAAGCCCAATTCCGATCTGGCCTACAATCTTAAATTTACCTTTCAGACCTTCTTTGTCTTTCTTGAATACTTTGATGTAATCATCGGCAAATCCCAGGCTACCCAACAAAACAGTGGAAATCAGCATCAAAATGATGTATATGTTATCCAGTTTGGTAAACAATAGGACTGGTATTAAAATGGCCAATAAGATGATGACACCACCCATGGTTGGTGTTCCTTTCTTGCTCATCTGTCCTTCCAGATCCAAATCACGGATAGTTTCCCCTACCTGTTTCAGCTGAAGATACGCAATGATGCGTTTGCCCACGCTGGTGGCAATGAAGAGAGCCAGAATAAAGGCGATGGCAGACCTGAAGGATATATAATGGAAAACACCGGCTCCCGGGAAATCCATTTGGTCCAAATAATGAAAAAGAGGTACTAGCATATTGTAAAGAGTTTATTGGAGCGATGAATATATTTCGGCAATCACTTTTTTGTCATCGAAAGGATGTTTGATGCCTTTAACATCCTGATAGTCTTCGTGGCCTTTTCCGGCAACTAAAACAACGTCTCCGGGTTGAGCCAGCATGCAAGCGGTCCGGATAGCTTCTTTACGATCAACGATACAAAGCACCTTTCCGCGATTTCCGGCATCCACACCTTCAAACATATCATTCAGAATATCCTGAGGCTCTTCAAAACGGGGATTGTCAGAGGTCAAAATCACTTTACTGCTTCCGGCAACAGCTTCTTTGGCCATTAGCGGACGTTTTCCCTTATCACGGTTTCCGCCGGCACCAACTACCGTTATAACGTGATGACCACCTTCAACCAGCTCATTGATGCTTTTCAAAACATTCTTTAGCGCATCCGGAGTATGAGCATAATCAACTATCGAAAGAAAACCGTTTGGTGAGCGCATAAATTCAAGACGACCCGAAACAGGTTTCAGGGTACTCATCACCAATAGAACATCTTCGGGTTTCTTGCCTAACAAGCAAGCAGCTCCATAAATTGCCAAAAGATTGGAAACATTAAATAGCCCGATAAACTGTACATTTACTTCACGTCCGTTGACATCAAGCAGCATCCCTTCAAAATGGTTTTCCAGGACTTTGGCCTTAAAATCAGCAAGACTGCGCGTCGAGTATTCATATTTATGAGCTTTGGTATTCTGCAGCATAACTAATCCGTTTTTATCGTCTGCATTGGTCAACGCAAAAGCATCTTCGGGAAGATCATCAAAGAACCGCTTCTTGGCTTTCAGGTAGTTTTCCACCGTCAAATGGTAATCGAGGTGATCACGGGTGAGGTTAGTAAATATTCCCCCTACAAAACGAAGACCGGCTATACGGCGTTGATCGATGGAGTGTGAACTGACCTCCATGAAAGCATATTCACATCCGGCCTCAACCATTCTGGCCAACAGCTCATTAATGGCATAGGAATCCGGGGTTGTATGGGTTGCATGGATGGCTTCCTGATCAATAAAATTGCAAACGGTTGACAACAATCCGGCTTTATGCCCGAAACATTTGAATGTTTCGTACAGCAAGGTGGCAATGGTTGTTTTTCCATTTGTGCCGGTTACCCCAACCAACTGCAACTTTTCAGAGGGATTGCCAAACCACTGACAGGATAAAAGGCCCAATGCTTCATCGCTGTTTTCAACCTGAATATAGCAAACACCATCAGACAGGTCTTCCGGCAAAGTTTCACAGACAACGGCTAAAGCTCCTTTCTCAATGACCGAAGGAATATATACGTGTCCATCGGATTGAGTACCTTTTTGCGCAACAAACAACGCTCCAGGTGCAGCTTTACGTGAGTCAAAGCACAAACTTAAGATTTCACATTCCATAGATCCAACGCTGGCCTTTATGGATATTCCGCTTAACAAGTCCTTCAGTTTCATAAAATTATATTTTTGTTTTAAAATTTGTTCTTACGGATGACATCCCTTGGAGGGATGTCATCCGTATCTTGTTTTCTTTAGGGATGTCATCCCTATCTTTTTCTTTACGGATGTCATCCCTCAAAGGGATGACATCCGTATCTTT
>Ga0172378_10005700_pt1 | contig 11637 bp, 12 predicted proteins | sample GrowelOW332metaG_FD_119755 | JGI IMG/M metagenome (GOLD analysis project Ga0172378, IMG submission 119755) | Groundwater microbial communities from an aquifer near a municipal landfill in Southern Ontario, Canada - Pumphouse #3_1 metaG | ecosystem: Environmental > Aquatic > Deep subsurface >... | reverse complement strand
TGCGGGTCGATCATCTGCTTTGCTCCTTGCTTTAAACATAGCAAATTACCCTCTATTCATGAATACCCAATTGAATCTTACCCACCATAAACAGCGAATAACTGGTTTTTTTGCCCTTGCCTGCCCTTTGCTCAGGACTTTATGTTATATTTATTTATATGGTATATCTTTATACCCTTTCATTGCTTTGCCATTGCTACATGATTGCTCGGTGATTGCTGCATGCCTGCTCGGTGATTGCTCGGCCATTGCTCTGGCAACGCGCCAGCATAGTCCAAATGCCAGAATTCTACACCAATAGTCATATTAGCCCGACACAAACCAACCAGCGACATCCGTCAGGCAGAACAGGGCAAAACAAGGCAGCGCCCTGCAATCAGTACGAACGCATGCCAATATTCACTTTTTCTCCAGAAATGACAAAAAATCCACAAAAACTAGAAATGAACATACCGCTGAAACTTGGCAAACACGGAAAAAGCACGATACTGTCAGGACATGAGACGCACGAATGCTATACTCACGTTCCTGATGTGCCTCTGCGGAATAGCGGCCCCCCTTCCCGCAACAAGCGGCGCACCAGCCACTCCGACAATCGACGTGAGGCAAGACATCATCTGGAACCGCAACACGACAGCGTCGACAGATTGGGCCCTCGCCACGTCCGCAATGTATCATGATGAAAGATTGCGGATCGTTGTCGGCATACGCAGGCAGGCCCCATCCACCGACATCGGCACCATAGCCCGTATCACGCTCGGAAACCCGCCCCCATCGGCAGGGCGCACATTAGTCCTCACCATACAAGGACACGGTAATATCTTGCACGGCATGGGAGGCAACATCGACTTGGCCGCATCGCTCGGTCAGGATTTCAGAACAAGCGACATCAAGAACTGGTGGGGCCTCTCCTACAGCCTCGGCATACAGGGAGCATGCTCTTTCTCCCCGTACGTGGACCACCCGCTGTTCGGCGTCACTCCAACCTTGCTGCTCAACGCTACGAAAGCGATTCAGAACCGGTTTTTCATCGAATTGACATGCACCACCAACTCGCTGTTCCTCTATACCAGCCAGCTCACGCTCATGCTCGGCGCGGACATCGCATGCAGAATCTCGAACCAGTTGCTGATCGGCCTTTCCTCCCTCACCCGATTCTCCGACACCCCGACAGAGACCGGATTCATCACGATGCACGAAACGAGCTTGTACCTCACCTGGATGGAGGTGCTGCCATGATCTTCCTCCGCTCCACCCCTCTATGGATGATGATCTGTCTCGTCTGCACCCTGTCCGGATGCACGTTTCATGAAGGATTCTTCGTCTCCGGAATCGACGCCGCGGTTCCTGGCGCCCCCCTGCCGTTCGTAGAACCGATGCCTGTCGCACAGAACACCACGGACATACCGGACAATCCAGACACCCCGTCAGACGACTTTAGCTTCCTGCTGTTCACCGATCCCCACTTCACCCGCCCGGACAGCGGCGTCTACTATGCCACCGAGGCATTCAAGGCATGGCTCGAGGACAAGAACAACGGCGTGGGCGCCCTTGACCTCGAGTTCGCCATCTGCCTCGGCGACGTAACCGACGACTCGTTCGAAAACGAATATGCCACCTACAAGCAGTTCGTCGAATACCTCGACGCACACGGACTCAAGACGTTCGCGATCATGGGCAACCACGACAACAGGGGCAACGGTCCCGACCGATGGAAGACGCATGTCGGCCTGCCGTACTACTACCGGCTCGAGCACAAAGGAGTCTCGTTCTACATGATGGACACCAGCTACCGCACCTTCGGCAAGAAACAGCTTCGATACCTCCAGCAAGCGATCGCGAACGATCCGAACCGGAAGATATTCTGCACTCACTACCCGCTGTACGGCAAACCTGACCTTGCATATTTCACTCTCGCAGACACCCGGGAACGGAACCTCATCCTCAGCCTCATGGGGGAGAACAACGTCGGCATGTACTTCGCCGGCCATCATCACAAAGGAGACGTCATCGCCCGATACAACGAAGGAATGACAGAATTCATCGCCGGAGCGTTCCATGGCCGCGACTCGATCTTCGAAGGACCGGCACGCTGGTACGTCTGTTCCTACTCCCGATCCGATGGGACCATGGGCATCACCAGATACACAAAGTACGATTCATCACCCTCGACAAATGATATCGAAACGACGGAGATGGGGACGTTCCGCTTCGCACGATAGGAGGAAAGTAGGCGGCGCCACTTGGCGACAGGTTTCCAAAGCGAGTATATTGTCGGTATGCAGGAGGCAAGACATGGAAGAACATAGACATATCCGGGCGGATTTCGTGCCCGATCATTTTCAATTCTCAACACCTGACGGCAAGGCATATGAGATCGGTTCGACAGGTCCGTACGAATACCTGCTGGGAGCCCTGAGCGGCTGTTTGTTCAAGACGTTCGATTCCCTTGCGAAGAAGATGCAGGTAAGCTGGGAACATGTGTCGATGGAGATCGAGGGCATCAAGCGCGATGAAAAAGTCGCGATGCTCAAGGACGTGATCATCGAAGTGACCGCGACCGGCGTCGAGGACCAGGCCAAGTTCACCAAGGCATTCGAGACAGCGACCCGCTACTGTTCGGTATTCCAGACGCTGAGCCATGTTGCTCAAATGCACTGGACAGTCACTTTCCAATAAGGGTCATTGCAGGGTCATTGCAGGGTCATTGCAGGGGTGACGGTAGGGTGATGGTGGTGTGATTTGCGTACCTACTGCGATGACCCGCCACGGATATACACTTACCAGCTCCCGTGTCGCCCGTTCCTTTCTAGAAGGTCACTGTTTTCGGGGGAGCGGTGAACGATGAGAACGTCGCCACGGCATCCGTCAGATAGAACACCTGCGTATTGCCGTCGGTCGGAGAATACATCGACTGCAGCTCGGGATACTGGTCGAGGAGACTTTTCTTCGCCGCGACCCGATCGTCCTCCACCGCCACCGCCTGGAGCCGCAACCATCGGTCGCCATCGAAAGCGCAGATTTCAATCTTCGGGTTGGACAGCAACTGGTGAGAGACAACCTTCGCCTTCCCTGTCTGGATATAGAGATGTCCTTCGAAGATGTTCACGGTTCCGAACGGGCGGACCCGCGGCTGGTCGCCCTCGACCGTTGCCAGATAATAAGTTCCGCATTTCTTCAAAAAATCATAGACTTCCTGCATCACTATGCCTCCTGCTCGTACATGTTCCGCCTTTGGCGGAGACAACGGTATGATACCACTTCCGCCCCCTTCCCGTCACCTGGCCGAATGATATGCACAAGCGTATTCATATGATACAATACGGACATGATCACGATGGAGAATGAACGATACGGCAAGATCAGATTGTTCGAGATATTCGTCGATGCGCTCCGCAACCTCGTCCAGGAGGACAACGAACTGTTTTCCTGGCCTCGCAACAAGGCGGCGGTCGTCCATCGCCTCGCCGATCATCTCCATGCGGCGTTGCGCCGTGATCTCTCCCTCCATGGTGACGACTCGTCCCGGACCTACCTGGATCTACCCGGCAGGCAGTATGTCGATGTAGGCGTCCAGTTCTCCATCGGTACCAAGACATTCTCCCCGGACATCCTTCTCCATGATCGTTCGAAGGATCGTCCAGTCCGGCCTCTGGCCATTGTCTGCCGCGACAGCTATTTGTCTGAAAATGAGCAGACTTCGCTCCACGAATTGCAGGAAACCGGCGACTGCGAACTGGTCCTCGCCCTTTCGTTCCTTCCGCAGAAGAATTATCTGCTGATATATCGCGCCGATGACTATCGGATGGAATACTACCATTTTCTGCGCGACGAGCTGAACTGCGTCATCCTCAAGCGCCGCGAACTCGATGGACAGCAGGACGACGAGCAACAGCTCAAGCTCGGCATCTCCCCCCGCCGCAAATATAGGGGATAGACCAAGGAGCGTCTGGAACTCCTCTATCATCAGCAAACAAATTCGCCGCTTCCACCCGTTGTGAAATATCTACGCAAGTCGTAGGGGGAGAATATACCTTTTTCGGTGACGATACCCGAGATCAGATACGGCGGAGTCATATCGAAAGCGGGATAATACCCCTTGACTCCTGTCCCTTCTATGGCGGTCCTAACCCCCATCGCCTGCAAGGAAAATTCAGGATCACGCATTTCAATCGTGACCGTATCGTGCGTCGGATGCCCGACATCGGGAGCTCCGGACACGAACATAGGAACTCCATAATGCTTGGCGCAGATCGCGATCTGGCTAGTTCCGATCTTGTTGAACACATACCCATCGCATGAAATAGCATCGGCGGCACATGTAAAAACATCCACTTTCTCATTCGAAAGAACAAACGCAGGCATATTATCGGTGATAACAGTCGTATCGAACCCCATCTCACTGCATACGGTTGCGGTCAACCTCGCACCCTGAAAATACGGACGGGTCTCAGGACAGAACAACTTGATGTTGTTGCTGCGTTTCTTGCACTCACGCAGCATCATGCCCACGATTGTTTCTGCAAAGCACTGCGTCATAACAGTACCGTTCATGGGAAACATATCGACAAGGTATTCCGCAGTCTTCGCTATCTTGTTGTACCGAATATTATTGGCTTCTATCACATGGTCCCGTATCGCCACATCGACAGGCTTTCCCGCTTCCAAAGCCCGCTGCGCGACGGGAATACAGGCATCGACGACCTGAATCATCCGCGTCTTTGTCGTTGGACGGGCGTCGGCAATCACAGCCGAGGCGTTCTTCAGATATGCAATTTGTCGTTCCTTGGAAAGATCCTTGCATTCCCACGCCGCAAGAGCCATTCCCATCGGAGCGGCGGTATATGGACCAGCACTCTGCGTCACCATATCCCTAATAGCCTGCATCACCTCCGAATGATGCTTGCAAATGACAAAACTACGCTTTGCAGGATATACCCTTCTGTCAAGGATTCTTACCTCGCCATTCTCATACCAAGCGATATTTTCATATTGAAGCATATACGCAAGATCTCGATCCGCCCTTTCCATAATTCCTTCTCCTCAACATACCTTATATTCAATACCGAGTTCTCTGAACCGTTGGAGCCACACTTGATCCGTCTCTCCGTCTGTAATTACCATATCGACCATATCAATGCTCCCGATTCGATTGATGCCAGCCCATCCGAACTTCGTGTGATCCACCACCAAATACCTTCTCTTTGATTGTTTGATCATGCACGCCCTGATCCTAGCCTCTTCTTCATTATGATCCGTAAGCCCGAACTGCTCATCCACCGAAGCCGGACTAACGAAACAACAATTGGCGCAATACCGCTCTATCGTATCGATCGCAGTCGGACCGACCAACGATCCGTTGAGCTTCCGAAGATTCCCGCCGGCACACACCACATTCACGTTTTCCGAATCCTCAAAGATTCCGGCGGTCGCGATCGAATTCGTAACGACCGTCACCTGTCGGTTCAGCTCCTTGATCTTGTTCGCGATAAACCGGGAGGTCGTACTCGAATCGAGCATGATACAACTATTGGGAATGATCAGAGACGAGCAGAACGCGGCGAACCGTTGCTTCACCCCAGGCAACATGATCTGCCTAAAGCTCTGCGGCGCTGCGACATCCCCTTGATGACAGCGATACGCGCCCCCATGAGCTTTCCTGATGCCGACATTCATCTCAACGATCTTGTTGAGATCCCTCCGGATCGTCTCTTCCGTGACATTGTACTTGTCACTCAAATCCTTGATCATGATGAACCCATTGTATGGAATCTGCTCAATGATGCTTGCTATACGTTCTTTGGCTTTCATATCACTCAGGAGTATAGCATGGATTTGTTGCCAAACAAACTTAAATTTCAAGTTTCCATACTATTAATGTTGATAAAACAACAACATTAGAGGAAAAAAATTGGTTATTGCAAAAAAATAATTGACTTGTTACAAAACACCATCAATACTGAAACAAGCTTGAGAACGAGTGTGCAGAGAGGAGTAGAGTATGAAAAAGATTTTGGTAATGCTTCTGGTCTTGTCAGTATCCCTTACTTGCCTTTTCGCAGGTGGAGATAAAGAAACATCGTCAAAAAACAGGTGAAGGCCGCCTTGATCACGAATCCACGAGGAACATCAGTGTTCATCAATGAAGGAATCGATGGTTTTGAAAAGGCCTGCCAGAAATGGGGAATCAAGGGTACCATAGTAGAATGCAAGGACACCTCCGAGTACGAGTCCAACACCCGTGCGGCTGCGAACGAGGGTTATGAGCTGATCATTGGCGCTTCATGGGAAGCGGGATCCATCATCAGCGAACTTGCGGAAATCTATGACGACATTTCATTTGGCATCATCGACACGATGGTCGATTCGAAAAAGGTCAAGTGCGTCAACTATTATGAAGCCGAAGGCGCATACTTGGTCGGCGTAATCGCAGCCCTGACCGTCGATGGAGCAAGCCACAACTACGGGTCCATCAACGTCAGTCAAAGCGCATCTTCCTTCAAATGGAGATATGGATTCGCCCAGGGCGTCCTTTCTATCGATCCCCAAGCTAAATTCACTTTCAATTATGTGAATGGCTATTCGGAAGTCGCGCTTGCGAACGAACTGGCGAGACAACAGTATGAGAAAGGCTGTCTCTTCATCAACAGTTGCGCAGCGGGAGGCGACACGGGAACATTCCAAGCCGCTCTTGACAAAAAGTTCTATACAGCCGGCCAGGACGTCGACCTGACCAGCAAAAGCAATCCGTACATCATCACATGCCAGCTCAAGGGCGCCGGAGAATCGATCGAATACCTTGTCGACCTCTACATGGAAGGGAAATGGAACGCAGAAAATGAAACGCTCGGCGTGGCCGACGGAGCCATCGGCGCGATCTGGGCGACCAGGGACTCCCAGATATCCTCTCGTCCGAGCCAGCTGTCAGATGCCGACATGATAATCATCAAACAAGCGGTCGAAGACATCAAAAGCGGAAAAATCAATATGCGCGTCATGCCTGAGGAAACCACAGGAATCATTCCTCTCATTTAATCAGTCGTGTATTTCCGAAGATCAGGGCAAAGCGAAGCTATGCGCTTTGCCCGTTTTTGAAAACAGGTAATGATATGCTAGTGGAAATGAAACAAATCACAAAAACCTACGGTCCCTTGGTCGCAAACAACAAATTGGACCTCTCCCTCAACAAAGGCGAGATCCTGGCGGTCGTAGGGGAAAATGGCGCTGGAAAAAGCACCCTGATGAAAATCTTGTACGGACTTGAAACGTGCGATAGCGGAGAAATTCTGATCGATGGGAAACCTGTAAGATTCCGATCCCCGCACGATGCCATCGCAAATGGCATCGGAATGGTCCAGCAGCATTTCATGTTGTTTCCCACCTTTACTGCTGCAGAAAACATCGTCTATGGGCATGAACCGAAAAAAGAGCTCATTTTCTTTGATCGAAAGGATGCCGCCAGTCAAGTGCAAGCGCTCTGCAAACAATACGGCATGTATATCCAACCGGATATCATGGTAGCGGACTGTCCAGTAGGATTGCAACAAAGAATCGAAATTCTGAAAGTCCTCTACCAAGGGGTGAACATCATTATCTTCGATGAACCTTCCGCGGTGCTGACACCCCAAGAAGTCTCGGAATTGCTGAAAACGCTCAAAGAACTGAAGAATGCGGGAAAAAGCATTATTCTCATCACCCACAAATTGAGCGAAGTCATGGAAGTGGCCGACAGGATCATGGTCATGCGGCTTGGTCAATTGATCAAAACCATGAAGAAAGAAGATACGAATATCGAGGAATTGAGCTTCCTGATGGTGGGACATAAACTTGAGACAAGAGAAATACAAAAAATCGAGCAAGGAGACGCTGTTCTCCAAGTCGAACATTTGACGCTGTCGGGAACCGGGACAAAAAACATCCTTGACGATATATCCATACATGTGCGACATGGCGAGATCGTAGGAATCGCCGGCGTTTCCGGAAATGGTCAAAGCGAGTTGATCCAGTGTCTTACCGGTATCAAGAAATTTGATTCGGGAAAAGTGATCATCAACAATACAGACGTATCCAATCGATCGGTTCAGGAAAATCGCGACAGCGGCTGTGCTTGCGTTCCTGAAGATCGGTATTTCTGGGGAACTGCCTCAGACGCTACCCTTTTGGAAAACTCCATCATGGCGCATTATCACAAAAAACATATGATGCGATACGGAGTTCTCAATAGGAAGAACATCAAGAAATTTACAAACGACATGCTGGCTGAATTCGACGTCCGGTACACTTCCGACAAACAGGCGGGCAAGGAACTATCAGGAGGCAATGTCCAGAAACTGATTGTCGCGCGAGAAATTTCCCAACATTCACCATTCCTAGTGGCCGCGGAACCCACGAGGGGAATCGATATCGGCGCGATCGATTTCATCCATGGAAAACTGCTGGACAAACGGAATTCGGGAGACGGAATCCTTTTGGTTTCTTCCGAACTCTCGGAAATCTTCGCACTGAGCGACCGAATATATGTCATGTACGAAGGGCGGATTGCCGGTGAATTTTCCCGCGCAGAGGCGACAAGGGATAAAGTAGGACTTATCATGATGGGAGGAAAGCTCAATGGATGAATTGAAAAAAAAGAGGCTGTTTGATTCTGCGGCCTCCCCTCTGATTGCCATTCTGGCTGCGTTGGCAGTAGGTGCCATTGTCATGCTTCTGACAGGAACAAATCCATTATACGCATATAAGGAAATGTTCACGAAATCCTTCTTCAAACCGTATTACCTTGCGGAAACGCTCGTCCGAAGCGCTCCGATCATGCTCAGCGGAGTCGCCGCGGCGACGGCATGGCGAGCCGGCTACATCAATCTCGGTATGCAGGGACAGATGTGCGTCGGAGGGCTGGTGGCAGCGGTGATGGCTATTTACCTGCCTGTTCATTCTTTATGGGGAACTGCGCTGTGTATCCTCGGAGGCATGGCGGCCGCAACCCTGATCGCTTTGATTCCTACCTATCTTGACTACAAGTTCAACGCTTCGCTCATCATTACAACGCTGATGCTCAATTATGCTATCAACCATATCACCAATTATTTCGTGGCATATCCCATGCGAGACACAGCGGGAGACGGAATGGCCCAACAGTCCGTCCAGATAGAACAGTCTCTGAGATTTTTCAGGTTTTCGAATAAAAACGCTATGAACACAAGTGTATTCATCGCGATTCTCGTTGTGATCCTCATGTATTTCGTATTTACGAAAACCAAATTCGGGTATGAATCGAAAATCACCGGTCTCAACAAGAATTTCGCGAACTATGGTGGCATCAAAAGCATGAAGACCATGTTCCAGACCATGGCATTGTCCGGTGCGCTCAGCGGCTTCGCAGCTTGCATCGAGATTTTCGGAGTACGGTACCGATACGTAAACTCCATGTTCAGCAGTACCGGCTATGCATGGACAGGACTGATGGCCATGCTGATCGCAGGGTACAATCCTTTGCTCACCCTCGTCTATTCGATATTCCTCGCAGGACTGAATATCGGGGGAACCGCGCTTCAGCGGACCGTTGGAGTACCCATGCAGATCGCCGACATCATCCAATGCTGCATCACGTTGTTCATTTCTGTGAATTTTCTCTATGAATTCAACAAAAAACGGAGCGGGAAATGTAGGAAAAAAGTCGGGAAACGATGGGAGACCGGAGGCGTCGCATGAATAATCTGTATCTTGCCGCAGTGATCAACACCACATTCCGATATACAACACCGGTTCTGTTCGCGGCGTTGGGGAGTTTGGCATGCACCAAGTGCGCGGTGTTCAATGTCGCCTTGGAAGGACAAATGCTTGCAGCTTCCTTTGTGGCGATCGTTGCAAACTATTATACGCACAATGCGTTCATCAGCTTGCTGGCGGGAGTAGCCGCAGGTGCTTTCGTCGCATGGATAGTAGCTGTATTCCAGATCAAATGGAAAGTGCGCGACATGGTTGTAGGTACGGCCATGAACCTGCTGGTCCAGAGCGTCACAGCTTTTCTCATGCAGGCCATCTTCGGTTCCCGCGGCACTGTCCAAGGGTTCGGCATGGTCCCGCTTACCAAGATCAACCTCTCTTTTCTGAAGTTTTCTCCGTTTCTGTACCGGATGTTCGAGGACCTGAGCACGATCGACTATCTTGGATACATCGTCGCAGTCCTCATCTTCATCTATTTTTATAAGACCGTCAGCGGCTTCCATCTCCTCTCCGTAGGAATCAATGCCGATGCTGCGGACAGTCTTGGAATCAAAAGCCAGAGAATCCAGATATGGGCAATGGTCTTTTCCGGAATCCTGTGCGGATTCGGAGGCGTGGTGCACGCAATGGGCAACGTGACCGTTTTTGCCGAGAACATGACCAGCGGAAGAGGATTCATCGCGATGGGAGCCGCAAGCATGGCGCAGTCGCATCCGCTCGGAGCAATCGCTTCATCGTTGTTCTTCGGAACAGCGCTTTCACTTTCGAAAACACTGCAGGGATACATCAATTCGTACTTTACCGAAGCAATCCCGTACCTCTGCACCGTTTTGGCAATCACAATCTATGGAGTAGTCATTTCAACCCAGAGAAGGAAGGCTACGATCAAAATGTAGGGAAGGAATATGGATCATCAAGCTATTCGAGAACAAATTGTTATGTATGCAAAAAGAATGTATGACGAGAAGCTAGTTTCCGCGACGAGCGGAAATATCAGCATACGGCTTCCGGACAGGAAGGATGCCTTCGCAATCACGCCGAGCTCGGAGAGTTATCCGGATATGACGGAACAACGGATCGTCATCATGACAATCGATGGAGAAATCCTCTCATGTCCGGATGGTGCGCGACCATCTTCCGAATGGAGGCTCCATGCGGAAATGTACCGGGCGAAAGCGAATGTTCATGCGGTTGTACATACGCATTCTCCGTATGCAACGGCATTTGCTGCAATTCGGGAGGAAATTCCCCTGATACTTGCCGAAATGCAACCTTGGTTGGGAGGAACCATCGAAGTCGCCCCGTACGCAGCCTTGGGCAGCATCGAAGTCGCCAGGAATTCCGTGAACACGATCGGAAAGAAAGGAGCTTGCCTCATGGCAAATCATGGAGTTGTCGCAGTAGCAACGAATCTTGATCTCGCTTATGTCCGGGCATGCTATGTTGAAGACGCCGCGAAAGTCATCCATTTAGCGCGATGCATCGGGACACCGCATCCAATTGAACTGCGTGAATAAACTCAGAATTGCGAGATCTTCACCTGCCACGAGAGCGCGATAGCCTCACGATGTCGTCGCTGAGGCTTCCAACTCCAGCAAGCAGGGTCAGGGAAAGGAGAACATCAATGCTTTCGGGTCATGACTACGACTATTATCGAAAGGCGGCCGACTATATCCACGACAGGATCGGATATATCCCAGAGACCGCCATTATCCTTGGAACCGGATGTGCACCATTCGCGGATCGAATTGAAAGCCCCATCGTGTTTCCCTATGCGGAAATACCGAATTTCTTGGTCACGACGAACGCCTCGCATCCTGGGAACATGATAGCGGGCACGGTGGGCGGAAAGCGTGTCATATGCATGAACGGCCGTTTCCATTATTACGAAGGATATTCGATGGAGGAACTCTC
>Ga0172378_10005698_pt1 | contig 11639 bp, 10 predicted proteins | sample GrowelOW332metaG_FD_119755 | JGI IMG/M metagenome (GOLD analysis project Ga0172378, IMG submission 119755) | Groundwater microbial communities from an aquifer near a municipal landfill in Southern Ontario, Canada - Pumphouse #3_1 metaG | ecosystem: Environmental > Aquatic > Deep subsurface >... | reverse complement strand
TTTACAGTTATATCCAACCGGACAAGTGCAGTCGTCATCTATTAAACGGTTTTTTTGGGGATTATAGGTAATTGCAGTATCGTAATAATCTGTCCCTTCAATTTGAGCATACATCGTGACCTCGTCTTCTTCCTCAAAGAACTCAATCGTTTCCCTATCAATGTGTTTAGCATAGCTAAGACTGCGCTGAATAGTTGCGGTACTAAAGCGAGATAGAAAATTGATCAAGGAGGACATAATTACCAGACACTAAAAATGTTTATACAATTATAACGGACAAAGATGTCATTTCGAAACAGTGGCCGAACTGCTCAACCTGAGCACTGGTTCGACTTACTCAATAGGAATATTGTGAGTAAACACAATCAAATCCGAGAAGTTAAATAGTTCATTGAGGTCGAAAATATCCTTATAGAAAGTGATGATTTCTTCACAACAGTTAATTTTAAACCAAATGGGGTCAAAAGTTTTAAGCTTTGTGATTCATAGAAATCATTTCAATATAATGGGTGTCTATGAACAGAGAAATTCAACAAAGACTCGTATGGGTTAAATTATTTGAAGAGACCAATGATGCTGGCCTAGTTTGTCGGAGATGTGGCATTTCTAGACCAACGTTACGCAAGTGGTAAAAACGATATTCTGAGCAAGGTATTGATCGATTAAGTAGCCTGAGTAAACGTCCATTAAAATCTCCAAATAATAAAATCAATGCTGAGCTAGAAGCCTCAATATTAGAAATGCGCTCAGCCAGAAATCTTGGTGCTCGACGTTTGCAAACAGAATTGATGAGGCTGCAAGGAGTCTCGTTGTCCTTAGCGACTATCCATAAAGTACTATCCACCCATCAGGTCAAACCAATTAAAAAATTCTGTCATAAAGCAGATTTCATTCGTTATGAACGCCCATTACCAGGTGATAGAATTCAAATGGATACCTGTAAACTGGGTCCTGGACTATATCAATACACATCTATCGATGACTGCACAAGATATCGTGTTTTAAGGATATATAAACGCCGAACAGCAGCGAATACTCTCGACTTTTTAGACTGTGTAATGTAAGCGTCCGCTGAGCCCCAGGCAACACCCCTCTCATCATAAAATTATACCAGTCAGTAAAATACCTTTAGATTAAGCATGTGTATGTTGGTTATTATTGTTGATTATCACAATAAATTAGTGACCAAAAATCAAAGTAGCCTACCCTACCTTAAATTAAACCACACAAAATAAAAACTCTATATAACTGTTATATATAGAGTTTACTAAAATGCCAATTATATTATTTAGTCTATTTCATGTCGGTGACTCTTTTCAAAGTTGGGGTGTCAAAAAATAAGTTTGATTTTAAGAAATCATGCATTTATAAATTTTAAGGTGATAATGCTTTAAAAGCCTGGCTAAACAGCGCAAAGTATTTTTTTAATTTTAAATCAATAAAGACCACAATATTTTGATTGTGGTCTTTATGATGGCTGAAAGATTTATTTTACTTTCTTTAACTTTTGATCCAACAAATATTGCTGAGCAATAAACACGTCTTGATTTTCCTGTGGCTCAAGTAAAGTCCATTGATCGTGTTCATCTAATTGCCAAGCACGTTTATTGTCTTTGAGATAATTGAGCAAGCCATCTTCAATAATTTGTTTTTTCAGCTTTTTATTTTCAATTGGGAAACAGCTTTCAACTCTTGAAAATAAATTACGCGCCATCCAATCTGCACTGGCACAATATAATTTTTCTTCACCCTGATGATAGAAGTAATAGACACGGGTATGCTCTAAATAACGGCCTACAATAGAACGTACTGTGATATTTTCCGATAAACCTTTGACTTGTGGACGTAAACAGCAAATTGAGCGAATAATTAAATCCACTTTTACACCTGCTTGTGAAGCCGTATATAAAGCTGAAATTAACTCAGGCTCAGTTAAAGCATTTACCTTAATGATGATATGTGCCTTTTCTCCAGCAAGCGCAGCTTGGGTCTCATACTGAATGTACTTAAGTAATTGCTCATGCAAAGTAAACGGTGCATGTAATAACTTTTTAAGCTTGGCCATACGCCCCATGCCAGTGAGTTCTTGAAAAATTTTATGCACATCTTCAGCAATTTCATCGTGGGTGGTGAATAAACCGTAGTCGGTATACATTTTTGCGTTACCGGCATGATAATTGCCAGTACCTAAATGCACATAACGACGCAGATTTTCACCTTCACGACGCACAATTAAAATCATCTTAGCATGGGTTTTATAGCCCACAATGCCATATACCACCACAGCGCCGGCTTCTTGTAATAAGTTGGCCACAATAATATTGGACTCTTCATCAAAACGGGCACGAAGTTCAATGACTGCGGTCACTTCTTTACCATTACGTGCCGCTTCAATCAAGGCTTGTACAATTTCAGAATCAGGCCCACTGCGGTATAGGGTTTGTTTAATGGCCAAAACATGTGGGTCTTTGGCTGCCTCACGCAGTAAATTGACCACAGGTTGAAATGAGTCAAACGGATGATGAAGTAAAACATCTTCACGTTTTAGCACTTCAAACATTAAATCCTGTTGACGTAATACTTTGGGCATCACCGGTTGAAAAGGTTTAAAACGTAAAGCTTCAATATCAAAACTGCTCGGCAAACGGGTTAAATTGACCGGTCCTTGAATGCGATATAATTCTTGTTCACTTAAATTAAATTGTTGTAATAAATAATGATTAAGTTTTTCAGGACAGTTTTCATCTACTTCTAAACGCACCGCTCGACCAAAACGACGTGATGACAGTTCGTCTTTTAACGCCACTGCTAGATCGTCTACATCGGCATTTAAGGTTAAGTCAGCATTACGTGTAACCCGAAATTGATAACACCCGGTGGCGGTCATACCCGGAAATAGATCATTAACATGATACTGAATCATGGCAGAAAGCAAAATATAATGTTGTTCACCTGTTGGACACAACTCATCGGGTAAACGTACGACACGCGGTAACGAACGTGGTGCAGGTACAATGGCCAAATCAATATGACGACCAAAGGCATCTTTACCTTCAAGTGAGACAATAAAGTTTAAACTTTTATTGACTAAACGTGGAAATGGATGGGCAGGATCTAAACTAATTGGCGTAACAACAGGTTGAATTTGCTTAGAAAAATAATTTTTAATCCAATCTTTATGCCGTTCTAAAATATCATGATATTGAATAAAACGAATACCATGTTGTTGTAGCTGTGGCAAAATTTGCTGATTTAAAATATCGTATTGTGTTTCAACAGCGCGATGGGCTTTGTCCGAAATTTCCTGCAAAATAATTTCATTTGGAATACTGTCGGGTGCTGTGGTGAGCATTTTTAAATCGAGTTGTTTCATTAAACCCGCAACACGAATCTCAAAAAACTCATCTAAGTTACTCGAAAAGATTTTTAAAAAATTTAATCTTTCTAATAAAGGGTGATCCACATCGGCAGCTTGGGCTAAAACACGCTTATGAAATTCTAATAAAGAAAGTTCACGATTAATATAGGTATCAGAATTATGTAAGTTTGCTTTAAGAGAAGACATATTAAATAGGAATCGTTACGAACAGCTTAGATGTGCACATCCTAGGATTAAATTATGACAGATGTGTTACAATGCACATATTCTTTAGTTGAATTGTTTAAAATAAATATTTGTATAAAAAAGATTTTTCATAAAAAACTCAAATTAAAGCCCAACTAAAAGGCCATTTTTTTAATGCTCATTTTGATAAAAAAATCATGACATTTAATTTATACCTTGAGAAATATTGTGTGTTTAGACTCACCTATTACAGCAAATGCCGCAATCCGAGAGAACCTGCTCTCGGAGTTTCACACAGCCTATAGATTGATTATTAAAATTTATAGTTAACTGCCATATAAAAGTTAGTCTGCGAACTTTGATCCACTAAAGGACCATCTTGTACTTTATTGGGTAAGAATTTTTGCATTGCAACCCCAAAGACATTCACTTTTTCATTAATGACATAATTGGCACCTAATGAAACATGCGGAATAAAGACCTGATCTGGACGATACGCGTCAACACCACGCGCAACCTCACTGTTTAAAATACCGTAATAGTAATTGGCACGTTTATCGGATAACCACTCCACACCCACATTTGGAATCAAGCTTAAACGAGGATCAATTTGCCAAAAATATTGATAATTTAAACGTAATTCTGCCCCTTCACTGGCTCCACCAACATCATGCAAGGCTTGTGCTGAGATAATGCCATAGGGTTTACGCATGCTCGCTTCAACACCTAGGTCAACACTGCGATCACGATCTTCAAGCTGTGCTTTGCTGATGCCTTTTTCTGCAAGTTGACGTGTACTTAACTCACCCACATCTAAATTCATCATATTGACATTAGCAATCGCATTGACACTAAAAACACGGTCGCCATACAACGCAGCGCCTGCTGATAATCCACGCACAAAGAAACGCTCACTTTCATAAGCAATTACAGGAACAGGAATAATTTCAGTTTTTTCGCCAATATAGATACCGCTACTGCCAACAGCACCCAAACCCACACTTAAGCCTTGTGGTTTGCCCGTTTGGGCAGGACGTTGTGGCTGTTTTTCTGCAAAAGCAAGCGTAGGAATACAAAGTGCTGTAATTGTTACAATTTTTTTTAGCATGTCTTGTCCATCATATGCGCGTGAGTTAGTTTTAATATACAGCAGCACAGGGTGAATTATATGTGAAATTTAAGCGACCATCTTATCAAGATCGATCTTGTTGTAATTCTGAATGCTATTTAACATAGGAGTAGTAAATTGCCAATCTGTAATTGATGAACAATCTTTGAGTTCATTTTCAGTACAATAGATTTAAACAGTTACCTTAAATAAATGAAGACTTTTATAGATTTGTTTAACGCAAACGTTGTAATGCACGTTGTCTCTTGATTAAACCTAAGACCTGTTTGCGCGCATTAATTTGCTCTTCATCAAATAGAAGCACTTGTTGTAATTGGGCAATAGTTTGAGTGGCATGTTCAATCAAATAGCAATCTTGTTCAACACTCCACTGGGCAGTGAGCTCAACAGCTAATGCTATTTTATGACGTTTCATACTTGAACTCACAATATGAATGATCAACCTAAAACTGCAAAATAAAAAGCTCCAACATGATCGAGTAACAAAGTAACAGGGGTGTTAAATAGATCATGTTGGAGTATGGGTATTATTCAATTTAATTCCGACAATTTCAATCAAGATTACATGTTTATGCTGTAAAAATTAAATAAACTTACAGATTGGTTAAAAAATCAGCCCAATTTTGTCATTTCTTACACAAAATATGAAAGGTATAGTATTTCACTGTCATTTGTCTTTGAGGATAAAGTAAATTTTAGACAATAAAAAACCCATGCAGTGCACGGGTTTTTCAACTTTATTTTCTAATGAAAATTAAAGTGGGCTAATCGCGTTAGCTTGAGAGCCTTTAGGACCAGCAACGATTTCGAATTGAACGCGTTGGCCTTCTTGCAATACTTTGAAGCCTTTTACTTGAATTTGGCTGTAGTGTGCAAACACGTCTTCGCCAGAATCTGCTGCAATAAAACCGAAACCTTTAGTTTCGTTGAACCATTTAACTGTGCCAGTTACTACGTTTGACATAGATTTTTCCTATACTTTAAAAACTTTATATGGCTTGTGCCATAACGCCTAAGACAATAAACTTTGTAACGAAAAAATCTGATAAAACGAAGGGAACAACGAGATGAAAAGATTTGCGATAACAACAGTATTATTATTTTAGTGTCCCTCATTATACACCACTAAATTAAACATACAAGGGGTTATTTCAATTTTTTTATAGCATTGAATAAAAAGCGCAGTTCAATAGCTGCGCTTTTTGTATGAGTGGCTTTAAGTTTGTGAATCAAGCTTGAATTGATCTAAGCTTGCAGCAGTTGACTTTGCGTCAACTGACACACGTAAATTCACCATAAAAATTGCACATGCAGCAATCACACCCGGAATTGCAATAGCTAAGAAATTCATTTGATGTGGCAACTCAAAGGTCAGTAATGCACCGGTTAACACAGGACCTACGATCGCACCAATACGGCCAATACCCGACGCCCATCCCATCCCTGTTGAACGTACACTAGCTGGATAAAACTGTGCCACGAAAGTATACAGTAAAATCTGTGAGCCAATGGTTGCAGCACCGGCGATGGCAATTAAGCTATACAATACGATCTGTGGACTGTTAAAACCAAGTAAAATTAATGCCAAAGCACCTACCACAAATAAAGTGGTGAGTACTTTTTTAATATGAAAACGATCTGCTAAGACACCACCACCAATGGCGCCTAACATGCCTCCAATATTGAGTGCAAATAAGAACATCATACTTGCCCCAAGTGAGTAACCCGCTTGAAGCATCAGTTTTGGTAACCAACTTCCCAAAGCATACACCATTAATAAGCACATAAAAAATGCTAACCAAAACATAAATGTACTTGTACTTCGTCCTTGTTGGAACAAAGCTTTGAGTGGTGCTTGATCCACGGCGTTTACTTCAGGCAGAGTAAATTGGGTCTGTGCGGTAATTTTACGCTCTGGCGCAATCTTAGTGACAATTTTAGCCACTTCTGTATTCTTGTTTTTTTGCGTTAAAAACATTAAGGATTCAGGTAAATACTTGCATAGAATCGGTAAAAATAAGCATGGAATTCCTGCAATATAAAACATGATTTTCCAACCATAATCACCCACTAACCAAGCGCCTAACAGTGCAGAGCTCATCCCACCGATGGCATAACCACTAAACATGACGGCCACTAAGGTACTTCGGATACGTTTAGGCGCATACTCGGTCATCAGCGCAACGACATTTGGCATCACGCCGCCAATCCCTAAACCAGCTAAAAAGCGCAACACGGCAAACTGGGTTGGATTTTCAGCAAAAGCACCTAAAAAAGTGAAACCACTAAAAATAGTGACACACGTAATAATGGTTTTTTTACGACCTAATTTATCTGATAAAGTACCAAAACACATGGCACCAAACATCATTCCAAATAAGGCACTACTGGCTAGCAAACCTGCTTGTACCGTGGTCAAACCCCATTCTTGCATTAATAAAGGCAGGACTACGCCATAAATCACTAAATCATAGCCATCAAAAATAATAATGATTAAACACCATAATAAGACACTCCAATGAAATGGACGGAACTTCGCCTCATCCACCACCTGTTGGATTTCAATCTGTGTTGACATGCTTCACCTCCTCCTTGTGAAGATCACTTTGACATGCACAATGCGTGATCTAAATGGCTTTGTCCAAAACCGTTTAAGCATGCTTATATACTTTAAAAGTTGGGTTTTTTAATGTGCTACAACTTCAGATTTAAAGTACGGCGCGTTCATATTGAATCGCTTCGAGATCATAAACTTGATAAATGCAATCAAATAAGGCGCGTAAATCATCAGCCGTGTCTAAATGACGAATCGCCATAAACACAGGGCTGGTCGCATCGTGATCAATGATGGGGATATATTTGACATGCGCCAATTGAATTGATTTGGCGCTTTCAGGCACGATACACATGCCTTCTGCTGCTGCGACTAAACCAAGCGCCAGTTGAATTTCCCTGACCACTTTGAGATTTTTTGGAGTTAAACCATGTTCAGCAAAAATACTTTGTACTTGAGTGGCAAAATTTGCCTCTTGACTCTTTGGGTACAAAAATAGCTGTTCTTGTTCAAGCTGTGCGAAAGTAACACACTGCTTTTGCGCTAAAACATGACTTTGATGGACTGCCAAGACTAAAGGCTCTTCACGCAATAAAATCCGTTTAATATGTGGATCAGAGATACGTAGCCGTCCAAATCCCACGTCTATTTTGCCTTGTTTTAAGGCTTGGATTTGCTCAAAGGTCGACATTTCAATCAACTCAACTTTAAGATTGGGCTGTTGTTGACGAAAGACATAAATAATTTTAGACAACAAACCATAAAGCAATGAAGCTACAAAACCAATTTTAATGCTGCGTTCAACAATACCAATACGTGCCGTCATACATTTAATTTCTTCAGCATTCGACAAAAGTTTAAGTGCGTGCTGATAGAAGAATTGTCCAGCTTCTGTGAGTTGTAAAGGGCGGCTACTACGTTCAAAAAGTTGCACACCCAGTTCCGCCTCAAGCTGTTGTATTTGGCGACTTAACGGGGGTTGAGCGATAAATAAACGCTCAGCGGCTTGGGTGAAACTTCTACTTTCTGCGACAGCAACAAAATAACGTAAATGACGCAATTCCATGCGTTGTGCTCCCTATAAAATACCTTTTTAGTATAAAAAAATGCAAAAACAGTCTTCGACAGCCTAATTTTATTCTTTTAAGGTATATCCAAGAACAGCGAAACGCAAGTGCAGCCGGAATAGATCATGTATAAAAAAATTGAAACCATTTTGGTTGAAATTCCAACCATTCGCCCACACAAGATGGCGGTTGCCACCATGCAAACCCAAACTTTGGTGTTGGTAAAAATCACCAGCGATGACGGTTTTATCGGTTGGGGGGAAGCCACGACCATTGGTGGTTTAGGCTATGGAGAAGAAAGCCCTGAAAGCATTAAAACCAATATTGAAACGTACTTTTCCCCACTTTTGAGATCCCTTCAGGGACATAACCTTGCACAAATCATGCAAGTGTTAAAAAAGCATATCAATGGCAACCGTTTTGCCAAATGTGCCATTCAGACGGCACTGCTGGATATTCAAGCCCAGCGTTTAGGTTTACCGCTGTCTGAGCTGTTAGGCGGTCGTTTACGTGATAGCGTGCCAGTACTGTGGGTACTCGCGTCTGGCGACACAGAAAAAGATATCGCTGAAGCTCAAAAAATGCTCGAAGCCAAACGGCATAATTTTTTCAAACTCAAAATCGGCTCACGCGCTGTAGAAGCAGATGTTGAACATGTACTTGCGATTAAACAGGCGCTTGGCAATGAGGTGTCGATTCGTGTGGATGTCAACCGTGCTTGGTCTGAACTCGATGCAATTAAAGGCATCAAGTTGTTACAAGCCGGTGGGGTTGACTTAATCGAGCAGCCTTGTGCGATTGACAACATTGAAGCCATGCAGCGTTTAACGCATCGTTTTGATATTGCCATCATGGCAGATGAATCCTTAATGGGTCCAAGTAGTGCTTATCGTCTAGCCAAAAGCAATGCAGCCTCTGTATTTGCAGTCAAAGTGGCGCAATCGGGCGGTCTGCTTGAAGGTCGTGACGTGGCGACCATTGCACAGCTGGCTGGGATTGATTTGTATGGCGGCACGATGCTTGAAGGTGCGGTGGGTACTATGGCTTCAGCACACCTGTTCTCCACATTTGAAAATTTAAAATTTGGTACTGAATTATTTGGTCCATTGTTATTAACCCAAGAAATTCTCAGTACCCCATTACGTTATGAAAATTTTGAACTACACCTACCTAACACACCAGGTTTAGGGATCGAGATTGACGAAAACAAAATTGATCAATTACGTCGTTAATTCATTTTAATCCTCGACAACGAGATCTTGTCGAATCAATGCATCAAGGAGTGAGACATGCTGTTTCATGTACGTATGGATGTCAACATCCCAAAAGATATGCCAGTTGAACAAGCCAATGAAATTAAAGCGGTAGAAAAGGCGTATTCACAGCAATTACAGCAACAAGGCAAATGGCGTCACATTTGGCGCATTACGGGTCAATATTCAAACATCAGTATTTTTGATGTGGACAGTAACGAAGAATTGCATACGATTTTACAAGGCTTGCCTTTGTATCCGTATATGCAGATTGAAGTGATGGCGCTAAATCGTCATCCGTCTTCAATTCGTGAAGATGACCGTTAATTTAAACCCTTAAATCCATTTAAAACTTAAGGCTGTGTGCACGTAAAAACGTGCGCCTTTAGCCTTCTTATATCTAAAAACAAGGAAAATGGTCGCCCTCTCGCCTGTAATGCGATGAAGGCTTGCTATACAAACAGGAGTATTTGTATGAATCGCCAAGACATTGATGCTTTAGTCAAAAAAATGAACGTAGACACTGCAACCGGTCCAGTTGACCCACGTATGCAACAAATTGTGGTGCGTTTGTTAGGAGATTTTTTCCAAGCCATTGAGGATTTGGACTTAACTCAAACTGAGCTATGGAAAGGCTTAGAGTACTTTACGGACGCAGGTCAAGCCAATGAACTGGGCTTACTGGCAGCAGGTTTAGGTTTAGAACATTATTTAGATTTACGTGCTGATGAAGCCGATGCCAAAGCCGGTATCACAGGCGGTACACCACGTACCATTGAAGGACCACTTTATGTGGCCGGTGCGCCTGAATCTGTCGGCTTTGCACGTATGGATGATGGTTCTGAAGAAGGTGAAATTCCAACCTTAATTATTGAAGGCACAGTGAAAGATACCCAAGGCAATCTCATCGAAGGTGCTAAAGTTGAAATGTGGCATGCCAACCGCCTAGGCAACTATTCTTTCTTTGACAAGTCACAATCAGACTTTAACTTACGTCGCAGCATTTTCACCGATGCTCAGGGTCAATACACGGCGTTAACCACTATGCCTGTTGGCTATGGCTGCCCACCAGAAGGCACCACACAATTTGTACTGGATAAACTGGGGCGTCATGGCAACCGTCCATCACACGTTCACTACTTTGTGACTGCACCGGGTTTTCGTAAATTAACCACGCAATTTAACATTGAAGGTGATCAATACCTTTGGGATGACTTTGCATTTGCAACACGTGAAGGTTTAGTGGCAACTGCTATTGATATCACCGATGAGGCTGAAATCGCGCGCCGTGGTTTAACTGGTCCATTTAAATATATTCGCTTTGACATTGAGTTAGTGCCGATGGTTGAAGGTGCGCCATCAACAGACGTTGATCGTCGCCGCGCAGCTGCATAACACTTCAAGCCATATCGGGATAAATGATTTATCCCGATTCACTTCCCATACTTGACCAAGTCGGAGAACGGATATGCCACGTATTCCTGTAATTAATACCAGCCATCTCGATCGTATTGACGAATTACTTGTCGACAATTTTGAAACCGGTGAATTTAAACTTCATCGTTCAGTATTTACCGACCAAGCGCTATTTGACCTTGAAATGAAATATATTTTCGAAGGCAATTGGGTGTATTTGGCACATGAAAGCCAAATTCCAAATAATAACGATTACTTTACCACCCATATTGGGCGCCAACCGATCATCATTGCACGTAACCGCAACGGTGAACTCAATGCCATGATCAATGCCTGTTCACACCGTGGTGCACAGCTTTGCCGTAATAAAAAAGGCAACAAAGCCACGTATACTTGCCCATTCCATGGTTGGACATTCAACAACTCAGGCAAACTTTTAAAAGTCAAAGACCCAACAGATGCAGGCTACTCAGACTGCTTTAATAAAGAAGGTTCACACGACCTCACTAAAGTTGCGAAATTTGAAAGCTATAAAGGCTTTTTATTTGGTAGCTTAAACCCAGATGTTCCATCACTTGAAGACTACTTAGGTGAAACTACTAAAATCATCGACATGATTGTCGGTCAGTCTGAGCAAGGTTTAGAAGTGCTTCGT
>Ga0172378_10005697_pt1 | contig 11640 bp, 7 predicted proteins | sample GrowelOW332metaG_FD_119755 | JGI IMG/M metagenome (GOLD analysis project Ga0172378, IMG submission 119755) | Groundwater microbial communities from an aquifer near a municipal landfill in Southern Ontario, Canada - Pumphouse #3_1 metaG | ecosystem: Environmental > Aquatic > Deep subsurface >... | reverse complement strand
GTTTCAGATCTATCTACATCAGAGCCATCCGTTGTCCCTACCAAGGTGTAGTCCCGTCCTCTGACAAGGGGGCCGGTGGCATACTCCTGGACCACGTGCCAATACGCATCAAGTTTGGCTACCGACTTGGTTCCATCCGTTGCAAGAGCCACGCCATCCAAAGTCAAGGAAAAATCTGTCAACACAATTTGACTTTGCGCCTCAGACTGGGTATACCCTGTACCTTCCCTTCCCTTGCTCATGAAAATTGTGTATCCGCTGGAAGTAGAACGCAATTCGAATTCATAGGGTGGGTCCTCAGTTCCATCAAACATACTATAAAAATAATAGGTGTCCTGCAAAAAGAGAGAACAGCCGGACAGAACCAGCAATACCAGGATAATCGCTGTTGTAATTCGCCTCATTGCTACCTCCGAATCATGCGGTATCCAAAGGTATTGTTGCATGGGAGAACAGAGTTGTGAACCCTAGCAGAACAATCTCGTCCCGATCTCCTTCTCCCCTGCTGCAGTATCAAAGACTACAACCGAACCGAATCCCGTGCAACCATCGGCGTTAAAGGTATCGGTGGGGGTCGCCCACTCCTGATGGGCAACAACGACAGCGAAGGACTGCTTGCCGCGCTCGACCTTGACAGCCGCAATCCAATCATCCCCGAAGCGGATTTTCTTGAAATTGCTCATCACCCGAACCTTTGAGAGTTTAGCCGGAACAAACCGGTCCGCTTTGTCAACGGAAATCAAGGTGAACAAGGAGCCGAATCCAACTGTCTCTATCTCACTTACCAACGTCTTATTATCAGAAAGTTGGTTGTAATGCCATGACATCCTGGTAGCCTTGACAAACTGGGTGACCCCACCTCCCGAGCAGACTAGCACCTGCACCTTGGAATTCGGGCTTTCAAAGAACGTACCATCATCTGTTAATTTCACCTTGCCACTGGCATTGAAATGCAAATAACTCTGATAGGTATGCTCTGTCACACTCAAGAAGGCATCACTAAGGAGAATCAAGCCCTCACCAAGGGTGATAATGGTTCGTTTGGGCAGTACCCCAACATCCAAGTATCCCTGATGACTACCCTGTAGAGCACAATAGGGCCCCTTCTGCACCGCCCTAAAACCAAGGGGAGCAGAGAGCTTGGAACACTCCCAGCTATCCTTACAGACGGTAAAATTCTTTCTATCTACGGTGGTAGTATTGTGGGCGGTACTGTCCTTGAACTCATATCGCTCAGCCTTCGGGACATAGGTGAACCTACCTGCGTCGACGAAAATATCCTCTCCATTGGCATACAGGTCGAAATGAAGCTTGTCACTATGTCCGTGTCCTGCTCCCAAGGTGCCGCAGTGGAACCTCAAGTACGTATCGTTATCCCTGACGATTGCATTCCCGCTTTCTGTGAGGACTGTCAATGTTTGCTGCATTCTGGTGCTGGGAAGCCGGTCGTACGCTTCTATCGCCTTGGCACCCAAATCCCAGACGCAATCGAAATCCAGATGAGGATAGCCTGCTGCCTTGAGACGCCCGTCACCAAACAGATAGGCACCTTTACTTACGATATCCCGCTGATCGATTCGATCGCTATCGCCCATACAGGGTTCGGTCCCATCGGGTTTCTGCCAAGCCATGCTGGCAAGGCACATCAGGTGAGTCTTCTCCACAATAGCGTCATCGATGGGAAGCGAGAGCCGCTTGGCCATCAGCACCACATCCAGAAAATCATGTGCGACCTCATTGTGGTACATCGGGGATTGCTCCCACTGCACCCCGTCGTCATAGACCTGTATTTGGATCTCCAAGGCAAGGCGCCTGAGCGCTTCCTTGGTATAGGAATCGCTTGTTTGACTCTTCGGCATGGCAAGGGAAGCAAGAAAAAGTCCATGGTTCTCCAGTACTCCCCAGTTGCTCATCAGATGGTAACTGTCCCACACCGAATAGAGAAATTGGGCATGTTCAGTAATTGAACAAAGAAATACATCAACAACTTCTTCCGTAATTGAAGGACTATCCAAAAAGTACTGCATGGCTTTGGTCCAGTATTCCATGCGTAAGCCTGCCTCGATGGACCTCCAGGCCTTTGCACACAAGGGATCGGTGCGCTTCACCCGTTTGACCCAGTCGCACATTTGGTGCGCAAAGGTTCTGGCATACTTTTCATCCTTGGTGCAGGCATACGCCTGTCCCAGACAAATCCAGAATCGCATCCGGTTGAATGCAAACACCCACTCGCTGTCGTCACCTGGCTGATGAAGCCAATCGATTTCATCGGTAAATACCACAGGTTCAAAGGTCCGTTCCATATCCCATCGCAGATTGAAAAGAAATGATTGGTTGACTACATCATCGGCGACGGTGAGAATTTTCTTCAGCTCAGCTTGCTCACACGTTTTCACATAGTGGGCAACTGCATCCCGGTCATCCAGAAAGCAGATTCTTGTCTGCTTTGCATATTCGCTTCTTGTCATCCAATCCCCCTACCAGTAGGAAACCCAATCACCGCCTAGGCGGGTTAATGCTTCCATGTAGAAATAATCACCCCACGAGACGCATTCATCAACCCCTTCGGGAGTACAGGTATTATAGGGTGATTTCTTAGAATACGTACCATGTAATACCAAGCCATTGGAAAGACCGGGATCGGTGACGCGATAGGAATCATACAGGCTTTGCATCAAGGCCTTGGCCCAGGCGATGTAAAACTGCGCTTCTTTCTCATCGTCAAGCAACGATGCCATCTCCAAAAACCCGCAGGCGACAATGGAGGCTGAGGATGAGTCGCGGGGCTCATCCCCTTCGGTGAAGATAAGGTCCCAGTAGGGGATCAAATCTGAAGGAAGCTTGGAAAGATAGTAGGCGGCAGCCTTTCTAAACTGAGCGACGCACACCGAATCGGCAGTATAGCGATAACTCATTGCAAGGCCGTATATTCCCCATGCCTGACCGCGGGCCCAGGATGAGTCGGCCCGATAGCCTTGGCACGTCTCACCTCGTACCGGCTCACCCGTCACGGGATCCATGAAGAAGGTATGAAATGTCGAACCGTCGGGGCGGAAGGAGTTTGCAAGACAGGTTTGGGTATGCCTGAGGGCGATCGATCGGTACGTTCCATCCCCAGTCTGCTCACTAGCCCAGTAAAGCAACGGCAGGTTCATCAGACAGTCGATGATGAAGCGGTAGTTTTCCCGTGCCCCCATCGGTCCCCAAGCCTGCAGGAAGGAGCCCTTTTCCTGAAATCGGGTAAGCAATTGGTCGGCAGCAAGCAGGGCTGCCTTGCGTGCCCTGAGACTTGTATCAAGCTTGTACAAGGAAACACAAGAGGGCGTGTAGAGAAAGCCCATATCGTGATGGTCCACTTCAATTTTTCGCTCGATTCTTGAGAGAAAACTTTCACTCAGAATATGCGCTGCATGCAAAAACACCGGGTCCTGTGTATGCTCATAGGCAAGACAGACTTCCCCCGGCCAGAATCCGCAGGTCCACTGGTTGTTTTCAACTGCAGGATACCAATTGTTGACCGATGAGTGATTCTGGCATTGATAGGTGAACGAAGGCAGGTTCCTTCTGACTTGGCATGCAGCTTCATCGAGAGCCTTCTTTACTGTCTGTTCTGTGATTTCTCTCATTGCTACCCCTTCAACCCTGCCGTTGCAACACCCTGGACGAAGAACTTCTGCAAGGTAAGAAACACAATGACTACAGGAATGAGAGCGACAACACTAGCCGCCATAATGAGGCCATACTCGCTTGAGTACTGGCTGATGAACATTCTCAACCCGATTTGGATGGTCTTCAACTCCATCCTCGTCAAATACAACAAGGGACCGAGAAAGTCATTCCATGTATTGACGAAGGTAAAAATCGTCAAAGTGGAGAGAGCCGGCTTGGAGAGAGGAAGCATGATTTGAGCCCAGATCCGATACTCGCTCATACCATCGATTCTTGCAGCCTCACACAGCTCATCAGGCACACTCATGTAAAACTGCTTCATCAAGAAAACACCGAAAGCGCTGAAGGCCTGCAGGCAGATGATTGCCAAATGGGTATTGTTCAAGCCAAACGAGCGTATCATCATGAACTGGGGGACCATATAGACCTGCCAAGGCATGGCGATGGTAGCTATATATCCCAAGAAGAGAAAATCACGACCCTTGAACTGCAACTTAGCAAAAGCATAGGCTGCAAAGGAAGAAGTCAACAACTGCAAGAAGGTGACAATAAGGGTGAGCTTCACCGTGTTCTTGAGAAATTGCCCCAAAGGGATGGTAGTCCAAATTTCTGCATAGTTAATCCAGCGTGGATTGGAAGGAATCCATTCTATGGGGAAGGTAAAAACATCCTTGTCAAGCTTGAGCGAGGAGCTGAGCATCCAGATGAATGGTACCAGCATCGCCAATGAGCAAAGAACCAAGAGTGTGTACAAAAGAGCCATCGTTACTTTTTGTTTGTTGGAATGTACTTGCATGCCTTACCTCCCTACCGAATCCGCTTCTCAGCCCTGAATTGGATCAGGGTGACAGCAAGGACGAGGGCGAAGAGCACCATGGCTACTGCACTTGCGGAGCCAAGATTCCAACTGACGAACGCTTTATTATAGATGTCGTAGACCAGAACCAGCGTAGCCGTTCCCGGACCCGCCTGGGTTACCATGTAGACGATATCATAGACTTTGAAGCACTGGATGGTGAGCATCACCAGAATAAAGAAGGTCGTTGCACTGAGCTGAGGGACAGTCACATAGCGAAATCGTTGCCAGGTGTTTGTTCCATCAAGGTTTGCAGCCTCGTAGAGTTCCGGATTAATTCCCTGCAGTCCAGCAAGGTAAATAATCATGTAATATCCCATATATTTCCAGACACTGAAAAGGATGATGGTAATCATCGCCCAATCCTTGTCTGCAGCCCATCCGGGGACATTTTCAAAACCAAGAGAATACAAAAGCATGTTGACCGGTCCTTTGGAGGGATTGAAAATCATATTCCAAACAGCGGCAACCGCAACCAGCGATGCAATATAGGGGAAAAAACTTACCGTTCGAAAAAAATTGCGGGCTTTGATTCCCTGATTGAGAATAACCGCAAGAAATAAGCTGGCCAGCAAGGTAAAGGGAACCGTACCAGCGGTGTAGACAATAGTATTTTTCAGTGCTGCCTTGAACTGGTCGTCATCGAACAGTTCGGTAAAGTTGGATAAGCCTGCCCATTCAATGGGGTTTGCACCATCCCAGCGAAGAAAAGCCAAGACAACGGCAAACACAATGGGAACCAGTGTAAAAATGGCAAAACCGATGAAGTTGGGAGCTAAAAAACTATACGCCACCAACTGTTTTTTGAAGTTAGCTTTCTTTGAGGCCATGAAACCATCCTCTCGTAACCATGAGGGTACAGGGAGCACAAGCCCCCTGTACCTGATACTGCATAAAACTTATTTGGCCAGAATCTTCTGAACCTGCTCGTTCAACTTTGCAAGACCTGCATCAACACTGATGTTGTTGGTCATGATCTCATCATGGACCTGATTGAGGACAACCTCGATTTCGCCGGCTCTCTCGTGCAAGGGCATCTCGAGATAGGTCTTTGCAACCTGCAAGGCGTCCTTGCTATTCTGGTCAGCGGGGAAGCCAGGCTTGGAAGCGATGATCTTCACGACTTCAGCATCCTTGATGGAGGGAATCGTTCCGGTCTTGGCGATGATCTGAGCACCTTCGGGACCAGTGACGAACTTCACAAAATCAAATGCTGCATCCTTTTTCTTGGAAGCATTGCTGACGCCAAGGCTGGTAATGGTTCCCAGTGTGGTTCCGGCAGGAACACCTTCAGCATGAGGATACTTGACCAGACCCCAGTTCTTAACCTCGGTCTTGCCCTGGTCGATCTGATTGATGAGGGTGGCGATGAACCAGGAGCCCATGTTCATCATGGCGACGCTATTGTTGTAGAATACACCGCTATAGTGGGTGGAAGAGGTCCTGAGGGTGGCATAATTCTGTACAATGCCGTCCTTCTGCTGGCTGAGGATCATCTCATAGTAGGGCTTGAGGAAGTTATAGGTGCCATCGACGATGGTGTTCTTTCCATCGAGGATACCGAAAAGCTGGACTGCAGATCTCCAGGTATGATAATGGGCGCCATATACCTTGCCGGCTCCGGTTCCGCTGGTCATTTTGCGAGCAAGGGCATCGTACTCAGCAAACGTCATATCGTTGTCCGGATATGCTACGCCGGCCTTGTCAAAGACATCCTTGTTGTAGAAAACAACCCAGAAGTCACTGCGGAACGGAATGCCGTAGAGCTTGCTGTCGACAGAAATCTGGTCGGTGGTGCCGCCATAGAGGGAGAGGTCGACATTCTCACTCTTGATTTTGTCGTTCAGGTTCATCAAGAGATTGCCCTTGACCAAATTGTTGTATCCAGGGATGTCCTTGATGGTGACTACGTCGATCGAAGAGTCTCCACCGGAAAGCTGAGTCCTCAACATGGTCATAAAGTCGGCAGAGCCGAGGTCAAGCATCTCAATCTTGACGTTCGGGTTCTTTGCTTCGTAGGCCTTGATCAACGGTTCATAATAGGTAGTGGATGCGATATCCCACAATGCCCACTTAAGAGTGGTCGTGCCTACTGCTGTGGTTGCTGCTTCTTCCTTGGTTCCCTGTGCGAACACAGAACTGAACACAAGGCAGAGTACCAGAATGATTGTAAGTGCCTTTTTCATGAATAAACCTCCTTACGGTTCATACAAGCTGAGGATATTCCTCGCTTCTATTATCAAGGGTACGGCCCATTTTTGCACAACGCCATGCAATTCGCTTCACAAAATATCGACAATTTTCCGCAAGAGGGGAAAATACTGCACTTTTTTCCTCAAACCTGTAGAATTTTCCGAAGATAATCCTGTCCATCTGCTTTCTGGTTGCGGAAACCAAGACTCTGGTCTCATACTCTAGCAAGGAGGAGCCTATGCGACTGAAAACCCTGAAGGGGAAAATTACACTGATCACTGTAACATTCACCCTGACCCTTGCCATACTGGTGGCAACCTTCAGTTTTTTCCTCTTTCGGTCGTTTGCTCTGCAAAGTCAGATTTCCTCCACCGAATTCAACCTGCAGTTCATCGGGGCGAAGGCCCGGGAGAGCATGATCGCCATCGACTCACTGGTACGCTGGAGTACTACCAACACCCAAGTCCTTGCCTATCTGGAAACCGAGGGAACCCAGAATGCCCTGGTCACCTATGAACGGGTCAAGGAGGAGGTGATGAACAACCTTGCCCAAAGCTATGTGAGCAGGATCATCATCACCGACATACACCATACCAAGCTCATCCATACCGGACTTTCCATGAGTGACAGCAAACCGGTAACGGTTTCAAACGTGCAACAGGTCCTTCCCCTTTCCTATACAGAGAATGCCGGTTGGAGCCCCATCGGTGAAGACCCCTTCCTGCTCAAGGATGAGCAAGTACTGCCGATCAGACGGGTGATCAACCGCTCATCCTCAACACAAGTGACCGGTCAGCTCTATCTGGCCGTTTCAGCATCCCTTATTCTTGATTTGATCAAGGATTATACCCTCAGTGAGGATTCATCACTCTACCTGACCATCGGGGAATATTTCTATGAAATCAGGGACAACAAATTTCATCGCATCACGACTCCACAGCTTGACCAGCAGAATTTCGATACTGCAGGGGAACAAACCACGGTCAATGCGGTACGGATGGAGGGCGGAAAACACTTGTTGGTAACATGTCCCACGGGGTTCCAGGATATTTCGCTCTCCCAAAGCCTGCCTTCAGGCAAGGTCCGCTTCGAACGCACGCTGTACTTTGGGCTGCTTGCCATTATTATGGTTGTAGTTTTGATGTTCGGTTTGTTGCTGACACTATTGCTCAACCGTCTATTCAACCGCCCCATCGCAAAAATCCAGGAAAGAGTCAAAGCTATTGCCCATAGCGACTTCTCCAGCGACCCATCCATCGAGTGGGACGACGAATTGGGAGATATCGGCAAAGGAATCAATGATCTGGCATTACGAATCGACTCACTGCTGGAGCGCCGCATCGCCGATGAGAAGAAGAAACAAGAGTTGGAATATCGGATGCTCCAAAGCCAGATCAATCCCCATTTCCTGTACAACACCCTGAACTCCATCAAGTGGATGGCAACGTTGCAGAAGGCTCCCGGCATTGCAGAAATGACAACAAGCCTTTCGAGACTTATGAAAAACGTAAGTAAGGCGGACGAGCCGATCATCAGCTTGGAAGCGGAACTTGCACTGCTTGACGACTACTTCGTCATCCAGAAGTATCGGTACGGGGGAACCTTGGTTCTGCAGAATCTTATCGAGGGAAGGTTCCTTAGTGTTGGTATACCTCGTTTCACCCTGCAACCCTTGGTGGAGAATGCCATTTTCCATGGCATCGAACCCAAGGGAGGAGCGGGCACGGTTACCCTTACTGCATATGAGGAGAATGAGCATTCCGTTACATTGGTCATCAAGGACGACGGGGTGGGTATGAATGAGAAGACCATCGCAGAAGTTTTTAGTACTTCAAGCTCTCCTGCCAAAGGCATGTTCCGTGAAATCGGCATCCGAAATGTCGCAAAACGTATTGAGTACACCTATGGAAGTGACTTTGGACTATCCATCGAAAGTGAGGTGGGTTTGTACACTAAGGCAGTAATTCGTTTGCCGAAACGCACCAAGGAGGGCCGGCCATGGCCACAAAACTGATCATTGCCGACGATGAGCCGTTGGTATTGGTAGGTCTGCAATCCATGCTCTCATGGAATGAACTGGGCATAGAGATTGTAGCCGTAGCCCGTAACGGCAAACAATTGGAAGATGCCATCGCCAAAGAGAGGCCGGACCTTGTCATCACCGATATAAAAATGCCGATCAAAAGCGGTCTGGAAGTCCTGAAAGCGAGTTCTAAGACGTATGGAAGAATCCCATTGTTCATATTGTTGACAAGCTATGAGGAATTCAGCTTTGTGAAAGAAGCCTTGACCTACCAGGCGGTAGACTATTTGGTTAAGCTTGAGCTGACTGAACAGAGTCTTCGTTCGAGTGTAACAAAGGCGCTGCAGTTGCTTGAGACCTTGCAAGCAGAAAGCGGCCATACATTTCCCCTGCTCGAACGCAGCGCCATGCAATCCTTCCGAGACAAGTTCTTCGTTCGCCTCTTCAATGGCCTGATCGACTCCCGCCAAAGCTTTGAGAAACAGAAGCAGGAGTTGCAAATCTCCTTCGACGAAAGCTGGTATGCAGTCTGCTATGTCGAGATTAAATCCAAGCAGGAAGAAGCGGAAGTCAATTTGTATTACAGTACGGTAGGAATGCTCAAGGAAACCCTTGGCCGGTATTTAACCACCTACATTACCAGTCTCGACCTGCATCACTTGGCCATCACCTTCTGCTTGACATCTGAGCAAGCGGAACATTACAGAACCATCATCCGCCAAGTGCTCGAGAAAACCTTGCAGGTCATCTACAACTATTTCTCAGTGCAGTTGGTCTGCTCCGTGGGGCTTACGGTGCAAGATCCCTACCATATCAATGAATCCTTCCTTTCGGCACGGCAGTTGCTGGCATCCTCAAGCGATGGACACACCATCCTGATGGCGGAACGAAAGAATACTGAAGGTTCTAGCTTCGACCTCGGTCCATTCAAGGTCCGTCTGACCCGTGCCTTTGAAGAGTTGGATGCCGACCAATTGGCGAAGGTCATCGAGGATATTGCCAAGGAAATGCAGGACCAATGTATCTCAGCCTTGCAAGCAGTTGAGACTGCGAGCAACATACTCTACATGGCCATTACGTTGCTGCCGGACGGCCAGAATCTGGTCCAAAGCGCTTTTGCGGACGAGAGCGGGGGATATCGGCAGATTTACAGCTCTGCAACCACCGCCCAATGCAGCACATACCTGAGGCAGCTGGCTCACGGACTGGTAGAACAGCTGCAGTCACGCAAGCAGGATTATCGGGCCAAGGTGGTTGCCAACATCCAACAGTACATAAAGGAGAATGTAGCTCGAAAGCTCAACCTAGGAGAGGTCGCACTCCTGTTTGGGTTCAGTCAGAACTACCTCAGCAGCCTCTTTTCCCGGTACGGTGGTTGCAGTTTCGTGGAATATACCACCAGTGCCAAGATTGCTGCCGCCAAGGAAATGATGGCCAAAGGCGATTTGAAAATCTATGAAGTCGCCGATAAACTTGGTTTTGAAAGTTCTTTCTACTTCAGTAAAGTGTTCAAGAAGGTGGAAGGTATATCACCACGCCAATACTTGCAGCACCTACAGCGCAAACGGAGTTAATCATGCTTACCAGCTTACTAAAAAACCTTCCTCCTCATCTCGATACGTATGTCATCGCCCCCGTGGCTGACGATAGGGCTTATTGGCTATCACTCGACCAAACCCTGTCAGAGCTGGTAGTCAAGCGGGCGCAATCAGCGCAAAAACAAGCCTTCCCTCCCCTTTTTGCTACCGATTACCTTGCCTTCAGCCGCAGGGGAAATAGGGTTGTCTATGAGACTGCTTACTTTAAGCGTCGGGTACTGCTTGCCTCTTTGGTTTTGGGATACTGCATCAAAAGGGATGAGGAGCTGCTTTATGCAATAATCGATGGACTATGGGCTATTTGCGAGGAGACGACATGGTGCCTTCCCGCACACAACAGCTATATCCGTGATACCGAGCAACTTCCTCTTGCCGATGTGAGCCGGCCGGTGATCGATCTGTTCAGCGCCGAGACCGGCGCGTTGCTTTCACAGACCTATGCCCTCATTGCCGGTGACTTGGAACAGGTTTCTCCCTTGATCACCAAGCGTATCATCAATGAAATTGGGAAGCGAATATTCTCCCCCTACCTTTCAGAGCATTTTTGGTGGATGGGCAACGGTGAGGAGCCGATGAACAATTGGACTGTTTGGTGTACGCAGAACGTGCTGCTGTGCACGTTCCTGCTCCCGACCGACCAAGATTTCCGTCTGAAGGTTGCCACCAAGGCATGTACCAGCATCGATTGTTTTCTCAAGGACTACGGCGACGATGGATGCTGCAGCGAGGGAGCCCAGTATTATCGCCATGCCGGGTTGTGTTTATACTTGTGTCTGGATATTCTTAACAAAGTAAGCAACAATGCCTTCCAAGAAATCTTCAAAGAACCGAAGATCAGAAATATTGCCTCCTATATCCGTCATATGCATGCCCAGGGTCCCTACTACTTCAACTTCTCTGATTGCTCATCCCTTGCCGGCAGCTGCACTATCCGAGAATATCTGTTTGCAAAGGCCGTCGGGGACGAAAGGCTTGCGCAGTTTGCCCTTGCCTCAAGCAATTTACGAGAGAAGGGAGAGAGGGACCTCCCCGATCAAATCAATCTCACCTATCGCCTTTTGGAGCTTGTGCATGCATCAGAGAAGCCGGCTACCCCACCCTTCCCCCAGGAAAGTGACCATTTTTATCCGAGTGTCGGGGTTTTCATCAGTCGTGATGAGACCTATGCCCTAGCGGTTAAAGCCGGCGGCAATGACGATAGCCACAACCATAACGATACCGGCAGCTTCACGCTGTTCAAGAACAACAAGCCTGTATTGATTGATGTCGGGGTGGAAACATACACCAAGCAGACGTTCTCC
>Ga0172378_10005696_pt1 | contig 11642 bp, 15 predicted proteins | sample GrowelOW332metaG_FD_119755 | JGI IMG/M metagenome (GOLD analysis project Ga0172378, IMG submission 119755) | Groundwater microbial communities from an aquifer near a municipal landfill in Southern Ontario, Canada - Pumphouse #3_1 metaG | ecosystem: Environmental > Aquatic > Deep subsurface >... | reverse complement strand
CAGTTTGCGTTAATTTTACAACGGAATCCCACGTGCTAATTGTAGCCATATGTTCTTCTGTAACCGCTTGAGCCGCCTCTGCTGCTGTTTTAGCAACACCCGCAGCATCAACTTGGGCTTGCATTGTGGCACTAAATGCCTGAATCCACGATGCTTCTGGTTCTGTAATATTCCCATCAACATTTAAGCCCTCTGTAACGGTAAATTGTGCCGTTTTTGTACTCCAACAATAAACAACATGAGTTTCATCAGCAGGACTGAATGCTTCTATTGCAAAATTAACAGTACCTTTTTGTTTTGTAACTTTTCCATCAAGTAGCCAACCGAAAGTAAGGGTATCTACTCCAATCACCAAATTAACAATAATACTTCTATCACTTTCATTATTTGCGTTTTTGAACTTAATACCTAATTTTTTGGTTGATAAATCTACATTATCAAAATATCTGTCCATTGAAAATGAAAGAACCTGCGAAGAAGCATCACCTTGAACAACAACATCTTCTAATTCTGGAATAGAAATTGTTCTTCCTATAATATAAATGGTTTCGCCCATATCGCTAACCGTTGCGGTTACATCGTTGCTACTTACACCATAAAAAGCAATTTGTGAAGCATAATCCGTTGAAACAATATTGCCCAATACAACAAAAGAATCTACCACTTCAATGGGGGCAGACTTGGTTTTCCATATGTATGTTTTCTCGTCTTGAGCATTTACAGAACTAAATTCAACAAATATTTCTACATTACCACTCATTAAAGCTACTTCACTGGGTAACAACCAGTCGAATGTAAATGTATCATCAACAGCATTAATTTCTTTTAATGTAGCCGCACTATATGCACTCTGACTCAATTCATTTATATATCCAACTTGAATTGTCTTTGCGGATAAATCCACTCCATCAAAATAACGATTGATTGAAAAGGTTAGGGTTTGTGAATTAGCATCACCTTGAACAACAACATCAACAAGGTCGGCAGGGAAGTTAATCGTACGGTTAATAATTGTTACAGACATATACTATATCACCCCTAACTTGTTTATTTTTTCATTTATTTGAATTATTGCATCATTAATCTTTTGGACTTCCGCACGAGCAGAATTTGCTTGTTCAGTAGCAGAAATTACTGCGTTGTTTGCAGCATTTTTTAGTTGATTCATTTTCATTAAACACTGGTCAAAATAACTTGCAGATTCAATAGATGCTTGTTTGGGAATTTCCTTACTCGGTAAGATGTCAACCGTAGATTCACCTGTTTGAAAATTAAAATTTTGGGTATCATCAGTTATTTTTAACCACAATGTGAGTTTTCCAGCAACACTTGTTAGTTTAGAATTGATTTTATCAAAATACTGATTTCTACTCGAATCATACGGTGTTGACGATTTTTCGAGTTTAATATATGATCCTTTTCCCAATGAATTTTTATAACATAAAATAACAGTAGCATTATTTAGGTTTGTACCATCATAATCTACTGGTAATATCGATTTTATTAAGTCAATGTTTGTATCATATTGGTAAATTGGTGCATTACTTGTACATTTTATTGTTTTGTTGTCAAATGTTAAAATTACCATTTTGTAAGTCACATCCTTTCTGAATGATTATTAAGAACTTATACCATTTCGTTTTAATCCTGCTTGTAAGGCAAAAACGTGTTCGCCAGTTGCTTCTAATTGCTTGATAGTGTTCTCTGTGAATGGTCTTGGTACTGACCACCAACCTTCACCGAAGTCATAATTTTCAGCACCACCATACTCAACAATTGGAGTAAGGGGTTGTCCTATGTTTTTTGAATCTTTTACTTTATTTCCAAGTAATATATAGGGATTGGCTATGGTTTCGTTTGTCACAGACAGAGTGTCATTTGACACCATTGTCCCAACAATGTTTTCCTCATCTAATAGACCACCGTCCATTCCTCGTCTTTGTCCGGGACTATGGAGAACAGAATCGTACACAGTAGGATTACCAGCTCCATATACTGTGTCAATTATTTGAAAATCTTCTACAGTACGAGCCTTATTAAAAACCTCAGTACTTAATGAGTCGGCAACTGCGTTTTGTATGTAAGAAAACATTGAATTCATATCACTAAACTCCAAAAAATCAACCCCTTTCTGTTTGTGTTATTACTTATTTTGTCTTTTTAGGCTTTGGTGCAGGACTTGGCTTTTTCTTCTTCTTTTCAGCAAGGATGGCTTTCACAACATTACTTTCACTGAAATTTTCCATAGCAGACAACTTCGGAACAAGCGACTTTAATTCGTCTTTACTCATATTATTAAATATGTCACCGAAAGTATTTGAGAAGTTGGTGAATGTATCAACAACAGTTTTTAACTCCTCTGTTACTTGGTCTATATATTCTTTTGTTCCTAATTTAAACTGGTTCTGCATTTTTTCATTTATACAAGCAATTTTTGGATCGATTGAATTAACAAGTTGAGTATAAACATCACTATTAAATTCTCTGTCTTTTATAATCTTATCAACAATATCCGTGCCGTAAACTAATTCATACTTGTTTGATAGGGATTCGGGAAGTTGAATATCCGTATAATAAATAAGTGTATTTATCCTAATAGCATAATCTTTTAACTCATATGCAATTAATTCTTCTTCTGAATCGTAAAGTTCACTTACGATAGAATTTACAAAACTTACAGTGTCGGCTAAATTCAATCTCGGTGTTACTGAAAACTCAAATTCGTTGTTATATTTAATTGTAAAGTTATCTACTGGCTTAATAAATTTTTCTATATTTTTAATTTCAGACATTTATGTAGTTCTCTCCTTTAATTTCTCTTTTTTACGCTTTGCTCTTGCTTTTTTAAGCGTTTCATAATTCCCCCAACCAGAGGGAAAATCCATCTTTGAAAAAACCACCCATTCAAAATCCAATTCAGGATAACGATATAGCAGAAGTTTTCTTTTTATAATATCTAAAGGTTTAGCAAGTCCTTTTATGTCTATTACTTTCAAACTTCCGTCTGAGTAATAAATATTAAAATCCGATACATAGTGAATAGCTTCATATTTTTGTCCATTGTGAATAAAAGAGGGTAATAGTTCATATTTAACCTGTTTATCACACTTTATAATCACACCATTATTGATGTTTGGTACGATGTAATCACGGAAATATTTCATTTCCATTTCACTCGCATATTCAACACCGTCATATGTTCGTTTTAACTTGCCTTTGTCTGTTTCATTTACATTAAATTTGCTTCTTTTGATGTTTGTCGCCCCCCAATTCTACACAAATACGATTTGATTGAACTATGTGTAAAAAAAGAGGGAAAATGCAAAATTTTCTGCAAGTTCCCTCCTATTTTTATTCTGTTACTTCTGGTTTGTTTTTCTTTGGTTTAGTCTGGACTTCAACTTCCGGCACAATGGGAACTCCAACTTTAGGTTCATCTTGTTTAATAGGATCAACCTTATTTAAAACTGCTTCCCATTTTGCTGTATATTCTTGAAAACAAGAATAAGAACAAAACTTATATTTCCAGTCACATTCGGCTTCAACCTTATTTAAGCACTTAAAGTCTTTTTTACAATTGCCACAAATCTTATGCATCAACTATATCCTTTTCGTCAACAATAAGTAATTTCCAGAAGTCGCCCTCACCATCACTGTTCATTGTGTCAATAACAAAATCTTGTACAGATACAGCATCACCAACAGCTATATCGTAATTTGCATCAAATCTACCATCAGGAATATATATCTGTCCCTTATATAAGGTGTTGTCATTCAATTTCTTAGCAATGACAAATACTCTAATGACACCCTGAAACGGCTCTGCACCAACGGTACGAGTAACTTCCTTTATTTCGCTGAAAGTAGGGAAATATTTAACAAGTATGTATTCGCCAACAGCAAATATGGAAGTAGGTAATGTAATCGTTTTTGTTGCAGCCGCATATGCACATTTGGTTGCAGAAGCTGCTGTATCTTGAGCATATTTCTTATCAGGATCGATATTTCCGTATTTATCACAGGCATAAATATATCCAATTTCGCTACCTACTGTACCAGTTGCCTTATGAGTTAATACTGCTGTGGTTGCACTATCAAGCAAAATTACTTCTTCAACCTTGTAGCCAGTAGTACTTGTAAGCACCTTGACTCCACAGCCATTAATCCTAAATCCTCCATCAGAAACCATACCACTTGTTGCCGTAAATTGTGCAGATTCCTCTGTGTTAAATCCAGTTAATTTTGTTTTGTTTTCGCCTTCTGCCCAAATTGTGCCAGTGGCGTTTTTGAAATTTCCTTTTTGAATATTTCTAACGGTTGCATAGTGAGTGCCATCAAAATTTTCACAAGAAATTTTCTTCACGTTGTATATTGAGTATTCTTGATCAAACATATTTTTTCTCCTTTATGTTTTTAAAATAAAAAATCACTACTTTAATAGTAGTGAAATGTAATTATGTCCACCAACACAGTTGGTCTTTTTCAGACGAGCTTAATTTTATGTTGCCCTCGTAATAAGCACTCATTAAGGTGTTATATTCAGCTTTCTTTCGGAGTTTCATGTAAGCATTATAAAGTTGATATATTGATAAATTCTCCATATTTGAAAAGGAAACACTTCCCTCTCCACCAAAAACAACTGCTGAAATAATGTTATTTAACATATATTTATCGTTATTATCGTTACTTTTGAATTTCATTTCTTCAATTTCATCCTCAATAAACTCACGCTTAAAAGCTTCACTTGAAAACTTTGGCGGTTCTTCATTTGACATGAAGTTTAGTGTTCTGTAAAAACTGTTTATAATTGAAAATTTGTTTTTATCAATTACAATTTCAGGATGGTTTACATCATACAACAAAAATTCGCCATCGTTCTCAGTCAAACAAAAAAACGAATCTTCTTTTCCAATAAAAAAAGACAGTGCCAACGCATATAAATTATTAATTGAAGTGTCTTTACAAGCCTCACATGTATAATGAAACATATTACAAAACACTTGAAATTCATCCACTTTTTCATAATCTATCCCTATGTTCCAGAGCATTGCTTTGTTTTCAAAGGGGTTGGATGCAACGATATTAACCATACTCGCATATAGTCTGTCGCAGTTTTCTCCTAAATTAAAAATATCTATCAGTTTTGGGTGTTTAAGTGTTATATGCTCGTCTAAAGTGTAATTTCTTCCACTTAATAAAAAAGTGCTATCAAAATTAAATACCGCCATCGTTTTCGCAATCATCGCTCCATTCTGGAACTTCAAAAAGGAGTTCTCGTCCATAATAAACATTGTTTATTGGTTTTGGAGGATCTTTCATTAATTTTAATACACCTTTTCCGAAGTCAAGTGAACCATTTAACAACTTTTGTATAAAAGCATTTAAAATATCAACTCTTGTTCCTACCTTATATTCAATAGGGGTAGTTCCAATAGGAGAAAACTCACACTCCATCAATTTATGGTGAGTAAAAACATATAATCCTAACATGTTTTTCTTGTTTATTGTTCCTTGACCATATGCTGTACCACCTATATCAAAAGTAATATATGTTCCTTCATCTTCGGCAGTATAAGGCATATACCAATATTTACGAATATATTTTTTGACTTCTGATTGCATGTCACTATCTGTCATATCTGAAATTGTCCTATTAAGTATAAGTTGACATACATCTTTGTCGTTAATTAATTTTGTTAATATTGTATTTTTATACATTATTATTTCTTCAGAATTAGCCAATGCTACGCACCTCCAGTTCAATAGAATCAGTCAGTGTGCTACCTTCGTTGGACACAGTTAAAGTAATGGTTTTACCTATTAATAGTTCTGAAGTAACTTTCAATTTTATGTAATTATCAGCGATATCTCTTAATATATAGCTAGACAACGAATCATCTACTATTAAAACCGACCATATAGGTGTAAATACTACTTCCGATACGCAAGTCAATTTTTTGAATCCTTGTCCAAAATATAGAATTGGATCACCAATATAAGTAATTTCACAATCTTTTTCTGTTGGAACGGGAAGTACATTGTCATAATAATCAGCTATCATTAACGAGGGGTTATCCTTATCACTTCCTTGACATTCAGTCAAAGAAAGAGTAATAATACCGGGATAAGTAACTCTGTCTGCAAATGTAACTTCATATGCTTTTGGCTCATTCGTACCATAATCCACTAAAAGTCTGCGATTTTTACCGTCCGAACCCCGTCTGTCAAGCAATGCAGTTTCTGCATCAAATGGTAGTTGTATAGAATACTGAGCAGAACCCATAACCATATGGTTAATAGTTCCTTTTTCATCAAGTGATTGTGATTTTGCCGTTACACAACAATGTTTTGATGTGGGTTGTCCATCACTATTTAAGAACTTTAATTCATAATTACATAAACGTAATTTTCCATCTGAATAGACTTCATTATCAACATCTCTTGTTTCCACAAGCCAATAATTACTATTCCATTCAACGATAGTTCCGGCACTACTTAATATGTTAAAGACATCACTGTATTTTTTTACATTAGGATTGTCAGTCGAATCTATAATTAATTTATAACTCGTTGTACCGATTTTTACAGTTTTGCAAGATAAAGAATTTATTGTATTTGAGCTAATATTATTTTGTAACCCATTCAATAATCTATCTCGTTCAGTAGTGCCATTACTATTTAATCTTGCACTGTACAAATCCCATTCAATAGCCATTTAAAACTCCTATCTAATAGGTTGCAACAGTTAATTTACGCCAATTACTTCCATATTTATCATTCGGAGCAATATTTACATACCACTCGGTTGCGGATTTTTCAATAAGAGTTCCAGTAACAGGGCAAACAGTTCCTTCTTGTCCATCTGTAAATTCATCTTCTACAATAGCTGCTGCAATCACACCAGTACCAGTAACAGTAGCGGTAAAGCCATCTATTTCATTAATCTCTGCTGCTATAAGAGCGTATGTGTTTAAAGTATCATCTGCTGTAATAGGTTCGACTGTATCATCAGTACCAAGAGTAACAACGAGTGCTCCACTTGCGAACGCAACGCTCATAGCAGTAGAAGCAGCCGTAGCTACCTTTGCCTCAAATGTAAAGCCATTTCCTTCAGTAAGAGTGCCATACTTAATAGTTAAAGTATTGTCACCAGTACCTACAACATAGGATGCTGCCTTTGCATTTAATGGTTCTGAATTTGTATCTGAGTAAGCATACCAAGGTTTGGTAAATTGATTTTCAAACTGCATTAAATTCACCTCAATTTATTTATTTTTATTAACTTTTATAGGAATAATCTATAATAAGTTTTTTTGAATGTTGTTTAGTTAGTTCGTATGTTTCACGAATTTCTTTAAGTTGATTAGCGGGGGAGAATATACTAAAATCTTTAGTTCCAATAGCTGTTTCATACAAACTACCTTTGTACAGTTTTTGTTTTAGCCATTCAACTAACATTAGTTCGGTGATAATATTTATAGACTCTTCTGATACATCATCTTCAAATTCTTCTGTGGTGTCATCTCTTTTTGATAAATCTTCCTTGCAAACATAATCAAAGATTTCACAAGCCGCAACCATCATTCTGCGTAAGACTATACTTCTACTACTAACATCCATTGCAAGTAATCCACTGTCAGACATCTTGTTTAAAAAAACATTATAAACATTTGAATATTGGGTTGCCATAAACTAACCCCCATTATCTAAGGTCTGCTTAGTTCACAATTAAGAGCCGTTTCAAGGGCACTGATCCTCTTAAATGAATCTAATTGACCATTTTTTATTAGGTCATTTGCCCTAATTGTTATTGCATTTTTTACACCAGACGACATATTAGGCACTTTTTCTTTAATATCTTCGGGAGACATATTGAAAACATCGTTAATATCATCTGGACAAAGTGTATTTGTGTAATATTCTCTTATCTGTAAAAACGTAAGAATCTCTTCAACAGAAAACTGACTATATATTTCATCAATGAAGCCAGATATTTTAATCCAGTTTTCTTGCATGAATTTTTTCTGAGTGTTTCTCATTACTAATATTTCTTCCAAAGACATTGGCTGTTTGCTGTTAAATTCATTCCAAGTTACTTCGTAACCTGTTTTTTTTGATATGTATAACAACTCGCCTACGCAATTGCTAACAACCCAAACAGTTGCACTAAGAGGTACATTTCGAATCTCTAATTTCTTCGTTTCTTTAGGAATAGAAGGAGTCGCAACTTTTTCTATGGGTTTGTCTTTAGATTTAGCTTTGTTATTTGGCACTAAATATTATCCTTTCTAAAAGATGTGGGTTGCAGAAACAAATCTGCAACCCACAAGCCGTATTTTGTTTTAATTCAATTACAAATTAAGAAATGGTATAAAGTCCCATCTTCTCATTTACAAGAATTCCAGTACCGATATCCTGACCATAGAGATATTCTTTGGTCATATCAGCCTTCGTCATAGGATCACCATCATACCACAAACCTTCACCTGCATCTACTACCTTGATAGGCTTATCACTACCAGCGATAACCCAAATCTTTCCAGTGTCAAGAAGGAATGTATCGCTGCTGTTTGCATGACGCTGTTTAGCAACGATCATATCTGTACCATTGAACTTACCATAGTAACCAATGTTATACATATCCGACTTAGCCTCGTCAGAAGTAACAGCCGATGTAACTTTACGAAGTGCAGAACGTGCACCTACGATTTGAGCCTTTTTACCAGTAGCCGCTTCAACATGATCTATAATACCTAAAAGAGTATCTTCTGCAAATGTACCACTCTTTACATATGTAGAATTCAAACCTGCTGTAGAAGCAGTAATTCCACTTAATGCAGTATAAGCATCGTTGTACACACTTGAAATCATAGACTTACCAACACGCTCAACGAACTTGTTGAAATCTACTTTACCAGCAAGAAGTCTATTTAATTCCTCATAAACTTTAATAACTTTAAGAGTTGAACTAACATTGACTTTTTCACCAACATTTAATCTCTGTCTGCGGATACCCTGAGTACCACGAGCAGCATCAGAAACTACAAACAAGGAATTGTCCTCTGACCAAAAATCTACTTCATCACCAAGAGCTACATTTCTATAGTCAATTAGGTTTGTAAAGAACTCATCACCCTGAAAACCCTCAACAACAATAGCGGGAATGATAGCTTCGATTATCTCAAACAGTTCGGGATGTTTTTTGAATGATTTTAAATCAATCTTTGTGGAACCGCCATTTGCAGCAATAAATGCTTCTTTAAGAGAATCCGAACCTTCATTGCCATATGTAGCGGGAATTTTATTCTTAATGGCACCTAGAGCCAATGTTATAATATCTTTATCCATTGTATTTCCTCCTTTTCTTTCTATCTATTAGGCAACACGGACAACTATAAAGTCACCGTCAATATCAATTACTGTTCCTACCTTTGTAGAACCCGAGGTGAGAGTAGCAACCAATTTAAATTTTGTGTCTGCCTGTAATTCAACAATCTGGTCAATCGCAGGAGCTGTTCCAGAAATTGCGGTAAATGCTTCTGCGGTTGCACTAAAAACGCTACCAGAACGGAAATGATAACCTCTGGAAACTGTTCCAGCAGCATTAATGAATTCGGAAAGCGATCTCTTTGTAGGATCTGCCATTACTTCGGGTGTAGCGATAAGAACTACTGAACCGAGAGCACTGTTAGCTGCGGGTGTTGCTCCAACATAAACCTCTCTATTACTTGTATCAAGAGCACCAAGTAAAACTACATTACCATTTTGAATTGCTGTGTCAGTTGCAGAAGGAGAGTATCTTACTGAAACAAGATCAGCAGCATTGTCTGTGCCGTGCATTTTGTCTGTGCGTACTATTGCATATGCCATTTTTATTCCAACCTTTCTTAATCTTTCTTACTGTATTTTTTTATAATTTCGCCATAAACATCGTCTGGAGTAGATTCGAAAGTGGTGTCAACTTTTATATTGACTATCTCTGTTTTCTTCTTTTCAAACGAGAAATTGGCTTGTGTCTTTCCATAAATCGCAAAACATTTTTCAGTCAAAACGTCTATGTCAAGTTCTGACTCCTTTTTCTTGAGAGCCTCAAACTCTTCATTTCCATTCAATTTTTCAAATTTAGCAAATAATTCAGCTACATCTGCATCACGAGATTCTTTTTCTTTCTCTAACTTAAATGTTTTGAGAATTTCAACCTCTGCATTTTCTGTAGAATGATTTAATTTGTAATTTTCAAAATCAGTAGTCAAATCTGAAAATTTACTTCTTTCTGCTTCGAGGCTTTGTTTTTCCTCTGCTGTAAGCCAATAAAGAAACATTTCTTCTAAATCACTGGTAAGAGTCGCCTTTAAATCTGTTTCGTCAAAGGTATAAGAAAAACGACCATGAGTCTCCTCAAAGTCGCCCTTTGCGTTCCAATAATTTTTTTCTACATAAGCGTATGTATCATCAAAATCCATTAGCCAATAAGAAGTGCTTTCGATTATATCTCCGTCTTCATTTCTAACGTAAAGTGAATCTAATACATTTCGTATAGCATCACGTTTTTGGTTAAATGTTGCAGAAAAATCTGTTTTTGGCTTTTGAAAATCCTTAACTTTTGCTTCTAATTCAACAATATCCATATCATCTATAGAAAAGTCTAAATCTTCAGGAACGAGATTGTACTTTGCTAAAATTTCTAATTTTTCATTCAATTGTTTGTCCTCCGTTTCTTTGAAAGTTTCTTGATTTTTAACATCAAGAGAGAGCTTTTTTAATTCATCTATCATTAAAGAAAATTCTTTCTTGAATGTTTCACCAAGACTAAAGGGTTCTACTCGTGCCGATGGGAAGCACGGTTCTGAATTATACTCTGGATTCTCTAAATCTCTACCAAGTAAAGTTAAAGCAGAGAATATAAATTCCGTAATGTTCATATAGTTTTTATCTTCAGCAAGGGGAGTGTACTTTGTGGGTAAAATCTCCATACTTTGATTAAAATATATGTTATCGTCTGCTGTGGATTTTGCTTCGAGTATATCAGGATATCTACCAGTCCATAAAATTAAAGAAAGAGCAAGATAGGTTACTTTTGAACCATCTTCCTCTGTTACTTCTACATATTCTGGTGAAGCAGACTCCGGCACAACACCGAAAGGAATAGTCAAATCATTTACAGTGATTCCCTTATCATCAATAACTATTTGTCTATCGTGAGAACCAACATACCAACCGCCATCATCTTTTCTTTGAAGATGTGCAACTACTGGAATATTGTAAAGACCACTAATTGCTTTATCAACAGCCTCTTTACTAAAATATGAAAAGTTACGATTCTTACCTAAAGCAAGAACATAACACCTCATAAGAGTGAATTCGCTATTGAGTTCTTCAAATAATATTGGCTTTATTTTGTAGTCCAACATTATGCTTTTTTCCATTTTCCACCTCCAATTGAATTAATATTACTTATTAGAAGTTCATTGTTCTATCAATATAGTAATCGTTTTTGGCAAAGTTTTTGTGGATAGCTTTCATAAGTCTGTCTGTTATGTTAAAAACATAAATGTTCCCACTTTGCGTTGATTCGGTTGTATATTTAAAGCCCAATGATATTAATTCATTTGCTTTTTCTAATTTAGTAACTTTTATAAAGT
>Ga0172378_10005695_pt1 | contig 11642 bp, 10 predicted proteins | sample GrowelOW332metaG_FD_119755 | JGI IMG/M metagenome (GOLD analysis project Ga0172378, IMG submission 119755) | Groundwater microbial communities from an aquifer near a municipal landfill in Southern Ontario, Canada - Pumphouse #3_1 metaG | ecosystem: Environmental > Aquatic > Deep subsurface >... | reverse complement strand
CCTCGAACAGGTCTTCTGCCTGGAAAAAATCAACAAGGCCCCTGGTGTTTTTGACTACAAGAAGCTTGACTGGTTCAATGGCCAATACATCCGCCAAAAGAGCGATGAAGAGTTGATGGCTCTATTGCTGCCTTATATGAACAAGGCTCAATTTTTACCTGCCTCACTTTCTGAAGAACAGAAAACCAAGTTCTTGGAAATCACCAAGGTGGTGAAAGATCGGCTGAAGGTCCTCGGTGATGTGGTGGATTTGACTCGGTTCCTTTTTGAGACGCCCTCTTATGACGACTTGAGTTTGTTTGCCGCCAAGGGTGTTGAGCTTTCTGTTGCTGCTTTGGCACTCCAACGCGCATATGATGTCCTGAAACAAGGCTTTGAGTCGCATGAGAGTCATGAAGTGACCGAGCAGAAGCTAACCGATTTGGCAGCAGAGCTGGGACTGAAGGTCAACGGGGTGTTCATGCCCCTCAGAGTAGCTTTGACCGGCAGTACCGTCAGCCTACCTTTATTTGATTCCATTGGCCTGCTTGGGCAGGAAGTGACGTGCTTACGCATTGAAAACGCATTGGCTTTACTGAAGAGAGAGGTACGATAAATGGCAGAAGTAACGATGGACAAGATTGTCTCTTTGTGCAAGCGACGTGGATTTATTTTCCAGTCGAGCGAAATCTACGGCGGTTTGAACGGCGCCTATGACTACGGTCCACTGGGTGTCCAGTTGAAGAATAACATCCGCGATTTCTGGTGGAAGGAGATGACACAGATCCATGACGACATCGTCGGTTTGGACGCCTCCATCCTCATGCATCCCCGTGTTTGGGAGGCCAGCGGCCACGTTTCCAACTTCAGTGATCCGATGGTTGACTGCAAGCAGTGCAAAAGCCGTTTCCGAGCCGACCAGATCGACCTCAAGGGCGCCTGCCCGACCTGTGGTACCAAGGACAGCTTCACCGAGCCGAGGAACTTCAACCTCATGTTCGCCACCCACATCGGGGCTAACGCCGATGCCAGTTCGACCATCTATCTCCGACCTGAGACCGCACAGGGCATCTATGTAGATTTCAAGAATGTGGTTTCCTCAAGCCGGGTGAAGATTCCTTTCGGTATCGCCCAGGTAGGTAAATCCTTCCGCAACGAAATTACCACCAAGAACTTCATTTTCCGTTCCTGCGAGTTTGAGCAGATGGAGATGCAATGGTTCTGCAAACCGGGAACCGATGAGAAATGGTTTAGCTACTGGAGAGAGCAGCGTATGGCTTTCTACCATAAGATGGGTATTAAGCCGCAGAGCCTCAGATGGCACCAGCATGGTCCGGATGAACTGGCCTTCTATGCAAAGGATGCCTACGACATCCAGTTCCTCTTCCCCATGGGATGGCAGGAACTTGAAGGTGTTCACAGCCGCACCGATTATGACCTCACCCAGCACCAGACTTTCAGCGGCAAGGAGATGACGTATTTGGATCCCGAGTCCAACGAACGGTATATCCCCTATGTTGTGGAAACCTCTGCCGGTCTTACCCGAAATGTCTTGATGGCTCTAGGCGATGCCTATGATGAAGAGGAGCTTGAAGGCGGCGATGTCAGGACAGTCCTGCATTTCCATCCCAGTCTTGCTCCCGTCACTGTTGCCGTGTTGCCGTTGGTGAAGAAGGATGGTATTGCCGAGTTTGCTTCCAAGTTGGAACATGAACTGAGAGACGATTTTTCCACCTTCTACGATGTCAGCGGAGCAATCGGCAGACGCTATCGGCGTATGGATGAGATCGGAACCCCCTACTGCGTAACCGTCGATTATCAGAGCCTTGAAGACCAGACGGTAACGTTGAGGCTGCGCGATAGCATGGAGCAAGTACGAGTCGCCATTACGGACCTGGTAGCCACTATCAAAAAGGCAACCAAGGAGTACAAGCGGGTGGAGCGGTAACATGAACACAGCACTTCAGACTTTGATGGACCGTGGGTTCATTAAAGCATGTACAGATTATGATGCACTCAGTGACTTGATGGACAAGGAAAAGGTTACCTTCTATGTGGGAGCAGACCCGACTGGCCGAAGCCTTCATATCGGTCACATGGTGCCTTTCTTTGCCATGCATCACCTGCAGAAGGCTGGTCATAATCCCATCGCCTTAGTCGGCGGCGGGACTGCAATGATCGGTGACCCCTCTGGCAAGACAGAGATGCGCAAGATGCTCACCCCCGAGCAGGTAACGGAGAACTGTAAATCCATCAAGGCCCAGCTTGGGACGGTGGTAGACTTCACCGAACATCCTCAGGAGGGGATGGGCAAAGCAATCATGCTCAACAATGCAGACTGGCTGACTGATTTGAATTACATCACTTTCCTGCGTGAGATCGGGCGTCACTTCTCGGTCAACCGCATGCTGACCTTTGAATCCTATAAGCAGAGGCTCGAACGCGGCCTTTCGTTCATTGAGTTCAACTATCAGCTCCTTCAGTCCTACGACTTCTATGTGCTCAATCAGGAGCATGGTTGCAGACTGCAGATCGGCGGTGATGACCAGTGGGGCAATATCGTCAGCGGTATTGAGTTGATTCGTAGGATGAACGGAGCTGAGTGCTACGGACTTACCTTCAATCTCATTACCCGAAGCGACGGCCACAAGATGGGCAAGAGTGAAAAGGGTGCAGTCTTTTTGGATCCCGAGCTCTTCAGTGCGTATGACTTCTACCAATACTGGCGCAATGTCAATGACGATGATGTAATTAAGTTCCTCAAGCTGTTTACGTTCCTTCCTTTGGAAGAAATTGCCCAGTATGAGAAAGCGGATGTGAATATCAACGATGCCAAGGAGAGGCTTGCCTACGAGCAGACCAAAATCATCCATGGCGTCGAGGAAGCGGAAAAGGCGAGGATTGCTGCCAAGACCATGTTCAAGGGAGCCAACCTTGGGCAGGAAGGTAGGGACGGCATGCCCTCCCTGGCCATTGCAGCCTCTGAACTTGAGAACGGCATCCCTGTTCTCGACCTCTTCAGTCGTACCGATCTGGCGGCTACCAACAGTGATGCCCGCCGATTGGTTGCCGGTGGAGCAGCCTGGATTGGTGAAACCAAGATAGAGGATCCCAAGACCCTCATTGATAAAACCTATCTGGATGGTTTTGGGGAGATGATCCTCAGGGCGGGAAAGAAGCGGTACTTCCGTATCACCATTGCTTAGTTTATAAGAAGAGAAGGGGGGGGAACCCCCTTCCTTCATAGGGAGATAGTTCATGAAACGTTTTGTAAGTATTTTTTGTATTGTCCTGATTGCCTCTTTTTCATTGACAGCGCAAGCGGTGGCAGAAACACCTGCTGCTTCTGCTTTGGATATACAGTTCGGTGTCATGGCCGGTCCCACCGGCTTCTCTTCGGTTGCCCTGAGCCTCAATGAGGGTAGAATTGCCGATAATCTGAAAGTCACGATGAGTGTGTTCCCCTCTCCAAACGAGGTTATTGCCCGATTGGCCAATGGGGAACTGGATTTTGCAAGCCTTCCCACCAATGTGGCGGCGAATCTCTACAATAAGGGTGTGAAGGTAAAGCTTGCTGCCGTCATCGGCAACGGTATGCTCAGTGTCCTCTCCAGTGATGGTTCGGTTGCCAGCGTTCAGGATTTGCTTGGCAGGACGGTCCATGTCCCCGGTGCAGGCTCTACTCCTGACCAGATGAGTCAGCTGCTGCTACAGAAGGCTGGTTTGGTTGCAGGTAAGGATGTCATTCTTGATTACTCCGTCGCAGCTCCAGCCCAGCTTGCCCAACTGGTTATCGCAGGCAAAGTATCGCTAGCAGTTCTTCCTCAACCGTTTGTTTCCATGATTTTAGGCCGTAGTCCCAACGCTCGCGAAGTTGTGGATGTCCAGGAACTGTATTCCCAATTATCCGGCGTCCCCACATATCCGATGAGCGTGCTTGTCGTCTCTGAGTCTTTTGCAAAGAACCATCCGCTTGCCTTGGCAGCAGTACTCAAGGCATACGAGGAATCGGTTGCATGGGTCAATGCCGACCCCAAGGCAGCAGGACTGGCCATCGAAGCCGCGGGTATTATGGCCAGTGCCATGGCAACTCCGGCAATTCCTTCCTGTAATTTGGTCTTTGTTCCCAGTCAGGAAGCAAAAATTGAGGTGCAGGCATACTTTACCTTCCTGCACGGATTCAGTCCCGCCTCCATTGGTGGTACGATTCCTTCTGAAGACTTGTATCTGTAAAGGATGTGTTGATGTCCTCGCTTAAGCGTAGTCTGATTCTCTTCTTCTCTTCGGCCTTCCTGCTCTTGCTTTGGCAGGTTGGCTCTGTGATGCTTGACAGTCAGATTCTGCTTCCAGGCCTTGGCCCGGTATTTTCAGCTCTGGTGGAGCTTGTGCGTCAAAAGCCCTTTACCACCAATGTGTTTTCTACCGTGGTCAGGGCTCTTGAGAGTTTTCTGATTATTGTTGCCAGTGCAACGGTGATTGGTATAGCTGCCGGCAGGTACCCCCTGCTTTCGCTTGCGCTCAAGCCTTTTGTCACCGTGCTGAAGGCAATTCCAGTGATGAGCATCATCCTGCTTGCCTTCATCTGGTTCACCAGTGGAACTGTACCGCTCTTTTCTGCCTTCCTTATGGGTTTTCCTGTCATGTATGTGCAAATCGAGGGGGGAGTGAGACAGAAGGACAGACTCCTCGATGAAATGTGCAGGCTCTATGATATACACGGCAAGGACAAACTGATCCACTATACCATTCCTTCGCTTTTGCCGTTCTTTGTCATCGGCTCGCGTGCAACGCTTTCCATGGTATGGAAGGTTGTCATAGCAGCCGAAGTCCTCACCGTTCCGCGCTTTGGCGTGGGATCACGCATGCAGCTTGCCCAGGTACAGCTAGAGACAGACCAAGTTCTTTCTTGGACCCTGATCGCCATTCTTTTGACCGCACTAGGTGATTTGCTTTTTGATAGCCTTGCATGGTCCTTGAGAAAGCTGAAGAAGCATGTTGATGCAAGGAGGGTGGAATGCAGTTCCAAAGGATAAGCAAAGCCTACGGCCAAAATTGTATCTTCGATGAATTCAGTTTGGAAATTACAAAGCGAACCATCCTTTCTGTGGTAGGCCCTTCCGGCGAGGGAAAGACAACCTTGCTGCAGATTGCAGCCGGCTTGATTCAGCCTGATAGCGGGATTGTGATCAAAGAGGTTGAGGAAGAGGGAAGTATCAGCTATCTGTTTCAGGAGCCGCGCCTGCTTCCCTTCAGTACCGTTTTTACCAATGTGGAACTCGCCTTGCGCTCGTTCCTGTCCAACAAGAAAGAGCGAGAAGAAAGTGCTTTGCATTACCTAAGGATGGTTGGCCTGGCAGACAGTATGGGACTATATCCTGATCAGCTTTCGGGGGGAATGCGCCAACGGGTGGCCATTGCCAGGGCATTTGCCCATCCTTCAAAACTGATGTTGCTCGATGAACCGTTTCAGAGCCTGGACATCAAGCTCAAGGTTACGTTGGTGAACTCCTTCCTCCGTCTTTGGGAGGAGAGCCCGAGAACTACGCTGTTTGTCACCCATGACCCCAAGGAGGCTATCCTGCTTGGCGATGCCGTGTGTTGTCTGGGTGATCCTAAAAAACCGTTGCTCTACCAACAAATACATATTCCTCGCAACGCGAGGAATATTGGTGATCAAACCTTGTTGGCTTTGGAAGCCTCCCTGGTACAGACATTGGTCGGCGCTTAGAGGTCTACCTTCCAAAGTCCATGCAGGTTGCAGTACTCGTACACAGCTACAGCCTTGTCGTCGTCGAGAGCGAATGTTGCGTGTGGCTTTCCGTCAACAGGAAGGCTTTTGCGCATGCCGCCATTCTCGGTCTGGACATAGATGAAGGCAATGTGGTGTTCTTTGGTCATTGGATGGTCCACCGATCCCACGTTCACTTCCAGCTTGTTTCCTTCCACTTTAACGACAGGAACGTGCTTTTCCTTGGCAGCATCGACAGTATTGGCTTTCAGAACGATCATCTCTTCGCCGCAGCAAGAAATCTTCGGTCCACGGTCGATTACCTTGGCAACAATGTTTCCACAATGTTTGCAAATGTAAAATTCTTGTTCTTTCATCGGTATTCTCCTTGTCTCCCATTCTACCCGAAAATTGCGTTGCCGTACAGTCGATACTTTGTACTGGTAAGCGAAGTTTCAGTCTGCATGCAAAACAGGCAGGTCATCAGACCTGCCTGCATTGAAGGAATCCTATGGTTTACACGTAGCCTTGGGCGATCATGGCCTCGCTGACTTTCACAAAGCCTGCAATGTTGGCACCATCAACATAGTTGTCCTTGGTGCTGTATTTTTCGGCTGCACTACTGATGGAAGCGAAGATGTTCTTCATGATCTGCTGAAGTTGCTGGTCAACCTGCTGGGGCGTCCATTGCAATTTCTGACTGTTCTGGGCCATCTCAAGGCCGGATACGGCAACACCACCGGCGTTTGCCGCCTTGCCGGGTGCATGGAGAATTCCTGCATCCTTGAAGATTGCATCAGCTTCCAAGGTGGTAGGCATATTTGCGCCCTCACCAACGAGTTGGATGCCATTGGCAATAAGGTTCTGCGCATCCTTTGCGTTGATTTCATTCTGGGTGGCACAGGGGAATGCATAGTCGGCTTTCACTTCCCAAAGCGGGTTGCTTTCCTGGCTTCCATTATGCGGGATATAGGTAGCTTCCTTGAACTGCTGTGCATACTCGGCAATTCTACCGCGGCGGACGTTCTTTAGCGTCTTGATGTAAGCAAGCTTCTTTTCATCAATACCGCTTGGATCTATCAACACACCGGAAGAGTCACTGAGTGTGAGCACCTTTGCATTCATCTGAAGCAATTTGTCGATGGTGTACTGGGCAACGTTACCGCTACCGCTGACAAGGCAGGTCTTGCCTTCCAGACTCTTTCCCTTGGATTCAAGAATTGCTGCAGACAGGTAGACCAATCCATAGCCGGTTGCCTCAGGACGGATGAAAGATCCGCCGTACGATGGTCCCTTACCGGTGAGAATGCCCACCGATCGGTTGGTCATCCGACGGTATTGGCCGTACATATAGCCAATTTCACGGCCGCCGACGCCGATATCACCGGCGGGGATGTCGGTATCCTCTCCGATGTGTCGGGCAAGTTCGGTCATGAAGCTCTGGCAGAAGCGCATTACCTCATTATCACTCTTTCCCTTGGAGTTGAAGTCACTGCCGCCTTTACCACCGCCCATGGAAAGGCCGGTGAGGCTGTTCTTGAAGGTTTGTTCGAAAGCGAGGAACTTGAGGATGGAGAGATTTACCGAGGGATGGAAACGCAAACCGCCTTTGTACGGGCCGATGGCGCTGTTCATCTGTACTCTGAAGCCGCGGTTGATTTGCAACTGCCCGTCGTCGTCGATCCAGGGCACACGAAACATAATCACACGTTCAGGTTCTACAATACGGTCCAGTACTTTATGATACACAACCTGCGGAAGGTCATCCACCAAGGTATCTATGGAAGACAGGAAAGAGGTCACCGCTTGGATGAATTCCTTCTGATGGGGATCGAGCTTGATCACGTGGTCAAGTATCTTTTGGGTTGCGTCATTCATGTCGGGTATCACTCCTCATATGCATGTATAAATATACATAAAACTGCATACGATACTACAGAATTTGTTCAAGTTGGTAAAGGCTTTCGGAAATACGAAAAAATGTAGAAAAATTTTGAGGGATGCGTAGAAACACATGATAAACATCCTCAGTTGAGGGAGTGCTCAACTGAGGGCTTTTCAATTGCCCATTTCACCAATTTGGCAAAAGGGATGTTTTTTATAAAAAAAATGAGCATACGGGATTTTAGAGTGTTTCGCCGCGTCTAAGCCTCTCAATGTTTTGTTTGAACGGGGGATAGATGATTCCTCGTTCAGTGATAATACCTGTAAGGTTTTGGTGCGGTGTTACATCAAAGGCAGGGTTATAGACCTGCATTCCAGAAGGTGCGACTTGCACTCCCTGGACATGGGTGACTTCTTCTGCTTCCCGTTCCTCGATGGGAATCTCTGATCCATCACGAATGGTAAAATCGATGGTGGAGACGGGGACTACGCTATAAAACGGGACGCCATACGCCTTGCAGATAACCGAGAGGGCGAATGTTCCCAATTTATTGGCTACATCCCCATTGGCTGCAACCCGGTCACCACCAAGGATGACCAAGTCGATCTTGCCATCGCGGATGAGGGTTGCTGCAGCACTATCGGGGATGAGTTTGGAAGGAATCTTGGCCTCCATCAACTCCCAGGCAGTAAGCCTTGCCCCTTGGAATCGGGGTCTGGTTTCATCGGCGTAGACAAAAATATCCTTCTTATCATAGAAAGCTTGCTTGATTACCCCCAAAGCGGTTCCCCAGCCTGCGGTGGCAAGCGCTCCAGTATTACAATGCGTGAGGATGGTTGCCTTGTAGGGAACGACCTGGTTCCCAATTCTGCTGATGGTCTTGTTTGTCTGGATATCCTCTTCCCTGATGGTATGCGCTTCCATAAGCAGTCTCTCAAGGGTCTTGGGACGACCTTGAGCCTTGACTGTTTCATAGACGCCGAGCATGCGATCGATGGCCCAACCCAAATTAATGGCGGTAGGTCGGGCAAGACTGAGGAATTTGCAAGCCTGGTAAAAGGCAGCTTGCTCGGGGCACTGCTGTAAGGCGAGGTATACCCCATAGGCCGCAACTGCACCGATGGCCGGAGCACCACGCACAATCATATCACGAATGGCAAATTCGACCTCTTCATAGGTTGCACAGGTCACATACGTTACTTGGGTCGGCAAAACCCTTTGGTCGAGAAGGATCAGCTTTCCCTCTGTGAAATTCAGAGCAACAAACGATTCATCCATGAGTCTCTCTCCTATCGCTGCTGAACTTCAGCCCAGCTCTTTTGTGCATCCTTGATGACCTGATCCTCGTCTATGGTCATCACTTTTCGTCCTTCCATGAGAATCCTGCCTTGGCAGAGCAGGGTGTCCACGTCAGAAGCCTGGGTTGCATAAACCAAGGCACTAAACGGGTCATTAAGCGGTGTCAAATGACTTGCGTGCGTATTTACAAGCAGAATGTCTGCTTCCATACCGGCTTTCAATTGTCCGATTTTCTTTTCCAGTCCCAAAGCTTTTGCGCCATTGACGGTCGCCATACTGAGCACCTCATACGGATGCAACGTATAGCCAGTCGGCTTGTACACCTTACCGAGCAGACTTGCCACATGCATCTCCTCAAACATGTTGAGGTTGTTGTTGCTGCTGGCCCCATCGGTGCCAAGAGCTACGGAGATTCCTTTTTGGAAATAGGTGCTGATGGGCGCGATTCCGCTGGATAGTTTACAGTTGCTGCTTGGATTGTGCACGATGGTGCTGTCCAGGCCCTTGAGCAGTTCGACTTCCGTATCAGTAAGGTGTACACAATGGGCGAGCAGGCTTTTGACATCCTTGAGGACCCCGCAATCGAGCAGGTACTGCAGGGGAGTTTTTCCTGTCTCTTTCAGGCAATCCTGAACCTCCTGCATCGTTTCGCTTAGATGCGTATGCAGGATGGCCTGATGATCTTTCGCCCAGCTATGAGCGAATTGGTACGTTTCCTTGGGGCACGTATAGATGGCGTGGGGGGCACAGTCGACCTGGATGCGCCCTTCGCTTCGTCCTACGTACGGGCTCAAGAGCCTTTCCCGATCGAACACCCGAGTTTTGTTCTCTTCCAAGCTTCCGAACAGCGTTATGCTGATACTGGCGCGCAGGCCGGTTTCCAGCACAGCTTCAGCACTTGCCTGGGGATGGAAGTACATGTCGGCAAATGTAGTGACACCGCTTTGGATCAACTCGACCAGACCAAGTCGAGATGCAATCAGGATATCCTTCTCAGTCAGCTTATCTTCGATGGGGAAAATTTCACCCAGCCAAGCCTGCAGCGTGGGCAGGTCATCCTTATAGTTGCGCATCAAGCCCATGCTCAAATGAGTATGGGCGTTCACAAGTGCGGGCATGGCTATATGGAAGGAGCCGTCAATGATGCGATCTGCTACAAAGCCGGGGTCGGCTTCCCCGACAAAGACGATATGTTTGCCATCAATGCCGATATCACCACGGAAATATGTACCTTCTTGTGTCATCGGCACAATAAGGGCGTTGGAAATAAGTAGTTTCATGGCCGGTATTGTAGCATGAACCTCTTAAGCAGTCACCTTGTTACGTTTGATCTTTTTGGTACTAGTCATATCCATAGGCGCATCCAAAATCGTCAGACGGGTAATTTTCTTGTAGCCTGAGAGCTGTTGGTTCACTTCCTTGATAACCCTTTCCAAGTCATCCTTCGATGAAACCCCATGTTCCTTGTAATACTCTGCATTGGGATAGACGACTGCCTCGATCATTTCAGCAGGTACATCCTTGTTCTCCTGATATCCTCGAATAAGTATCTGGTCAATCTGGGTGTATAACTGAAAGAGGTCTTCGATTTCCTCGGGATAGACATTCTTTCCACCCTCGGTGACAATCAGATTCTTAGCCCTTCCTTTAAGGTAGAGGTAGTTCTCCTTGTCCAAATACCCAAGGTCCCCTGTTTTCAGGTATCCCTCTTCGTCGAAAAGTTCGGCAGTGTGTTCTGCATCGTTGAAGTACCCTTGGGTGATATTCGGTCCCTTGACCCGAATTTCTCCCACACCGTTCTGGTCAGGGTCGGCAATTTTCATATCGACCATCGGAAAAACCATTCCCACCGATTCAATCTTGAAATGGCTTATGGGATTGAGCGTGAGAATCGGGCTGGTCTCAGTCAGACCGTATCCTTGGATGAAATCCAGCCCGAGTTGCTGGTACTGCTTGAATACCTTCGGGCTTAGGGGACCTGCACCACAAATCAAGAAGTTGTTGCGATCCAGACCGACTTTGCTCAAGAGCATTGCATTGAAAGCTTTCCGGAAGAGATTCCAACGCAGGTACTTCTTTGTAAAACCGTTGATGGTCATCATGGTAAGAATAAGGGCATTCACGAAGGGTCCCTTCTTCTTTACCTGTTTGAGAAGTCCAGCAAGCAGCTTGTTATACAACAGAGGAATCCCCATGAAAATAGTTACCTTGCCCTGGGTGAGGTCATTGATCATACGGCTGACGGCAATGTCCTGGCCGAAGACACACTCAGCCCCATGCTTGATCGATTCGAGTAGCACCGCAGTACAGCAATAGGAGTGGTGCAGGGGCAACAAGGCATACAGGACATCAGTCTCGTTCAGGCTGAGGAACGTACCATCACAGGCTTGATACAGGTCGCTGACTATGTTTGCATGCGTGAGCATGGCTCCTTTCTCATTGCCGGTAGTCCCACTCGTAAAGAGAATGGCGGCGAGATCGTGTTCCCCTCTAGGTATGCGCTCGGAAAGCTTGGCGGGCGTAAGCTCATCAATATGAGGAAACAGCTTACTATCCTCCTGTAAGGACGCCAACCCCTTGAGCTGTTTATACCATGCTTTTTGGGAATCGAGGGCTTCAAGGACATTCTTATCACCGAAAAAAAACGAGGCATCCACAAAACTGCTGAGATTTTCCACTCTGTCGATATGCAGTTGGTGGTCCAACGGAACCACCACAGCCCCTGCATACAAGACGGCAAGATACGCTATT
>Ga0172378_10005694_pt1 | contig 11643 bp, 2 predicted proteins | sample GrowelOW332metaG_FD_119755 | JGI IMG/M metagenome (GOLD analysis project Ga0172378, IMG submission 119755) | Groundwater microbial communities from an aquifer near a municipal landfill in Southern Ontario, Canada - Pumphouse #3_1 metaG | ecosystem: Environmental > Aquatic > Deep subsurface >... | reverse complement strand
ATACCTATATAGGTGTATTCCGAAGATGGAGTAGACGATGTATCTGATGCGGTAGGACTGTCCGATTTGGCGAAAAGAAGATGTACGTAGGCATTGTCTCCCTTCGCTCCTTTTACCTTAACCCACGTATAAGTAGAGAATGTCGTTGAATCTGTTGCCGAATTGTCGGTGTAAGTTCCTATATAAGCATACGCAGCACCATTTGGATTTGATGTGGTAAACGAGTTGTCGCTGTTGTCCGAAGTATTGCACCAAGCGATATGAACATATCCGTTCAAACCGTCTACTCCCTCACCCGTATCTCCTTTCCATTTCATCCACGTATAAGAAGAAGCCGTTGTGGGCGCAACCGATAAAATACCCGTATAGATACCGATGTATATATGTGTCGAATCGAAGCTGTCCTGCATGCCACTGCCGTTTATGTCAGTAGCATATCTGATATAAGTGAAAGAACTCTTTCCGTCAGAATTTACAAATACGGTTTCTTCGTCTATTGTCGTTGTATTCTGTAACAGCGAAAATAATATCTTATAAACGGTATTAGTAAGCGTTATGGCAGAACCTACCGAAACAGAAGATGTATTTATTACCATCCCGCTTTGGTTGTATGTCGTATAATTCAGTACAAGACTTCTTTCACTCTGTTGCGCACTTGTGAGGTCATAGTTTTCACCCGCATCGTCGTAGCACTTGATACCGCAACTGATAGTTGTAGGATTCAATGCTTTCACACCATTATTATATGTCGCACTTATCGCACCGACGGATGGAGAAAGTTCATAGGAAGCCGTTCCTTTTATCTTTACGAACTTCTTGTATAACGTATTCTCGTAGTCCACACCTGCATAAGTCGCTACAACCGTAACAGGTATCGAAAATGAATCAGCAAGCGTATCGGTTGTCAGTGAAGAAGCGAAAGATATTGATGCTGATAGTTTATCAGAGGCAACGGTAGAAGTTGAAGTTATACCATCTATGCTGCCTATAACTATGCTCTTAATCTTCATTGCCTCACCATTATGTTTGACGGTAAGACCTGATGTAGCGGTAGTGAAGCCTGAATAAGAAGCATTCTTGATAGAGAATACAAGATTACTCATTTCATTATCCATATCAGTAAGTGCGAACACTTCTTCGGTATGCTTTATGCCGATATTCATCTGTTTTGTGATACTTCCTTTTCCTTCGCAATCTACAATCACTATAAGACTACAAGCGTTGGTCTTGCGCATCTTGTCGTACCACTCGTCCGTGTGAGTTGTGCCATCGTCAGAAGTCGCTATCCCGTCGTTAAAGCTCTCAATGCCTTTAACGAATACGGTAGAATTGTGCACTTCTGCCGTGCATCCGACCGTCTGGACATATAGTTTATATGTACCTTCTTCTGCATCCTTACCATCATCAGCGATAGTTAGAATCTTGTTGTTGTTCCTGACCGCTACTGCTGTATGTATGCGGTATTGCTTGCTTCCTTTGTCGTCTTCAAACCATAGACCGCCTACTATGTTTCCGCTAGGGTCTGCTGTAAAGTTGTCGGCATAGGCAGACAAAGATACAATGTAGTTGGTGAGGTCTTTCTGTAAGTCGGCAAGTGTCTTCGGGTCTAATTGAATCACGGCATTGCCGAAATAGACGTTATCCTGAACGTACAAGCCGTTGCCCTCTAGCTTAGTTGTAGAACCGTTCTTATTCGTGATTGTGAGTTCACCTAGATAGCCGTCACGCTTTGTGATATTAGGTGAAGAAATAACCCAAGTGTTTACTCCTTCCAAGTTCTCTGTGTATGCGTGAGGATAATTGCTTTGGAAGATACTAGCACGTCTGTTAGCGTCAGTGAATGAGCCGTATTGTGCTGCCTGCATCAAAGCGCATGGAGCAGGTGTTGAATCATTACGAAGCGCATAGCGAAAAGTACAACTGCCTTTCTTGGAAGATATGATACTGACAACCGAAAAGTAGGTAGTAAAGAAACCTACTCTCGTAGGAAATCCGCAATCGTCAGCGTCTTTGTTTGCTGTGTTGTAGTTATTGTTAAGGTCTGAAAAGATACCACGACATATATCACCGACCGCCATTGTCGATAGTTCATCGTCGTCTAGCTGTTCAGTGATTATCTTCTTATCTGTATCAACCGATTTAATCTTGCAGAATCCGTTTGTGCTCCAACGCTCACCTACGTTCACTTCGACCAAGTTGTAGACAAATGATTTGGCAGACATGAAAGTTCTAAACGTTCCGCTTTCCCATTCACCATTTCCTATTTTGTCGACCATCGAACCACTACCAAGTAGTCCTGATTCAAAACTGCCCGTTTCTATTCCATCCTCAAATATGATTCTGCCTTTGGCTTTGTCCTTATTTACTTTAGAAAGAAACTTGTCTTTCAGCGCAGCGTAGGCAATGTCACTTATTTGTGAAGAGTTGTAGCCCGAAGAACTTCCACCTCCCGTAAGGTTGTCTATCTGCTGTTGTATCTTCTGAATAGAGCCTACCGTCTTTGTGTCACGAAGCGTTATGTCGTATTTAGGTAATATGCCGTCACCTTCTGTTATCTTGATAACATCAATAGTGATTGCGCCCGATACTCCCATATCGCTGTCTTCGATAAGAAGTATATCACCCTCTTTGACCGTATAGTGGAATGTCGTTGTCTTATCCGTTATAGCATCATCATGACGTTTGATAAAACTTGTATCTGGAGAAAGAGAATAGGAGAATACCGTAAAGTCGTTCTTCTCAATCCATTTAAGCGTCCAATGAAGAAGTTCTATGCTTGCTTGCTCAATATAGGTTTGAGGCATATATATGTCTGTAATGACAAACTTGTCGCCCGCTTTTATCGGTGCGTCCTTATAAGGGAAATACTTGCCGATAGAATCGTCCTTTACTCGTTGTGCGGTCAATATCCAACTGTTGCTTGCACTTCTTTGCCATGAATCAATAGTATAGTCTCTCCCAGCGCAATATCCGCTATTTAAATGCAACTTAGGTTTGCTTGATGACATTGCAACATCGTCAAACTCGAATCCTAAATCGGGTATATAAATATGTATAGGTGGAACGGTCGCACCATCCGCATAAATACCGCTATCCGTTATTTCGGTATCAGTATCGGTTTTACAACTTTCTATCTCGTTTCTGTCGTCTTGGAAATATTGAAGTGAAGGATAAATATCCTTGTGTGTATCATCATCCGTTGTAAAGTATTCCGCTTTCGGTCGTATTCCAAGTGCTGCCATGTTCTTGCTGTTGACGTAAGGATAATACTTCTCCGTTGAGAAAGTATAGCCTGCATCCACGTATGATTGCAGCCATGCGTATTTTGACTTGTTTGCAGCAACCCAATCTGCCAATGTACCTGTCGGAAAACCTGGCAACATCAGATTGGCGATATTCATATTGTTCGGCAGTGAGGAGTTAGTATCAAAAGTGATGTGTGACAAATCGCTTATATTATCCTTTATCGCTCCACTATCTATAGAAACGGTCTTGCCTGCAATGAGAACAGCGTTATTGGTAAGTCCTTCATATATATCCGTAACTTCACTAGTATATTTTGAACCATCGACAACATATCCGCTATTTCCTGTTGAAAGAAATTGTCCGTATGTGGCAGAAAGCGTATGTGAAGATGTTTTTCCTTGAACCGTAAAGGTGATATTTTTTCTTAATTCAGTGCCATAAGATAAATCGAATATGAAAAGCATATCATTCTTTCCTTTTTCGCCGACATCAAGTATAAAGTTGATAATTGTTGCACTGACCTTAGCACCGATTAAAGAGTAGTATCTAGGATTTAGATTGGTAGTATTGCCATAAGATTTAAGCCGTGTCACAATCTGTTGGTCTGACTGCACGTTACGTGTCATGTCATAAAGACCTTTGTACTGACCTACTTTAAATGTTATGTCCTTTACACTTCCGTTTATACCCATCGTGATTGTTCTTCCTCTGCGTATAAAGTTCTTTCCATATTTAGATTTACAATAGCATATCGCATCCCAGCATGAAATATTGGAAACAGTGATAAGCATATTCTTCTTATCCTCATCGGTAGCACCGTCGGCAACAACGATAGTCCATTTCTTGTCACCAGTATAGTATCTGTCAAGATTGGCTTGAACACGCTGCGCCAAATCATCTATTGTGGCAGCGACAAATGAGAAGTCTGGCTGCGCTGTAAATGAATGGTCTGTATCGGATGTTCCTACGAAATCATCAAATGGTATCTGTAAATCGCTGTCATAACCGTTCAGTTTGATATTATCATACTGGAAAACACTTCCATTGGCGTTTGGATGGTCTGTTTTCTTTTCGGTAGGAATATTCTCGAACGTGAACTTTTCACCTCTGTACAGAACATAGTCCCCTATCTGAAAATCTATGCTTTTGTTTGATTTCACAGATATAGTCACACTGCTTTCACCCATGAAAGTGCCGTTGTATTCCAACTTCTCCGTAGCACATCTGACCACACTTCCGTCTTTGCTGTATATCTTGTATCTCATAGCGTCACTTTCGCATTAGGGTCTGTTAATGTTATGTCTGTCGTAGGGTCTGTAAACCTGAATGGTAGCTTGAATGTCAGATGATCGTCATCCGTCATGTGTATCAACTCATCGGGGTCGAAAGACTTCATATATACTTTCTGTCTTCCTATTCCGTTATGTCTGTCGTATATCTTGAACCCACCCTCTGTAATACTGTCGTAATCGTCTGATACGGGAGCAGCACCTTGAAGATACTTAATAAATCCGAGATATATGTTTGTGTAGCATGAATCTAATCCGCCTGTGTATTCAAATTCTACAGTGCAGTCATACGCTTTTACAGGAATAAAAGACGGTATGTAAGTGTCTTCTCCGTTCTCACCTGCGAAATCGTGTGTAGGCAAGTCTTTTACTTCATATTTAGGCAATGGAATCTTAGTACATACAATATTCCATTGTTTGTATAAATTGACTGTCGGTGCGCCCGTAGTCATTTTCTGAATCAGAAGTGAACTTCTAGTAATACCGTCAGTTGCCATATCTTAATAGTTTTTGTGTTGCGTTCTAATCGCAAATATAGTAATTAAATTGTATAATTATACAATTATAGCTTAAAAATATACATAAAATAGGGATGAATATACAAAAATATATATCATCCCCAAAACATTAAAAACAGAATAAAATGTTGCTATTTATATTAAGTGCCGTAAAACCCACAAGTCTTTAGCTTGTGGGTAGTTCACACTCCTCATGTATTATACAGTCATTATCACCTATGTTTTTTACTACTGAATGAGGTGAATGTTTATACACATATACTCTTGATTGCACATTGCTGTTTATTGTAACTTCTGCATCGTCATATACATTGAGCATGATACGAGCCATATACCAAGCGTTTATTATTACTTTAGAAGTGTGTCTGATATATACGTCAGCTACGTCAAAAGCTGAAAAATTAAGCGTCATATCACAATCTCCGTTTACTATGATTATTCCTTTCAAGCTGTCTTTTGAAATGTTCTTATCGTCTACAAAGATATTGTTGGCTTGCAATGTAGGTTTATCCCAATGCGTTTTGATGAAGTCGTTGGTAGGATAGTTGTGTTCAATACAGAAATCTATTCCACGTTTGTATTTATCAAATAGGGTAGAAGTATCGCTGTCGTCTTTCCATTCTCCAAACCATTGGTCGCAAAGTCCTGCCTTGCGAGCCATATTTCTCAATTCCATGCTTAAATTTTCCATAATCAGTTTATATAAATTTTCTTGTTGCCTATTGTAATATCATAGAACATGGATTTTATTTCTCCCACAAGTTCCATATTCTTGTAAGTGTTGGAAGCTATTGATTGAAGCTGTTGAAGTTGTGACCTCATAATAGGACTTTCACTAACCATTATTCCTTCGTCTACCATTTTCTGCAAGTTCATGCGGTTGTTGTAGGTGTCTTGTCTGATAGCGTCCATGTGTGCTGCTATTATATTTGCTTCTTGCTCTGAAACTCCACTGATAGCATTGGCAGTAGAAGATGAAGATGTGTTTTTAATATCTATGCCTTGCTTTTTAAACCCTTCATTTAATGCAGTCATTGCCTTGTTATATGTATCTATTGAAGATTGTACACCTAATATGTCGGGAGCAAGATTATTAATCATGTCAGCCATACTCATATCATTGTCTGCTCCAAGCCAGCCACCTTGACCGTCTTTACCTACCATATCGTCCATCAATTTCTGCATTGCGGGTTCTATGATTCTTTGTGTCGCCCACTTGTTAGCCACACTTGCAATAATGTCGTTAGCTTTTTTCTTAAAAGCGTCAGCACCGCTTTCTCCTTTCTGCCATGCTTCAAATAAAGCGTCGCCAAGTTGGCTTGCCCAACCTTTAATATCTATACCATAAAGGCTATTTGCCAAATCAAGTGAGAACTGCGCAATCTTGGTTTCCATTTCCTCAATCTGACCATTGTAGTCGTTTATCTTGGATTGGTCAGTCTTTTTCTTATCCTCTTCGGCTTGCTTCTGTTCCTTTAACTGCTCTAATTGCTGCTTATACAGATTTCTCTGATAGTTATAAACGTTCCCGTCTTTCATGTATTGTACAGTAGCCCAGTTTTCTTTGAGTGTTTGGTTAGCTTTTGAAAGAGCCATTAAATCGAATATGGATAACTTGCCTTTACTCTTTATTGAAGCTATTGTAGCATCGGCTTCTTTTACGGCTTTTACTGCATCCGTGTTGATGAATGTTCCTACCGCAGCATTTCCAAGATGATATTTAAGTTTGTCCTCGATAGTTTTAAGCAGAAGATTCTCCTCCGTTATCTGTTGCCCCAAGTCCTGAATCTTGTTGTCAAGTTTCTTGTCGTGATATTTATTGAAGTTGGTGAATATACTTGCATAAGCAGAAATATTATTGCTTATCGCGCCCGCTATATCTCCATTTTTAAAGCTGTCCCAACCCGCCTTCGCTTTTGATGAAAATTCAGATAGACCGCTTATTGCTGTCTTAGCGGTAAGCCATCCTCCTTTATCGGTATTATGACCATAGGAATCAGCCATTTCAGCGATAGAATCAAACGCTTGTTTGAGTGCCTGAATTATCTGGTCTATCATCTTGACTATTTTATCAACTACGGCAATAACACCTTGCGCTTTGGATGCAGCCTGCATAATATTATTCCCTGCTACCATAGTCTTCTGACCTTGCGTCATTTGAACCAATGCGTCTTGTTGCTTATTGGTATCGTTGGTAGAGTTAAGCAAGTCTACACCGCTTTTATATTGAGTAGAACCTTGTAAAATCTTATTAGAACCTTCTTCAAACATCTTCTTGAAAAGTTCGTCAAAACCACCTTCCTGATATGACGCAAAATAAGATTTTCTCTTTTCGCTGTAATCAAGCTGTTTATTTATCTTTTCAAGAGTTTCGGCATAGTCCTTTGCAGATATTGCTCCGTTTTTAAAATCTCTTGCCAAATTTTCACGAAGTACATTTGCGAGTTCTCTAGCTCTGTCTTTCGTGAACATCAATGCAGACTGATAGAATAGAGCATAATCGGGGTTCATGGCATCTATCTTGCTTTGTTTCTGACCTTGCAGACGTGAAGCCGTTGTATTATCACCTTTTGCTCTTGCTATCTCTATTTTCCTATCATATTCCGTTTCAATCTGCTGTAACTTCTCATAATATCCCATTGTACTTTTAATAGAATCAGCGTACATTTTCTCTTTTTCCGATTCTTCGCTTTCGAGATAACTTTTATAAGACGCAACGTACTTTATAAGTTCTGATTGTACTTCACCGCTATATATAGCTTTAATCTGGCTATCAGACATAGCGACTATCTTTTGTGCAGAATCTTTAAGCCCTGAAATATTGCTTATTCTAGCTAGTATTTCTTCCGAAGCCGTGTTGAAAGAATTTCCGTTTGCTCCGAAAGCTATTCTACCTGATAACTCTCTATTACCTGTTTCACCATAAAGAGAATTATATAATGACCATTTCTTGCTTAGTTTTCTCAATTCTTCTTCTATGAATTGGGATTTTGAATCCATGCTTCTTTTGAACTCGTCTCTGTCAAAGTCCGTAAGGTTGGATAATATCTCATTAAGGAATTTCTTTCTTTCGGTACTTGGTTTGTTCTTACGCATCATATCTTCCAAGTTCTTTATAGTCCTCTTGTACCAAGCATTTAATTCGCTTTCGGTTGACATCTTGGCAAACGTACCTTTTGAGAATATTCCCATACTTTCTACATCTCCAATAGATTCAGATTCACTTTTGCCCGCCTGAATCCATTTCTTGTATTCATCCATTGCCTTTTTAACGGAGTCAAGTCTGGCACGCATATCCTTTAAGAAAGTGTCCTCTTTTGAACCGCCACCAGTCTTTTTAGGTTTAGGGGTTTTCTGACCACCGATAATAAAGTTTACATCCATTTCAGAGTTCCAATCATTATAAAACTCTTGCCATTTATTATTGATGTCTGATATTTTCTTTCTATTGCTTTTTGCGTCTTTTAAATCCTGTTGGTATGTATCATATTTACCTTTTATATATTCAGCAGCATCCTTATCATTCTTGATATTTGCTAAATCTGCTTTATATTTTGAATTAAGAGTATAATTGCTTGAAAGTTCTTTTCCCCTGCCTGATAATACCGCACCACCTTCTTGTCCTATAAAACGCATTTCATTCCATATATAAATAGGATTTTTTCGTGTATATGCGTTCATCATAGCCAAGAAATTAGCTAACCACGGCTTTTTTTTTGAAGTTTCATTCTTATAGGTCTGAAATGCCTGATTTACTTGCTCTTTTGTGGCATTGTTAATATCGTAACCATTTTTCCATAATATTTGTTTAATGCCGTTGTACATATCCTGCCATACTTTCGGATGGTCTTGTATTCTTGCGCTGTTTTTAGATACGGCATCCTCAACCATAAAAGTCCATTGCTCAAGTGAATATCCTAATAAGTTCCACGCTTTTGCCTGTTCCTGTGCAGACTTGACGATAGCAAGTTTCCATTTTTCCGTATGACCTTCAACGTCAGCATTTGACATTGAGTTATTGATACGTTTTATACCATCTTCTACGTAATATGCCATTCTATCAGACATTACCTTCACGTTGTTGGCATAATTGTCGAATGTATTCATATCAATACCATCAAACAATGTAATCTTATTATCTCTTGCCATAGCAAGCATGGCTTTGATAACTTCATTATTGGTAGAACCCGCTCTACGCATATTATCAATTTCGGAAGCGAGTTGTGGAAATTGCGTTCTTAATTTTCCAAGCGCAACATCAATGTCATTCTTATTGAGTTTAGACATTTCTCCGTTCAAATCATCAGTACTGCTAGCAACGTCCGACAGTACTCCCTCTATTGATTTTCCATTCTCTTGCCATTGTAAGGCATAATTTCTTAAATCCTGCGTCCATGATCGTGGAATAGGACTAAAATTATTTAGTCCATAATTTGCTAGATTGATAATTCCTTTATTGATTGAATTAAACCAATCAGGTGCCAAACCTTCACCGCTTTTTTGTGATTGTGCAAAGGCATTTCCATTTTTAGATATTGATTCGTCCGCATCACGCAAGGCTTGCATTTCTTCACGAAGGGCTTTTAATTTCTGTGTCGCATCAGTAATAGTATCTACGTTGGTGATAAATCCGCTCATATCGAGCGGTGTGCTTGTAATCTGTTCCTTGTATGCGTCTATAAGTTTTTCTATCTCGTTCTTATTTCCACCTTTAATCACCATTTCTATGGGGTGTGTTGAAAGGAAATCGTTTAAAGTTTTAGTCCCATCCTCTGCGTTCTTTATTGTCTGTTTATTGACTTCATCCAAGTGCTCCATCTGCTGCTTGTGTTCCATATAAGCATCCATTCCTATAAAAGCACCTGCCATAAGTATATTTACAGGAGAAAACAAAGTCGCTAAAGTCGCTTTTATGCTATTGGCTATCATACTAATATTGCTTCCAAGCATCAACATACCTTTTTTCATTTGCAATGCAAATTTCTGCCTTGCTGTAGACGACATAGCAAGTTGCATATCCACTTCTTTGATAGTTGTGAGATATTTTATCTCACCTTCCGTCAAAGCCAATGTAGAGGATAACTGCAACGCTTGTTCTGCGGTAATCTTTCGTGTATTTACAAGTCTCATAAGTGCTTCCGAATTTATGGCTTTTGATGTGGCAAGTTTCTTCACATCTTCAAACGTCAATACTTTTGAAGTTGCCAAAACAGCCTTTTCTTCCGCACTCAATTCGCCATATAATGCTTTTCTTCTTAGAATACTTGCTTCTTCCTGCTTTGAAGCCATTACGCCTTTTAGTGTTGCGGCAGTACCCATTCCTAAAAGTCTGTTGTTTGCCGCCATTGCTATACGATGTGCTCCCCATAGGATAGTAGCCGCTCCAAGTGCGGAAGATAACTCTCTCCAATGTGATACAAGTTGCGTAATATCTTTTATTGTACCCTTTATCACACCACTATGGGAGTTTGCAATGTCGTAGTACATCGTGTCAATAGCATCTTTCAAGTTTGAAGCCATACCGCTTGTAGATTGTGCGAGTACGCCTTGCATACCATAGAACTGACCGCCTTTATCTGTTGACTTCCATAGTACGTCCTTTACATCGTTGAAAGATACCATTCTCTTTGATACTCTTTCAATAACATCGCCTGCCGTGACTATTCTGTGTTCAGCTTCTGAATATTTCTTTGCAAGCAAATCGGGGAGAGAAACTCCAAATTCAGTGAACTGCCTCATTTCTTGCCCTCTTAGATAGGCTGCCGCTTTTACTTGTGAGAAAGCAAGCACAAGTCGTGACATATCTCCACCAAGTCCTGCCGAAATATCAGCAAGCCTGTTGGTAGTATCATATAGGTCTTTATAAGGTGTACCGAAAGCCGTTAATTGACGGGAGTAATTGGACAGGCCTCTGAAGTTGAAAGGAGAGATGAGTGCCAAGTTCTTCATTCGATTGAAAATATCATCTGCTTGTTCAAGTGAACCTAACATACTTCCCATTGCAAGTTTCTGTTTCTCAAACTCACCGCCAATCTCTACAACGTTTTTAAGTAGATGTTCAACAGTATAGACAGATACAAGCATACCAATCTGATTGCGTAAATCACCCGTTATTGATATTAGTCCTGTAAGAGATTGGCCCAAACGGACATTGGCGTTAATGTGTGAACTCGCAGTCTGTGCCGCACGCTGATTGGCATTTGCGAGTGATTGCTGTGCTTTTTCTGTCCTCAATGCAGCAGCAGCTAGTCTTTCTTGGGCAATAGTATGAGCATCGGCAGAACGTTGGGCTACTTCGACTGCTCTCGCCATTTTTACCTTATCTTCAGTAACATTCTTTATCACCCTTGACAAAGCCACCATTTCCGTTCTGTCACTTGCCGACATAGACGGTTGGTTCATCAGTTCCTTGATACGTTTTATAGCACCCTCTACAACGCTTGTATCAGCACCAATTTTTACTTTCACATTAGCATTGTCGATAGACTGCTTGATATTCTTTCCAATATCAAGTCCTTGTCCTAATTCCTTTTCCAATCTTGACTTAATCGCCTTCATTTGAGATTCAGTCAAGTCGTTTATTTTAAGGT
>Ga0172378_10005692_pt1 | contig 11643 bp, 10 predicted proteins | sample GrowelOW332metaG_FD_119755 | JGI IMG/M metagenome (GOLD analysis project Ga0172378, IMG submission 119755) | Groundwater microbial communities from an aquifer near a municipal landfill in Southern Ontario, Canada - Pumphouse #3_1 metaG | ecosystem: Environmental > Aquatic > Deep subsurface >... | reverse complement strand
TCAATAGGAAAAGTTGAATCTAATGTGCGGGCGTTCGTCGAGCGATAAAGTTGAGTATTTCCAGCACTATTCTGAAATAAACCCGTAGTGTAAGCTTCCCCATGTGTCGTCAAATCGTCGATATCAACGCATGCCAAATTCAAACTATAAATATAATCGAAATCATTAATTTCATTATTCGTCACATTGCCGCGAACCTGCAGAGTTGCTGATATGTTAATATCTACATTTATTTTAAATTTTCGCAGAATAGAACCACTGTTAATTTTTAACAGATGAGCAGACGGTTCATTTATTGTTGCACGAACAAACGTCCCTTCCACTATTTCCGTGTAAAAACCAGCCGGAATAGATGCATTAAATAATACATTTTCATTAATATTTTTATCGACAATTGTTCCAAGCGAAAAAGATACCTGTGGCGTAAAATCTTCAGGATCATCAATGGGGACTTCATAGTTCAGCAGTGACCCACTACTATGCAAGCGGGCATCAAAAGAAAAAATATTTCCGTTAAAATTGTTAATTAAACTATCATTATCAATTTCATATTCAGTACCCCAGTTAGCTTCCAACGTTTTGAAGAACCCGCCTTCCGTAATAGGTGCGCTGCAAGTGTTAACGTCCCAACTTAGTTGTGTTAAATCTACATAACCTTCATATTGAACCGCCCATCCGTCAAGTTGTAATTTGCTAATTGTTAACTTAATTTTTGTTTCCGTTCCGCGCGTTAAAACAATATTTTTCAAATAATCAGCATCTTCCTTGATAAATAGCCAATCATTGGTATAACTTTTAACAACATTTGAAAGCTTTTCCTCTCTCCCAAAATTAACACCGTAACTCTTCCAACCGTCAGGCTCGTATTTTAACAAATAATCTATGCTATTGGCAATATCTGTAAATGTAAATTTATATTTTTCCATTTGTTAAATTTAATGTGAAAATTGACTATTTAAAATACGTGTTCGACTTGCGCCCTTGACAATGTATGAATATACATTCTCACCAACATTAATGTTAACGCGAGATCTTTTATTTAATTTATCCATTTTTTCTAAAATTTCTGTTAAATCAATGTTGTTACTTGTATTATTTGTTAATGGGATAACCTTACTGCCGACTTGCAAATTAGGAATAAAAGTAGGCGCGGTCGCGACAAATGAACGCCCTCCGGTAATCACTAATTCTGGAGCACCGCCCTCACCGACAACTGCATCACCTCCCCGGTGGTAGTTAGTACCTTCCGCGTAAGCTTCTGCATTATTTATATGCGCATCCGCCTGACTTATTGCATTTTTTGCAGTTATAATTTGAGCAACAATGGCAGCAGTTGCGGCTATCATCTTGGCGATACCTTCGTAAATAGTGGCACTTTTCATTGCCAACGCGACTCCTTCGCTTATCGCAATACCTTGATTCATAAGTACTTGCGCCATCGCTAATGCTTGCTCGACTCTTACGCGCTGTTTTTCATCTTCAATATTTGCAGCAAAAGCGTTAGCAATTAACAAAGTACTATCAACAATTGTTTCGGCAAGTGATAGTTGAGAATTTTTTTCAGCGCGAATAAGTTCAATGCTTTTTTCAGTCGAATTTTCCAAATTAGCAACTTTCGCGGCTTGAATTTCAGCAATTTTATCAGCTAATTCTTGCTCTGCCATCCCCATTTCCGCAGCTTTCCCAATATATTCTGACATTTTATTTATCAATTCATCGTAACTGTTAATTTCAAGTTTAAACCGTTCTTCATCTGTTAACGTTCTACCATTTTTAACAATTAATGCATTTTCTGCCCGCTTTGCATTTTGCTGAATTTCCTGAATATATTCTTCAAAACCTTGTTTCCGAATTAATTTTTCCTGATTTATGTGATTAATTAAATTAACATTTGCAATCGCATTCCATTTTGCGATGATATTTGCTTCTTCTTGCTTATACAGAGCGGAAGTCTTATTTTTTTCACCATAAAAATCAGTTAATTTATTTAGTTCGTCTGTTCTTTGTTTTTCAATTTTAACAAATTCACGATCATATCTATGCTGTTCAATACTTAACAATTCATTAGTAATATCCGCTCCAAATTCTTTCAAACCTTCAATTCGTTTTTTGTTAAGTTCTGTAAATATATCGACAAGCGCATCATTGTTTTGCCGCAACCGTTCCATTTGCTTTTTTTCAAAATCTTCATCTAATTTGGCTTTTTCAAGTAAATAAACTTCTTCAAGTGCGATTAATACATCATTGTTTTTTTCATAAATTAACTTTTCATTTTCATATTTTTGTGTTAAAAGACTAATTGAATCGTCATAGTTTTCTTTTTCAGATTTTTTTTGCAAATCAGCGAGTTTTTTTATCAATTCAGCTAATTTTGTTCTGTCGTCTATCTCTTTTGTTAAATCTGGGTTTGGATCTGGATCTGGATCTGGATCTGGATCTTGTGCTTTATATAATAATTCTAAATTAGCAATCATTTCTTTTGTTGCTTTTGTAGATGCAGTAACTGCTGCATCAGCATCAGCTTGATATTTTAACTTAATTTCATCAAATAATTTGGATAATAAATGGTTATAAACGACATAGCGTGACCGCATAGCTTTTTTATCAGGAGCAAATGAACCGCCCCCTAATACATATAACCCCTGCCGCGCGTGTACGTATGCTTTTATTTTCGCAATTTGCTCATCTGTTAAATTTAAATCCTCTTTTTTTGATTCCAAAAGTTCTTTAGTTGTCGCCAAACTGGCATCTTTTAACTGCGAAAACAATTGTTCAGCCTGTTTAATTTTAACAATATTTTCTGCATATTCTTTGTTAAAAATATCAGTTGTCGCCTCTGCTAATTTAACTTTCTGCCAAGCAATAGCCAAATCGTTAACAGATTTTGTATTTTCTTCGATCCATTCTACAGATACTCCCAATTTTTCCGACACCTGTTCAATGGCATAACGGTACTCATCAGTCCCTTTTTTAGATTTTTTTAACAAATCTAACGACAATTGCAACTCAACAACTTCTTGCTGAACACTCTTCATCGCTTCCATTCTCAAATCGTTAATTTTGCGCAGCCGTGCAATTTTTTCTTTTTCTATTTTTGCATTTTCTTTTTCCGTTTGGGACGCCTTAACAATTAAAGCAATTAATGTTCCCAAAGCCGCCACGGCTGCCAATATCCAGCCGATTACCGGGATAGATTTTATCGCCATTCCAACTGCTTTCGCCGCGCCTACGAGCGTCCAACTTGCCTTTGTTGCCACGCCTTCGCCGGCGGCTAACGCAACTGTCGAAGCGGCAGCCGCCTTCGTTGCCGTTACATTAGCCGCTTGTGCAGCTGTATTGGCTTTTTGCGCAGCTGTATTGGCGGCTTCTGCAACATTCTCACCAATAATAGCTGCTTTTTTCTCTTTATGAAAAGCTAACATTAACTTTTCTTTAACAAGTCTCAATTTAATCATTAACACGGTCTCTTTCTGCAACGCCAAGGCTATTTTTTGAATCGCATTTATTCCATTCTGCATCAATTGTATCTTTGCCCATACCTCCATAAGCGCCTTACTCTCAACCCCAAATGCTGCCATTCCGCCTTGTAGTACGGCGTAAGCATCAGTCATTACTGTCAACCCTTGCGTAACGGCGACTAATGAACCGGCATCCTGACCGGCACTCTTTAGCGCGGTTGACGCGTCAAGCATTGCATCTTGCAACTGCCCACCCGTAGTTACCATTGTATTCATCGCCTTTCCTGTTTCATCATATTTGGCTTGTAAATTTTTCAAATCCGCAGCTGCTTTAACATATTCTTCACTTTCTTTCCCCTTTTCAGATGCTACTTTATTAACATAATTACTTTGCTCTTGTATCTTTTTTCCCAATCCATCATATTCAATGCTTAACTGCGCAATCGACAGCTTCATCTCCATAAGTTGCGTTCTTAGCGACTTCCCGGCGACTTCATAGTTTCCCACAGTACGATGGCTATCGCCCATAGTCTTATCAAGCCCCTTCAATTCCTCATCTAATTGATTTATCGAATTTAACATAATTCCGCCAATATCAGCATTATTTCTTTCCTCTTCTGAAAGTTGTCGATAAGAATTTTTTAACAATCCTAACCGCGCATTTAATTGATCATAAGAAGCTTCTACGCTCTGTTGCTCCTTGCTCAATGTCTTTAGCTGAATGGCACTTTCCGATAGTGATACCTTCAAATCCGCCTGTTTAACATTATATTCAGCTAATTTTTGCTTTTGCGCATCCGTTGCAACCCCATTTTCTTTGATTTCGGAATTTAACTTTTTTATCGCCTCCTTAACTTTTCCTAATTTTAACTGTTGATCAACCATTGTTTTGGCAAGTTCGGCTTGTGTCGCGAAATTATCCCGCATTACCTTATTAACTTTTTCCCATCCGGCAGCCTCTTGCGCGACGACCTGCGCCATCTTAGCCCCCTCAGCCTTTATTTCGCGCTCTATGTTCAAGCGTGTTGACGTGGTATTATTTAACTTTTCTATAACAACTGCTTGCTGTTGCAATTTATCAACAACTTCCTTCCCCGAAGTGGCACCTTTTATTTCACCGCTGAATTTCGCTGCGGTGGCGATTAAATCCTCCATTTCTTTTTTATTAACAATTAATTGAGCCGATAACTCCTTTAATTGCTCAAATGCTTCCTTCGATACTATTTCGCTAATATATTCTTCTGCCATTTTGTTATTTTTTTTGTTTTCCTATTTCTTTTTTTAACAAATTATTGTATTGAGCATATAATGCTGCTGACATTGTGTGCATTGTATATGTTAAATGATAGTGAGAGCATATAATGCCCAATTGTTCTAAGAAATCATTAACATTTGAGACGGGCATATTCTCGAATTCTTTTTGCTTTTCAATATATTTTTTACAGGTTTTTTTATATTCTAAAAATAGCCGGGATCCTACGGATTCAACACTTCCACGCATTCCGTATTTTCGCAAAGCACCCATTACGACATCTCCCACAGCACCTGTTTCATAAAGTGAAAAAACTGCCTCCAATATTCTAATTTTGCTAAGAAGTTGTAAATTTTCAATATTTTTTTCATAAATTGACAAATCACGACCCGCTGCAATATTGTTAAATTCGATAATTAATTGCTGCGCGTGTCGCTGCTCTATGTATTTGTCAATCTTATAACTTCGCTTTTTTTTGTTAAAATAAAGAAAAGAATAATCATTTTCACAAGATATTTTGGCAAAATTATAAATTGGAAGGTCATAAACCGACGGGAAGAACAACCCGTTTAACACCTTTTCGCGCCGAGTACTCAGATTTTCCACAAAAACCAAAACGACCCGTTTCAATTTCATAGATGATAATATCCTCATTATAAAGACTTTGGCACTTTTTAGCCAGTTCAAACTGCACATTAAATGTTTCGCGCTTTCTTTTTTCTGTTTCACAACTCATTGATTTTAAAATTTGTTATTTTTTTGACAAAAAATAGTATGTCAATATATATTTTTTTCTGAATTTTATTTTTATTAGATTTTAACAATCCAAAAATCTGTTCGCCAAAACCACCCCTTCTTACTTTCCAAAGTGAACCGGGAGAACCGCCGCCGTGCATTAATGCCTCAACCTTGGCGGGATCATCATTGCTAAATATTGTTATTTTTTCATTATTTCTCTTAGCAAATATACTTTCGTAAAATTTTCCAGTGATATTTAAATCGATAAAATCCGTTTGAAGTCCCATTTTGTCGCGGTATTCAGCGTAACTGTCGTAATAACCGGCATAATTAAAGGGTGGTTTATCTCCTATCTCCTTTCCGTCAGATGTTAACCCCTTTGTTAATTGTTCGCGGTTCATATTAGCAATTTCTGGCAATGAGTTATCAACACTATCATTGATAGCCTGTTCAAGACCTTGCATTACCGTTGTCATTCTATTTGATGCTTCCGCGATTGTCATTTGTTAAATATTAAAAAAAGGCGAAACGGGAAACACCCGCCCGCCTTTGCATTTATTTAGTTAATTAATTGTTACGGTACCTCTACCGCTTCAGGACATTCAATCCCTAAAACCGGATTGATTAATACAGCCAATTGGCCGGGATCTGACATAATAAACAGTTGACCGGTTGTTAAATCATCCAACGGAAAAGAAAAAGTGTTGGTAACAGAAGAATAAGTTGGATCGGTCGTTACGTCCACCAAATGTGACAAATCTGCTCCTGTTTTCCACGCTTTTTTTACATTTAATAAAGTTGAATAATTAGCCGTTATATCTTCGTTCCCACATTCTGCGAAAATTTTAACTTCGTAAGAAGTTATTCCATTCTTATTTATTGTAATGTACACATTTTCAAGGCCTTCACACTCTTCAATGTTCATTTCGAGCGTTTCATAATCTTTCTCATTGTTAAATTCTCCTACTTTTTGGAACATATAAGAAATAGTTGGTTGCTTTCTTTCTGAAAAAGTATCAAACCCGGGATTTGAAGTTTTAACAATTACTTCAAACCCAGTGAATCCATCCGTTTTTCGCGCGCCCCATACAAAGCCGCTCTTATCAATTAACAAAGCGCGTCGGCTAATGTTATCATTGAAAGCTGATAGCCTTTTTGAAAGGCAATAATCGTGTTGGTATGCTTGTTGGAGTGCAGGTTTCCCATCCATCATCGGATAGGTGTTTCCAGCATCATCACTCCACGTCGTATCTTCTGTTGAATTATCTGTTAACGAAGAGCTAATTGGTAGAGGGTAAAAACGATACATCGGATCGGCAAGTTGAATATTTCTGTCGATCCATGCATCGAATGTTTCGACCACCGAATTCGGATCTAATCCCGTGAAACGTGCGCCAATTGGAATTAATACTACTTTTTGCACAGCCGACCAATCCATTTTGCACCGACTATTTCGCGTATTTGCGAATTGTAAACTACATTTATTTGCCATAATTTGTTATTTTTTAATTATTTAAGATTTTAATTTTTCTATTTCTTTCGAGCTTTGCCGCCGTACCTTTCGCCATTATCTGCACTTCTCCAGTTTTTAAGTTAAGAATTTTGCAATAGCCGACAGGAATGACTGCTTTTTTAACTACCTTTTCCACGCGGCGTGGTTCTGGCATTTCTTTTTTTTTATTGTCCATCGCATTTTTTTGTTAAAATTGAAAATTTGAAATTACGTATGACTATTCCATCCAACATATTATTGTAAGTATTTGATTTATTGTTATTTTCAGAATAGAAAGGAATATTAGTTGTTGTTATCTTGGTGTTATCAGCCTTAACATTTCTGTTAGATTTAAGTTCTTTAAGAAATAATTCACAAACTGGCGTGAGAATCGGAGTAAAATTAGCATACATCCTTTCTTCTAATGTTAAATTCGCATTTGTGCTGGTTGCAAATACAACTCGTGAAAATTGGCATTCAACATAATTATCATCATTTGGATCGTATGTGTTAAGTTCAGGAATAACAACGGCAATGAGCGGGTATATATTTTGTTGCCCTGTTGCCAATATAGTCAAGCGATTGTTAATTTCTGAATCATAACCGGCACAAAAGAACACTTTTTTTCCGGTCATCGCTTCAAATTTATCGCTCACTTTATCTGCTATATTTTTTAATACATCTAATCCAGTCATTTGTTAAAAATTAAAAGTATTAATAGGATAAAATATATCACTTGTGTTGGCGTATTGGCGTTCAATAATATAATACCAAATGGTTTTGTTAAGTTCAACCATATCATTATAAATTTTAACAAGTCTATCGAGTTGAGGTGTTCTTTCGCTATTTTGAGAAAGGTTCTTTGTTTCAGCAACCGTAGTATTAGTTGTTATTGAATTCCTAAAATAATTATACGCTACATACCGGGCAATTGCAAATTTTAAGTAATAAATTAAAGTATTCATGTCCGCATCCGTTTTTTCTTCATCAGGTAAATCATTATAAATGTTAATGTCTGAAATGTAATCTAATTCAGGGGCTTGAAAGCTATCGCGAAAGAACATCGCTAAAAAACGCGGCTCGTATTCATCAATAAAGTCTTGTAAGTTACTTTGTATCATTGAATTAATGATATCACTTCCCCCCAAACCTTGCAGATTGGGAATTGAATATTCAAGTCTAAAATCTTCAAATTTGCAAATCATACGTTATTTTTTTTAAAAAATGTTAAGTTTATGCACCCGAACTTTTCCGGCGGCTGCGAGTTTCTCTGCTTTTGTCTTTGTTAAATAATAATAGACATTTTTTTTATAATTTTTTCCGCCCTCTGAAAAGGGCTCAAGTACATAAACTTTACACTTTTTCATTTTTCAATTAAGTTAAATATTATTGAATTTCTTCTGTTGATACACCGCCATTAGTTCCCAAAGGTCCAACAATTGTTGAATTAACTGTTAAATTAGTAGAACCATTAACAATTGCTACATCTCCATCAATTGTTGATTCAACTGTTAAAGGAGTAGAACCATTAACAATTGCTACATCTCCATCAATTGCTACTCCGATAGGTGCTGTATTGGCAACATTAACTTCTTGAATTGGGGCAGTTCCATTTATTGCGGCGATATCGTCAGCAAAAGTTCCCTTAATAAAAGCGTTTAAATGGTTACTTTTAACATAATGAACCCCGCGCAATTCTACCAAAAAAGTGAATTTGTTTTCCAGCAAATCGCTTTCACATCTATCAACAACTAATGTTAATTCTTTTCTAATTCTATAGTTAGACTTCGAAAAATCACCTATTAAATAGGTGCCAACGGTAACACCCGTATTCTCAATTACTGGGACTTGAGTGGTAACTCCATCGGATGTCATAATGTTAATATATGAACCTTGGGAATTTTTTTGCATATCAATTAGCGCTGAATCGCTCGGATTTAACAATATTGCAGTTGCAGAAAAATTATTCTTGGCAATAATCGCTACAGCTGTACGCAATACATCGCGTCTATTTGCAAATGGAATGGCGTGATAGAATTCAGAATTAACAGAATTAGTAACAGTAAATGAAGGTGCATACGTTGTTAATCCTTTAAATTCTGGCGGCGTACCATTACCCCCATAGATAGCTGAGTCCTCTTTTAACAAAACACTCTCTGTTAAATCGTCGGCAATATCTTGAGCCGCAAACTCTATGTCATCCAACATCTCTTCATCTACTTTTGAGAAGGCTGTTATTTTCTGAACAGGCGCGGTATTCGTGATGTAATCTTGGTCTTTTTCATTTTTTCGTATGCCTTCGGCAGTTGCTCCGGCACCACCTTCGCCTGCTACAGCCTCAGTCCAGCGCGCATGCCCGCTACTTATTGAGTTAACGGTGACGAGGTCGCGCAGGTACGTTTTGCGTTGCTGCGGACGTGTCACACCCGGATCGATTGGTGAGTACTGAACGTAGGTCGGATTACCATGGCCATCTGTTAAATTAGCAGTTGAAATAGCCCCAACTTCTTTGGTAATTTTAACACTTTGACCAGTAGAGTGCAAATCAGCAATTGTGCTAATCTTCTCTTTAATTGCCTCTCTAATTGCTTCTTTGTAAAATTCGCGACGCGGTATGTAAGATTTAGCCACTTCGGGCGTCGGAATTAACTTTGCAAAATCTTCTTGTGCGCTATTAACACTTTCAAGACCTTCTTGAATTTTTGTTACCGCATCTTGTAGTTTTGTTAAAGTTTCTTTCAAATCTGTAACGTCTGCGCTATTATCAGCAGGGGGGGGCAACTCTTCAAGTGCTTTCTGTAATTTTCCCTCTACTTCCTTACCGTAAGTAGAGAGAAGGTCGGTAAATTGTTTTTCAAGTGTGGCGTACTGCACTTTTTGTTCCGCAGTCATTTGCTCAATGGGCACCGCCATTTTTAATAATAAATCTTTTTCTGTCATTTTGGTTTTTTTTAAGTTAATTTATTTTAATAAATTTGCAACACCAAATAAATTAAAGTGTCCTTCGGCGGCTTTAACTTCGAGTGCCTTGTAAGGCGGCTCATTATTCTTCAACTGTTGCGTAATTATCTCTATTTCTTTGCTCGTATTTTCTTTAAATTGCTCACTAAATGCTTTAATATTTAACATTTCTTTTAAAATTTCTACAGCTTTATTCGGATTACTTTCAATTCCCAATTCTTTCAATTCGAGTAATCGGGTTCCTGGACTTGCACCAACTTTTGTTAACGTCGAAAATTCGTGTAGCTTCCATTCCTTAATAATTCGAGGATCAGAAGGATCGCGCTTAACATCCTCAACACCTACTGAATGCTGCAACGTATTGCCATATTTTGAATACAGCTTATACAGCGCGTAGACATCGCGCGCTACTTCCATGTCAAGGCATAAAGCACTTTTAAACACTAATTCATTATCGGTTTCATAACCACTTATAGGACAACCAATTAGAATGTTGCTGTTGTGATTCAGGTAGTGCCGAATATTTTTAAAATTTTCACTTAACGTCTTAACAAAAGAACCTTGTGCCGATATATCGTTCTGATAATCACATACTTTCAAAGTGTTAACGGCGATCGTCACCTCTCCTTCTTTGCTTCCGAGTTCAATTGATTTCGTTTTTGTTGATAAATAATAATTATTCATAACTTTGTTAAAATTTAATTGTTTGTCGTTGTTAATCCCATTTCAATTTTTGTTAATTTATATCTGCTATCTTCCTTTGGTTCACGACCAATTGAAATTAAGACATCATTTAACGTAATAATACCTGCATTGTATTGCGCCATGGCATTGTTAAATTTCAAAGTTTCCATTTCTGATTGGGTCTTTTTCGATTTCTGAATTATACTTACCTTGTCAAATTTCCCGTCTAAATAATATCCGCTGGCGGTAGTTGTTAAGCCTAAAAATTCTGAAATTTTACTTAAATATAACTTAAATTCTGGAATAACCATGTCGTTATAAGCGGATAGTTCCGCGGCTTCTTGATTCGCAAAAGTTGTATTTCCCTCACGCGGCAATAGCTCTTTTTTTATCTGAAAAATACCTGATATTTGCGCGGCATCTGCGTCACCTTCGCGGAAGGGTTGCAGGTTCTCGATAGTTGCTGGAAAAGGGATAAATGATACGGGTGTATCAATTATCGCGAATGGATTACGTTTTCCGGAAATGCCATATTGATTATAAAATTCGTGTCTAATTGCTTCTTTTTCAGAATGTTGCAGCGGCAGTGTGCTATCCACATCACGCTTATTGCTAATAACGGCACCCATTGCACCGCGCTTTGTGTAGATCACATTGCGCGCCTCGTAGACAGCGATGAGGTTCTCTATCGGCTTGCGTTGTGTGGACAACCGGCTTATCCCTTTCAGCGAGCCATTTTTATTTTCGAAAAATTCAAGATCACGAGTGAACATCATGCGGGAGGGATCTACTTGCATTATTCCGGAATTAGTATTTATTTTATAACATTTAACTAATTCATCAATAGATTTAGCAGTGTAATATGGCTTGTTAAGATTTCTTTCAATTGTTACATTATTGGTCGGCAGAACAAAATAGTTATCGCAAAATCTCCATTTTTCCAATCGCCCCGCTGTATTTGCAAATATAAACGAATTTCCTGTTAAATATCTGTTAAGAAAGTATTGTTCCGTGAACTGCCAAAAATCTTGAAAAAAGTTCGGTTTTTGCAAAAAAAG
>Ga0172378_10005691_pt1 | contig 11644 bp, 10 predicted proteins | sample GrowelOW332metaG_FD_119755 | JGI IMG/M metagenome (GOLD analysis project Ga0172378, IMG submission 119755) | Groundwater microbial communities from an aquifer near a municipal landfill in Southern Ontario, Canada - Pumphouse #3_1 metaG | ecosystem: Environmental > Aquatic > Deep subsurface >... | reverse complement strand
GACGACTCAATCTCAGACCTTGATAGAGCTTCAGACTCAGTTGGACAATTGCAGAGCACAGTTGATTCTGACAAAATCACAATTGACGACTGCCAGCGACTCATTGACGAAAGCAGAGGAAACGTTGAAGAAGCAAGAGGAATCTTTGCAGATATTGACAAAGCAAATAAAACAGATGGAACATCACGCTAGTGTATTGCAAAGACAAAGAGATACGTGGGCTGTTGGATGTGTCGGATTGTTAGGTTGCATAATCGCTGATAAAGCATAATCGTAGTGCTCTCAGACCCATATTTTGAAATTACGTTTCCGTAGGTAAAACTACACTAGGATGTCGCCAGACACCGTTTACTCCCACTCCCAGTAGCGATAAATGATGAAAAACAGCATTCTATGAATTATAGCTCCCAGAAATGGGAGCTATTTTTTTGTCTTTAAAAATAAGACTATTTGACAATACTAACTTTAGCGAATATAATAAATACTGTAGATAAGTATTTTAAAGGGAGGAATATATATGTCATTTAGTAATTTGCATCAACATTCAGACTATAGTGTCCATGACGGATTTGTTAAGATACCAGAATTGGTTAGTAGAGCCAAGGAATTAGGATATCCAGCTCTGGCACTTACAGACCATGGAACAGTAACCGGGCTAATAGATTTCTATCTTGAATGCAAAAAACAAGGTATAAAACCGATTCTTGGATGCGAGTTTTATTTTACCGAAGAAATAACAGTACAGGATACACCAACATATCATCTAATTATGCTGGCCAAGGATGTTAATGGGTACAAGAATTTGATGAGATTAGATACATACGCCCACGCTCATTTTTATAAGAAGCCCCGTATCGGGATGGAAGCTATAGAAAAATATCACGAAGGATTAATATGCACAACAGCTTGTATTGCAGGGCCACTAAGTTCAGATAATCATGATGATATCATTAACAAACTGAGAACTATATTCAATGAAGACCTATACATTGAGTTACAACCTCATAATTTCCCAGAACAGATTGAGTATAATAATACATGGCTATCTAATAAATATGCAGACATTAAAAGGATAATCACTTTAGATAGCCACTATGTCTGGGAAAAAGATATAAAATATCATAAATTATGGCTTTTCCTTAACCCAGAATCACCGTATTATGCATCAGATGATTATTATTTGCGTAGTGAAGATGATATACTAAAATGTTTTAATAAATATAATATAGATGCTAGACCAATGATTGCTAATGTTGAAGAAATAGTTTCTAAATGTAACGTAGAGCTTGACTTCTCTAGACAGCATTACCCGATATTCTGTGATGACCCAGCAACATATGTAAAAAACTCGATAAAAGAAGGGTACGAACGTCTAGGAATATCAGAGTATCCGAATAAAGAAGTATATGACAAACAAATAAAACATGAGTTTGATGTACTCCAAAAGTTAGGTTATCTTAATTATTTCTGTATCGTAGGGGATATGGTTAAACATTGCGAAGAAACTAATATACCAATAGGATTAGGACGTGGTTCAGTAGTTGGTTGTACAATAGCGTGGCTAATGGGTATAACCAGACTTGACCCAATCAAGTACAATCTTGTGTTTGAACGGTTTGCCAATCCAGAACGTGTTACCCCTCCTGACGTAGATACGGACGTAAGTACACCACAGAGAGACAATCTAATCTCCTACATCAAAGAAAAATATGGGGAAGTATACCAGATACGCACCGCTAGCTACCTTCAAGATAAAAGCGCCGTACAGAGAGCGTCAATGGCGATTAATAGACAGTACCCCCCAGATAAACCAATTATTACGGCAAAAGAAACAACGAAAAGAAGCAAGGCAATAAATGATGTGTCAGATTTACCAGTTAAAACCAAATTAGATAGACAGTGGAAAGATATTGCAATAGCCTTCAAGGGCCACATTATATCATATGGTTGTCATGCCTCTGCTGTATTGGTAACACCAGAAGATGTATGCAACTGGACAGCGGTTGAAAAGCAAGGAGATAATATGGTAGCTTGTCACGATTTCCATCAGCTCGAAAAGATGGGGCTGTTAAAACTAGATATATTAGGACTGGAAACACTAGACATAATCAAACAAACAGAACACAGAGCCGGTATTAATCTGGACATGGCCGATGTTCCTATAGATGATGAATCAACAGCTCTAATGTTGAGAAGAGGGGATACCGAAGGTTGCTTCCAGATAGAAAGTAATGTAATGACAAAAATAATTCTGCGTATGAATGTAACCTCGGTAGAAGATTTGATGTCTGTAGTTGCATTGGGTAGACCTGGGCCTCTCGACTCTGGTATGGTTGAAACGTTCCTCAAACGCAGAAATAAGCAAGAACCAACAACATATGATATTCCAGAACTTGAACCGATACTAGGTGATACAGAAGGAGTAATTGTATATCAGGAACAAATCATGAAGATAGCACAAAAGATTTGTGGATACACCCTTGGTGAAGCTGATAACTTACGTCGTATTATTGGTCGTAAAGTAATAGAGGATATGAAACCGGCTATCGAAGATATGATAAAGCGAGGAATGAAGAACGGCTATTCGCACGACCAAATGAAAAGACTAACCGATAACATAGTTACATTCGCTAGCTACGGGTTCAACCATTGCTTGTCTGGAGACACGATAATTATGAGGGACCCGAACGGGCATAAGCCATTAACTATTCAAGAAATGTATCTCACAAAAAATGACGTAAATTGGGCAAAAGAAAACGGTCACGAAAAGCTTCACTGTAAATATCGAGTTAATGGATACGGTAGAGCATTGTCAATCGGAGGAAACAGGATTAAGAAAAACAATATCGTTGACATTTTCTACTCCGGTAAAAATAAGGTATATAAAGTTGAAACCGAGTCTGGTAAGTTTGTCAAATGTACAGGACTTCATAAAATACCGACCCCATCTGGGATGGTGTATATGAAAGACCTTGAAGTAGGCGATGAAGTATACGTTAAAGGAGATAAGATAAAAAAAGCATATAACTATAGGGTCTATAAGAATGGTGAATTTACTAAGAACACCCCACAAAAAGGAGAAAAAGGTTTTCAAAAAATAGATAGTGGCCACTGGGCTATTTATCAGAAAGAAAGGTCCATCGCTATCAGTTCTAAATCTCCGTGTGAGGCATGCGGTGCCACTTATGACGGTAATACCCGTTTTGAAATGCATCATGTTAATGGAGATAGAACTAATAACTCCCGGGATAACTTAAAGTGGCTCTGTGTTTCTTGTCATAAGAAAGCCCACTATCGTATGGGAAGAAAATGCAAAGGAGACAATGGATATGAACTCCTAACCGATAAAATTGCAAGTATCACATATATAGGGGTCGAGGATGTTTACGATATTGAGATGGCCTCTCCAAATCATACAGTTCTTGTAAATAACGGTTTGGTCGTCTCTAACTCCCATTCAGCCGCTTATGGGATGACGGCATGGGTTACTGCATACCTTAAATCACATTACCCAGCGGCATTCATGGCATCGCTACTTGATTCAAATTGCAAAGACAAGCCAAAGCTTGCTACATATATTATGTATTGTATGAACAATGGTATTAAGATATTACCACCACAACTAGCTCATCGTAATTGTTATTCTGGGTATGATGAAGATGGTGCATATATTATACTCGGTTTAAATTGTATCGCCGGTGTAGGTAACTCAAATATTCCTAAAGACTCAAGCTCAGATTTTAAGACGTTCATGAATGATAATTTGTCATTAAATAAAACATGCATATCAAACTTAGTAAAAGCAGGAGTATTTGATGGTAATAAACCAGAGATGTTGCAATACATTACATGGGCAAAAGATAAAAGAAAATCTAAAGGAGAGTTTAAATATACAGAAAAGCCGTATAATGAACAGGAAGAACAATCTAAAGTATTAGGTATTAGTTTTGGGAATGTTTTTCAAGATTATAATATGGATATGGTTGACAATGTATCGTTGTTTGGTTTTGAAATACTTAATGTTAAAGGAAGAAAAACCAAAACTGGTAAGCCAATGGCCTTTGTCAAAGCCAGAGATAATAATAGTATCCATGACCTAGTAGTATTCAACGATTCATATAAAGACCTGAAGACTCACAAGGTATACATAATTAAATTAAGGAAAAGCCAAATATTAGATTTCGTAGAAGCTAATACAAAATAATTAGAAGGGTGTCCAATAAGGACACCCTATATTTTTATCTATGTAATGATTTTGATATAATCTTAACTAAGCCTTTCTCTGTACTTGACAAAATGTCCCAAAAGTGATAGAATAATCGTAGGAAGTGAGTTAAGGCGCTTGGGAGTGATACAATCCTACTAAATACTAAACAAGTCGCTGATTACTTGCAGATTTCAACACAACAAGTCAGGAGGTTAGTAACGAAAAAATATTTGCCTTGTATCAGGATTTCCCAAAGGGTACTGAAATTCAGAAAAGAAGGTTTAGATAAATTTGTTGATGGGAGAGAGATATAATGGACAAATATATATTAGTGTTAGAAACCGGCAACAATAAAATTCCAGAATACTATATCGTAAATAGCATAGACGAGGGATACTCCCTGTTGTGCGAGCTTGAAGACCAATGTAAAGAAGAAGGAATATCATGGTCTTCTAAATTATTACCCGCTCATGAATTTGAGCATTAACCTATGATAACTAGGTTTTAATCCAGCCTTAAATACTCACTTATTATATTTCTAAGTACGTAAAGGAGAATAACTATGACTAACGAAGAAATGCTTGAAGAGTTAAAGAAACCGTTTAAAAAGGAAGAAGTATTGTGGAGATTGTCCCGTAAAAATAAAGATAAAACGAAAGGCGCTGTATTAGCATACATTGATACACGAGCAATAATGCAACGTTTGGACGAAGTAGTCGGTGGAAGCAACTGGTCAATTAAATATACTCCTGTTGATATGGGAACAATTACAATTGACACGTATAACGGGGAGAAGAATAAACCCGTCAAAGGTTTCTTGGCAGAACTTACTATCTTTTTCCCAGACGGTACCAGCGTCTCGAAAACAGACGGTAGCAATTGCACCGATGTTGAATGCTTCAAAGGTGGGTTAAGTAGTGCATTCAAACGTGTGGCAAGTACATACGGTATTGGGAGATACTTATATAAACTCCCTCCTACATGGGTAGATATTGATAACTGGGGTAATTTCACACCTCCTGCTATTCCATCTTGGGCTTTACCAGAAGGTAGTAACACTCAGATTAGCAGTCACCATGGTTCTGAAGATAGAGCTACAGAAGAACCCCCAACAGAAGAGTACGAAGAAGAATACCACGAACCAGAAGAAGGGCCAGCCCCGAGTGGAGAAGTAGTATTTAAGAAAGGCAAATTCAAAGGTAAGCCAGTAAGCTCTGTAACTGATTTTGGATACCTAGAATGGGTAGCTAATAAATCAACAAGCTTTACTCCTGAAGAAGTAAGTGCCGCTAAGGAAAAGCTTGAAAAAATTAATAACGAACAAGAACCTGCATAGGGGGAATTAACATGGATGTAGATTTAAGCGTTTGTAACAAAGCCGGTGTGAGTGCCGCTATCGTCCATGCTGTAATCAAAGAAGCCTGCAATGAACGGGGAGTCATGTTTCTAGGACACCCGTTCGTTAGGCTATCTATTACGGATATTAATGCAATAGTTCCATTCTACAGCAGGAAGACAGTAAGCAGAGCAATAAGTAAACTGGAGGATAATAATCTAATAGAAACGAGAACATTTATCGGTACTACAAGATGGAGGAGGGTATTATGAGCAAAATAAAAGTGTATAAAAATGACAAATATTCTGATATTTGGGGGATAGAAGGAAAAACTAAAGAGTTTAAATGGGTAGTATCTAAGGAGGCACCATTAGATAAATTTGAATATAACCCAGAAATGATGACAAAAGTAACCGAGTCTGGATTATCTATGAGAGCTAAAGCTTTACTATTTTTCATAATGTTTCATCGTTTCGGCGAATCTAGAGTTGGGCTGTACAGTAATAGAGGTACAGCAAGAAGAATCGGGTGGTCAATACCGACAGTTACTAGAGCATACGAAGAACTAATTGAAACTAATATACTATATAGCAGTAGAATTTTAATCAATGGAAACATCGGATATCAATACTATATTAACGACTATGACGAGTGGGATTATCCCAGCAACAAGTTAATACCGGGAAATGAATTGATTGGAATTAAAGATATTGTATGAGCCGAAACTAACGAATTGACATCCAAACAATGTAAAATCAGGAATTCGACGGGTGAAAGAATGTTTACACTAATACATTGGTGAATAGACTTTCTTAATAAGCATTCTTGAATAAATTTAAAAAATCGTGTTTTTAAAACACTAGGTAAGATAGATATATGTATACCTGTATATATCCATGTAATGATTATTATACAGGTATACATAGTAAGACAAGAAGGAAGATTTAAATTAACAAATAAGTAAACATGAATCTTGATTGATGTTTATATTATTCTTTCTTACTTAATTTATTAGCTCGGTTAGAAGTTTGATTTTCAATCAAATTAAAACATAAAGAAATATGCCCCTAGGGGCTACGGGGTTATTACTTAATAATTTTCACTCGGTTAGGGTTTTGTTTTTAAGTAAGTAAAACAGTGACCTTACCCGCCAGCCGGCCCGCCGGAGGAGGTGATAAAATGGAACGTGGAGCAATGCAGGATATGCTTACCAAGAAATACATGCGACAGTCGATGGGAGTACCTGAGGATAAAGCTAAAGATTATCCAAACTATAACAGGATAATGAAGACCTTCGATTACAGCAGTGACACAATGATAGCTAATATGCTAAACTATGTAGACGAGCACCCCCTTAGCATTGGAGATTCGCTTGGTGATTTATATCACTTGGAATCAAAGTGGAGAAACATAGATTCCTTTAAAAGTGGTAAAAAGATAGATACGGTTGAGCCATATTCTATCGAAATGTTATTGAATTCATAAGGAGTGGTTTATATGAGCAAGAATAGCAAAAGAGACGACCAGATTGTCAACAGATTGATTGGTATTTATTTACAGCTTAAAGAATATTACACAGTAAAAGACAAAGGTGGTAATAAGGATGATTTAGACATGAGACGTTCTATGTTACGTAAAAGCGTGGAACGATTGGAAGATTCGCTTTCCCCAGATAAGGATAATATCATCGAAATGCCAAAGCACTAATATGGAGGGTATATGGATATCAGAAATGTAATAATTCAAAAGGTAGATTTACCGGAGTTCATTAAAGAATACGCAAACGTAGATTTAGTTCGGAAGGGAAATGGATGGAGATGTAAATGCCCCATCCATGACAACTCCGAGAACCCAGAGAGTATGTTTATTGATGACAATGGTGGGTACTATTGCTTCGTATGTAATTCAGGTGGCAGCGTAATTAATTTTGTTGCTGATTACGAACACATAAGTTACAACAGTGCAATTGAAATATTGGCTCGTAAGTTAAACATCAATTTAATGGATGATGAAGAGTATAAATCAATGAAAGATGTTGAGCAGAAGATGTCTTCATTAAAAGATAAAGGGGTTAGGAATGTCGACCGGGTGATGGAATACCTTACAGAGAAGCGTGGCTTCACAGAGGAAACTGTGTATGATTTCGAGCTTGGTAGTGATGATGGCAAGTTAACGATTCCGTTGATTGACCAGAATGGTACCACTGTTGGTATGGCCTATAGAAGATTTGATGGGAAGCCAAAGTATTTAAACTGCCATAACAATGCTGTATATGATAAGTCAGCATTCCTATATAATCTCGATAAGGCTAGACGGTCTTTAAAGAATAAGATATATGTGGTGGAAGGTTATATGGATGCGATTAGTGGTACTCAGATGGGACTTCCAACTGTCGCTTACTGTTCCAATGAACTGCATCGTGACCAGATATCTACGTTATCTAAATTCCTCCGCAAAGATACCGAAGTGGTAGTTTGCCCAGATAATGACGAAGCTGGTAAACGACGCATCCCAAGAGTCCGTATGTATTTTAAGAAGATAGACCCACAGAGACAGGTTCGTGTGGTGTTAGTCCCTGATGGGTGTAAAGACATGAACGACATGTTATTGGCCGGTATAGACCCGTCTACGTTACCTACTGAGCACATAGATAAGTTTACTATGGAGTTGCTGTTGGGGGGTTGCGACACGGTAGAAAAGGAATATCAGTGTGCTGAAGAATACTTACCTACAGTAAGTTCAGAAATGATTAAATTAGATATCATAAAGATGTTGGCTGTACGTTGGGGTAAAGATGAAGAAGACTTAAAGAAATATTTTCATACCGTAGGACAAGATAGTGATGATATTCTTGGTGAAGCGGCTGATGTCACCAGCTGTTTAAATGACTTAAAGAAGATATATGAAACTGGAGGATATAAGACACACTTCCAGCAGATTGATAATTGTATTCGTAAAGTAGAAAAACGTCAGGTTGTCGTAATAGGGGCTTACAGTGGGGTAGGAAAGTCGCTCACATTAGATTCTCGTTTGGCAACCCCGAATGGATTTATCAGGATGGGTGACGTTAAAATTGGGGATACCGTGTTTGATGAAAATGGGCTACCTACTACGGTTACCCATATCTTCCCTCAAGGGGAAAAAGATGTGTACAGGGTTACTTTTCGCGATGGAACCTTCGTTGATTGCTGTGAAGACCATTTATGGAAATTTAATACTCAGACTAATATTCATAGGGGTAAATCATGGATGGTGGCCTCTTTAAAAGATATTGTCGGAAAGTATAAGCTCAAGAAAGGAAGCTGTGGTCAGCAGGGGTACAACCTGTATATTCCGGTTGCAAAATCCGTCCAGTACGAAGAAAAGAGTCATATTATTCCTCCGTACTCTCTTGGATTACTCCTTGGCGATGGATGTTTTTCTGTGAGACAAATTAGTTTTACTAACACGGAAGACGACGTTAAAGAACGGCTTATTTCTGAAACAAAGGTTTACGGAGAATGGAAGCCACATACAGGCACTCCTATTCAAATACTGTTCCGTGGAGGGAGGAATAATGAAATGGTTTCCTATATTAGAACTACCTTCCAAGGATGCAAGGGACTTGATAAATTTATCCCCTCGGAGTATTTATTCGATTCTGAATCTAATCGCTTAGCTCTGGTTCGTGGGTTGATGGATACCGACGGACATGTCAACGAAAGAGGAATTTCAGTCTTCTATACAAAGTCGCATCGTTTGGCAGATGGTTTCAGAGCCCTTGTGGAATCTCTAGGGTCCAGATGTTTTGTACGAAAGTATCGTAGGGAAAAATCTGATTATCCGGAGTATATCGTTTCTATTTGGGGACAATCAGAAAAATGGTTTTCGAGTGAGAAACATAAGGCCCAATGGGAAAATCGGAGAAGGACCTCTAGAACAATAGACCGTGACCGAATGGCCATCGTTTCGATTGATAAGTTAAACAAAAAACAGGAAATGCAGTGTATTACTGTATCTAGTGAATCTCATACGTATCTGTGCAACGATTACATCGTAACTCACAATACAGACTTTGTTATTGAATATATGCTTAGGGCTATATGTCAGGATAAGATGAGAGTTGTATTCTTTTCTCTTGAAATGCCGAAAGGCAAGCTCATAGAACGTGCTGTAGCTAAGCTAATCGGTTGTCCTATCCCAGAGGTTGAGGGGTATATGCAGAGTAATGATACAACTATACAGACTGTAGTATCAAAGCTTCAGGAACGGTTAGTAGTGTTTGACAGGAATGATTTAAGTATGCCAGAGATTGAAAAACGTATTGACTTGGTTAATAGTAAGAATCTATTGGGTGGACCAATAGATATGGTGTTCGTAGATTATTTCGGATATATATCTGGAACCGAAGATTTCGATGGAGCTTCTTATGCCGCTAAACGTATGAAAGCAATAGCGAAAAATAATAATCTTATATTCGTAATGCTTAGCCAGTTGAACCGTGGTGGCAGTCAGTGTGAAGAACCAACAATGCAGTTATTGAAATTAACAGGTGACCTAGAAGCTTCTGGTGATATTATTTTCTTGCTGTGGCGTCCGGGGCTTGATAGGAATCTTACACTGGAAGAAAAGCAAGAATTGGAGTACGTAACTAGGCTAAAGGTGGCTAAATCTCGTGATGGCCTATATGGGCCTCCGATAATAGAGTTTACGTACAATGCAGAAAACTCAAGACTTGAAGAAAATTATATGTAAATGCTTGACAAAATACTCACTGTATGTTATAATAAATAAGTAATCGAAAGTAAATCACATAATTAAATACTCATCATAAATGAGTATAGAGAGTAAAGGAGGAAACAATGCCATATACGAGGTTTAAATGCCCTGATGGTGGTGAGATTGATATCGATAAATGTATCAATGAAGGGTGTAGATTGAAAGGTAAAATCAATCCAGTAACTGGGGACTTATATGTACCGTGTGGTAGATGCTTATCGGCACCTACATTACGGAAAGTATCTAAGCAGAGAGAATGGACTGGTAAACCGTCTACTACTCAATGCCTGAGAGGTACACGAGAGAGTTATTTAATTCTTACCCATGATTATGCTATAGACCCTAAGAGTATGATGTTCGCATTGTTGGGGACACAAACACATTCCAATCTTGAATCTGGTATTAGTCAGGACGCTGGCGAGGCTGGTGAAAAGAGATTGGATAATGGCCCATCTACAGGAGCATTTGACTTCTGGAGTCCAGATAACGGCGGGACGTTAGTCGACTATAAGACCTATGGGTCATATGTAGCCGCTAAAACAATGGGGATGGGTACCAAGAAAATACTTATTGGACATTATAAGAATGGCAAGCCAAGATATAAGACGGTAATTACCACCGGTAATGCGAAACATTCTTTTGATTTAGCAGTGCAAATGAACGATTACCGGATGAAAATACAGAGCGAACTGAATAAACCGGTAAATCAAATGGTTTGTGAAATAATCGTCAGGGACGGTAATACATTTATGGCTACCAACCGTGGCATTTCAGATAATGCATACCTAGTACCGGTTAATAAAATATCAGATAAATGGATTTCAAGATATATGAACAAGAAATCAAATGATTTAATAAGCGCTATGAAAAATAATAGATTACCTCCGCCGTGTAAACCTAGAGAGTGCTGGGGAGGGAATAAATGCGAGAAGTTTTGCGCTGTTAATAAATATTGTGACGCATATACAGGAGGAAATAATGGCTAAGAAGAAAAAAGATTTTAAAGTAGTAGCTGATTTAAGTATCGTTATGAAGAGTGATGGTGAAACAGGAGATATCGAGCTTAGTGCAAACAACGGCGGGTGCTCGTATAAAGTCGCTATCTTATCTTTAGCAGGTGCTCTTGCATCTGTACTTGAAACAGATAACGGTAATATTCTTGAAGCTATTAAACCGTTTATTAAGAAAGCTAATTAGGAGGAATTGACATGGATAATATTAAAGGTAGTGTAACTTTGGGTGTAAATATTAACGAAGATGATTCAAGCGTTTCGGTTAAAAGTAGCGACCTTAGTCGTGAAGAATTTGATACGGTGTTGTGTTTAGTATTCGCTAAAGAGTTT
>Ga0172378_10005689_pt1 | contig 11644 bp, 6 predicted proteins | sample GrowelOW332metaG_FD_119755 | JGI IMG/M metagenome (GOLD analysis project Ga0172378, IMG submission 119755) | Groundwater microbial communities from an aquifer near a municipal landfill in Southern Ontario, Canada - Pumphouse #3_1 metaG | ecosystem: Environmental > Aquatic > Deep subsurface >... | reverse complement strand
TTCCATTAATCTGTATGCTATCAAATAATAAATTTTTATTATAGGCCTCTAATTCTATATATACTTTATTTCCTTTGAGTTTATAACTAGAGTTGGGTTTATAATCAAATAAAATATTCCTATCTTCTTTATTAACTATACCTTTATTTGTATATACCTTTATATAATATGGTTTTTTATTTGTAATTATACCATCAGTAGCTAACTGTGAAGTTAAGTTGTAATCATAACATGATGAACTATAAGTAGCTTTATTTAATGCTAAATTTGTATATTTTTGTTTGCCTTTTTTTAATATTGGTGAAAAATTTTCTGTAATATTTCCAGGATATAAGCCTATACCTCTTGTTTGTTTATTTTGGCTTGCACAACTATTTAATAAAATAGTTAAATTTAATATTATATTTAGAATAAAAAATATTTTTTTCATATATTAATAATGTTTTTATAATGTTATACATTAATTAGTGTTTCAAAGATATTAATCAACTACATATTCAAAATAGTTAAATTTTTATGACCGAATAATTATTTATGAACAAGAAAATTCTTTAAATTTCTTAAAATAAGCTATTATGAAGTGTTTGACTTAATTATTTTATATTTTTTTAATTATGAAGTTTCATAATTTTTTCTTGAATCTATTTCAAAATTGTTAAATCTACCTCATCACGAGTTATGCAATTATTCATATTAAATGCTGCTTTCCACCATATTATGTTAGCCCATTTATGTGATGTGTCTTTAGCATTTGTTGTATCTTTAGTACGGTTATAATCATACCAAGGCATAAACCATGACCAATTTGCATTTACTTCCCATTGTTCTGGAATTGTAGATATATTACCACACTCGGAAAGTGTAATAAGTTTATTTGGATATTTTTTCTGAAGGTTTGTAAATTCAGCAGCAATCGAAATATTATTTGCATTATTATAAAAATCTCTTCCAATGATATCAACGTAATGATCACCAGGATACCATTCATCATCATTTCCTTGAGAAGTCCACACCCAGATAGTATTTTTGACACCTTTATCCTGAAAAATATCAAACATGAGTTTCCATAATTTTTTGTAGGAAGCTGCACCTCCCTGTCCCCACCAGAACCAGCCACCTGAAGCTTCATGTAGAGGTCTCCAAATAATAGGTATATCAGAATTCTGTAGGTTTATCATGATATCTGCAACCTGTTTTATATCTTTAACAAGATATTTATAAATCCAACTAGTTGTATCATCCAATGCTTTTGGAGAAATACTAGAATATTGACTATTTCCCGTTTGATCGTGATTGGATACACTGTAAAAACCATAATTGGATGTTGAACCTTCAGTTCTTGGCACATTCCAATGCCACATTAGTGTTATTAAACCTCCTTTCTTATGCCATGAAATTAAATCTGAAATATTATCATATTTTTTTGATTGATTATATATTGAAATAAAATCCAAACCTGCCATAGCGGGATATTTTCCTGTATGACTATACACCCAATTACATTCATTAAGATTCCAGTCAACATTTGACATTGCACATGAAATTATATCTTTTTTATAATGTAACTGTAAATATTTAAATAAACCAATAGTATATGAAGTAGCATTATGTGTAACTAATATAGTATTTCGATCTATATTAGTGGAGTCGATATCTGTATGTGGTTTATTATCGTCTTTATTGTTATTTGTATCTTTATTAGTTTGTTCAGTTTTATCAGTTGGTGTATCTTTTTTATTGCAAGAATATGTCACCCCTATTATAACAAAGAAAAAAAGAATTATTTTTATAATTTTAAATTTTTTTATCACTTTCATTATATTTAATTAGCATTAGATTGCATTATTATATCTTTTGAATCTGTAAATCTTTTAAAATCATTTGCTTCTTTATGTCCCTGATAAGGAACAAAAAAGTGATTTTTTATAGTATATGCATTTCTCCAAATTAATATATAGGCTGGATGATATTTATGCAAAATAGGATATAAAATTTCTGTATACCAATTATTTACGCTAATTGATTCACATCCGGTTTCACTAAATACATATACTTTATTATGCATTTGAGCTTCTGATTTTACTATTCTCAATACATTATTTGCATTTCTTTTATAATTTTCAATACCTATATTTCCATTTCTATGGTAACAATCAACTCCAAGTATATTAACTAAATTATCTCCAGGGTAACGTTCCATATATTCTTCTTTACTATTTACATTATCCGTGGAATAGATGTATAAAAGATTGTGTACGTTATATGATTCCAGAAGTTTCTCAGTTAAAATCCATAATTTTATATATTCTTGTTTAGTACAATATGATTTACCCCACCAAAACCAATTTCCGTTCATTTCATGAAAGGGCCTAAATAAAATTGGTATAAGTGTTCCGTCAGATCTCTTTAAACTTTTGAAAAATTTGCTTAATCGTTTTACCCAACTACGATAAATTATATTTGTTTGTTTGTCATATAATATATTATAAACACTATGATTTGTTTTATCCCAAGCTGAGTGATTATTCGTTGGATTATTAAGATGCCAGCTTATTGTATTTATTCCTCCTCTTGAATCAGCAATGATGATTTGTTTTCTGATATCCTTAAATTTTACACTATCAAGTGATCTTTTTGAACCATTTTCAATACCTCCTAATTCCCATCCATATACAGAAGGATATTTTCCAGAGGTTTCATATACATCGCTTTTATTATTTTTATTCCACCAATCATGTCCATATACAGTATCGTCTTGGTGTCCGAATAAAGTTTGTATGCCCTGCTTTTTTTTTAAATAATTAAGTAACTTATATTTGGCGTGTATAATTTCGTTGGTTTGTTTATCTCTCTGAACTATATTATTAGCCGATAGCCCTAAATGAGCTATCGCTAACAATAATAATAATAATATTTTTTTCATATTACTTTATAGGAGTACTTGAGAAAAATAGATAATCAAGGTTTATCTCAACATCATTTATACCATTGTTTCCACTTTTGAATTGAATTTGCAGATTGAAATCTTTAGAAAAGTCAATTGTTGTAGCATCAGCTATAATATCTTTTAGTCTAAAAGATCTCCATTCCCATTCTTGATTTGGTTGTAATTGGTAATTATCACCATACTGGTCATCATTAAAATTAGTCCATGTGCCATTTTCTCCTTGTTTTAGTATATATTGAAAATATCCAGATTTATTTGCAGTATTAAGTAATATGTTGATATAAATTCCATTTTCGAAACCTTCACTAAGATTGAAATCTTTATTAATAATCAATAGAGCTAATTCATCCCAAGCTCCAGAAATATTGGCAGCGTCTGTTTTAAATGTTAAATAATTACTATAATTAAAGTTTTCTATTCCTGTTCCATCATTTAATGTTATAGGTAAATTTCCTTCAAAAGTAAAATCGGTGCTATTTTCAAAATTAATAACTCCTTGAGGATTTAGATAACCATCAGTTATCATCACTTGATCAAGATTGATTTCAAAAGGTTCAGTCTTATTATTTCCAACATTACCACCCCTTATTAATAGAGTTATAGCATCACCTTCAGCTATATCGCTAAGGTCGTAACCCATATCTGTAAGGTTGTATGAACGCCATTCCCAACCATTTGTTTCAATACAATAATCATCTTTTTCATAATGCGGGTCACCAGTGAAATGTTTATCAGAACCATTGATTAATGGATTCATATAACCACGTTTGCCGTGAGTGTTAACAAGAAAAGTGATGTATGGATTATGAAAATCGCTGAATTTTATTCCTTCGCCATTATTGTTAAGAACAATATCTTGATAGTCTCCATCCCAACCATTTCCTTGTGCTGAGATTATGGAATAATAATTTCCACATATTTTATCTACACCTCCGACATTCATGCCAGATTCGAATGCTTCTGTTGTTGTGCCTTTGATGTATTCACTTGGAAATACAGAATCCCAGTCTGCTAGTAAAACTGAACTTGTTGGTTTATATGATGTGTCTCCAATTACTGCATTTGCGATTGGTATTGGATCAGATGTAATAGTCTTACCTGATTTATCTTTTACTCTAATAACAACTTTTTGTGCTGATGGAGTAAAGCTTGTAAGCATGTATTTTATAGAATGCTGGTCTGCTGCACCTTGAGCATATACAATATTGCCATCTACTGTTACTTTTTCAAGTAAATCAAGATTATCACCCTGCAGTTCGAATATTTTTCCCATTGTTAATTCAGTAGGCCATGTAGTAATATTGGATGCAAAATACCTTGGCTGAAAATATTTTTCAGTCTCAAATTTTCTTCCGTATTTATTAATGATAGTTATTTTTGCACGTTCTACACTACGATTAATTATAAATTTTAAGGTTGTGTCGTTTTGTGATATAATCTCACATTTAGTAGAACCCAAACTTACAGACTCTACCATTTCTAAATTAGAGCCTTTTAGGGTTATAGTTCCGTCAACATATTCTTTTATAGGAGAAAATCCGGTAATTTTTGATGCGGGAAAATTAATGTCGTAATTTTCTCCATATTCTTCTTCGTTGCATGATCCAATTGATAATGCAAACAAAGTAGTCAAAATGATATATATAATTTTTTTCATAATAGTATTGATAGTATTTTATAGTGGGTTTTGAGTTAAATTCCATGCAGTTACTTCGGTTGAAGGTATTGTTATTACTGGAATTGGTACTTTTGCTCCATCCTTTGTGTTAAGACAGTGTCTTAGACACTTTGTTTTAAAATCAGGATAACATGTTTCTTGATTTTCCTTATTCGAAGTTCTATCAAGGTTCTTAGCTTTATTAACCACATCAAGATATCTATTTTCACGGATTAAATCCCAAGTGCGCAGGTTTTCCATAGCTAATTCCAATCTTCTCTCTTTCCAAATGGCAAATAATAAAGTTTCTCCAGATAAAGAAGATGTGTTAGTTTCTATATTAGGAGTAGTCTCAGGAATAGTGTATCCTGTTTTATCTCCTTCAGAGTAGCCTTTACAGAATGTTGAAGCTTTTGCTCTAGCTCTTACTGCTTTTAAGTTGTTTTGTGCGACTCCAATTTCTCCTGTATGATAAGCTGCTTCTGCGTTCATTAGTAGGACATCTGCATAACGCATTAATATTATATTAAAATTTGCGGCTTGAGGATTAATAGGCTTACTGCTAAGAGCGGCTTTTCTGTTTAAATAATTACTTCCCATTTGAGATCTATCATAAGCCATCTTTTGACCATACAATATACCAGAATTAAATCCAATGCCATATACTGTACAACTGAGTCTTGGATCAGTTGGATCAAAAGCATCAACAAGATTTTGTGATGGATTATTAAATCCCCAACCTTGGTTTGCTCCTTCATTGGCTTTACGATTACCTTGAAAATTGCAGTAACCAGTTCCTGTTGAACCAGGCTGCATTGTTTCACCATTGTCATAAGTTTGTATTTCAAAAATTGATTCTACACAATTTTTATTGTCCTGTTCAAAAAGATTTGCATAATTGGACATTAACGAATATTCGCCACTATTAATTATTGTTTTTGTGCATTCTCTTGCTTTAGCCCAGACATTATCTTCATTTGCTTGACTATCAACACCTGCTTGATATAATAGCACCCTTGCCTCAAAAGATAATGCAGCTCCACTTGTAGCTCTTCCAAGATCTATATCTGCATATTCACTTCTTGCAGGTAGTAGAGTTGCTGATGTAGCGAAATCTTTTATTATGAATTCCAATGTTTCATGTAATGTAGCTCTTTTAATATTTACGTATTGACTGACTGTAGGTGTTTTATCAAACAATGGAACACCTCCGAAATGACGGAGTAAATAAAAGTAATAATAACCTCTTAAGAATGTGGCTTCTCCTATTAATCTATTTCTTAATTCTTCATCAATTGTAGAATTATTTAGGGCTTCTAATGCATTATTACATCTAGAGACTCCCCAGAATCCATGTATCCAAAAAGCTTTTGAATCAATAAAATTACCATCAAAATTCCAATTCAACCAATCTACTAAATCTGTTTTATCTGCAGGTTTAGAACCTTTTTCTGAATCATCACTTAAAATTTCTCCGAAGAAAAAATCATAATGATGGTCAAGCCATTGATCATCAGGACCATTTCCTTCACTCTGTCCTAATAAATCATATATTCCATTGATTTGAGTTATAGCATTTTCTGTTTTATTCATGTAAGTTGATGTGTTTTCCTGTCCTTGTGGCTCTTGTTCCAAAAAATTATCGCAACTGTTTAAAGAAGTTAATGCTAATAAAGCAAATATATATTTTATAATTTTCATAATGTTATTCTATATTTATAAATTTTACTTAAAAAGAAATATTGACTCCTGCTGTTATTATTCTAGGAATTGGATATGTGGCGATATCAACGCCAGCACCTAAATCATTGTTTCCAGCTACTTCAGGATCATATCCTGAATAATTTGTTAAAGTATATAAATTATCACAGGAGATATATAGCCTGAATTTGGAGATATTCATTTTATTGGTGAATTTTCTAGGCAACGTATATCCTAATTGAATATTGCGTATTCTCATGTAACTTCCATCTTCAACATATCTGTCGGAAAAACGTCCATTTTTATTTGGGTCATTGGCATTAACCCTTGGAATATTAGAAGTAGGGTTTGTTTCTGTCCATCTATTTAGCATATCTTTCCCAACGTTCCATTCACTCATATCTGTAGAATATAAAGTGAAATACATCCCATTGACTATTTCATTTCCTTGTGAACCCATAAGAGATATTGCGAAATCAAGATTTTTATACGAAGCTGATATATTAAGACCATAAGTAAAATCTGGTAAAGCAGATCCCAAATCAACTCTATCTTTCTCATCTATTATTCCATTTCCATCTTCATCTATGAATTTAACATCTCCAGGAGCTGCATTTGATTGAATAAGCGATGTTTTGCCACTTTCTTTATCAGTGAATGTATATTTATCTATTTCTTCCTGTGAATGGAAAATACCATCGGTTTTTAATCCATAAAACATTCCTATAACCCCACCTTTTTTAGTTATTGTGGTATTTCCAACCCGGGATACATTACCACCTTCAATAGGATCACCTCCCCCGATACTAGTTACTTCATTGTTAATAGTTGTTAAATTAAAACCTATATTATAATGAAATTCTCCTATGCTATTACTATGATTCAATGCTAATTCAATACCTTTATTCCTTACAGAACCAGCGTTAGTATTAGGTTTCCAAAAACCAACATATATTGGAATAGGTGTAGATAAAATCATATCATTAGTATTACGAATAAAAGCATCAGCAGTTATAGAAAGTTTATCGTTCCATAACGATGCATCAATACCAACATTGTATTGTTCTGAAGTTTCCCACGATAGTTCTTTATTTGCGATTTTTTGTTGAATTGAACCATCGACTGGCATATTACCAAACACATAAGTATAACCATTAGTCATAAGTGCCAAATAATCATTATTACCGGCAGCATTTTGATTACCTACCTGACCCCAACCTGCACGCAGTTTTAATTTGTCAAGCCATTTGCTACATGATTTCATAAAATCTTCTTCATATAAATTCCATCCTAAAGAAAAAGAAGGAAAATAACCCCAATGGTTTATAAATTTAGAAGAACCGTCAGCACGAAGAGTTGTTGTTAATAAATATCTATTGTCATAGTTGTAATTGACCCTTACGAAATAAGAAGCTAATGAAGAATGATATTTTAATCCGTTTGCTATAAATTGAGTAGAGTTGGAAGATGCTGATATATAACGCATGTTACTGTCTTCTGGAACATCGTAAACTGTAATTTCATTAAAATCACTATCAAATTTCTGTGCTTCAAAACCTGCCATTGCATTTATTGAATGCTTTCCTAATGTGTTTTGATAAGTAAAATAATCAGAAGTAGACCAATTATTGGTATTAGCATTTTTTGAATAAAGATTGCTTTGCAATCTATTCTGATCAGCATTTACATAGAAATATGGATAATAATTTTTTACTTTATTGAAAACTAGTTTTGATCCATATTGTGCTCTGAACGAAAGACCTTCAACATTGAATAATTTGTCAAATTGTAAATAACTATTCAGAACAAAACGATTTTCTTCAGTATTTTTATATTTATTTTCATATACAGATCTTGCTGGATTTGTCCCATATGAGAAGTAAATTTCACCAAAATCATTTGTATAATTATCCCATGCAGCAGAAATAGGATCTCCTCTTAAAGCACCTACAAGTGGACCTGTATAATAGTCTGCATTATTACCTGCTTTTTTATAATTCGAATAGAATAAGTTAATTCCTAATTTTATATTTTTGGTGAAATTATATTGATTATTTATATGTCCCATGAATTTTTTAAGAAAAGTGTTTTTAACAATACCTTCTTCATTGGCATATGTAAGTCCAATATCATATTTGTCTTTTGAAGTTCCGCCAGCTATACTTAAATTATAGTTTTGTATAATAGCATCTCTAAAAATTTCATCTTGCCAATTCGTTCCCTTGCTTTTGTTTTTATCGACTAAAGAGAAGATATTTTGCCATAGTTCACTGATTTGAGAACCTGCATTATTCATGGCTTCTTTTTTTACTTGGGTATATTCATACGCATTTAACATGTCAATCTTATTGACTACTTGAGATGCAGAAGCATAAGCATTGAAATTTATTTCAGGTTTTTTAGAAATAGTTCCACCTTTGGTTGTTACTAATATGACGCCATTAGAACCCATACTTCCATAAATAGCTGTTGCAGAAGCATCTTTTAACACTTGAATACTTTTAATATCATTAGGTGCTAAATGTGAAATATCTCCTACAGGAAAACCATCTACTACATATAACGGATTCGAATTATTGATAGTTCCAACACCTCTAATACGCACTTTTGTACCTGCTCCTGGTTCCCCAGAATTCATTTGAATGTTTACTCCTGCGACTTTACCTTGTAATACTTGAGAAATGTCCACTGATGCTATTTTTCCTAAATCTTTAGATTTTACGTTGGATATAGCTCCAGTTAAATCATTTTTACGCAAAGTTCCATATCCTACAACAACAACTTCACTGAGTTCTTTAGTATTTGATTCCAAGGAAATCTTTAAAAAGGGTTTAGCTTGAATTGTTTTTGTTAAATACCCTAGATAACTGATTTCAAGTGTGGACATTTTATCCGACACTGTGATAGCAAATTTTCCATTTCTATCTGTCATTACAACATTGTTGATTGTTTTTTCTAGGACTGTAGCACCTACCAAAGTTTCACCTGTCTTGGCATCTACAACAATTCCCTTTACTTGCATCGTTTGTGCATAACTACTTATTATGTAGAAAAAAATACTGCATAATATTAAAACGAATTTTTTCATAAATATTTGTTTTAGATATATTAATTAAGTTAATCATATGACTTTTGAATATTCATCTATCAAGTTCTAACATATAAACATCCATAACTTCTGGTCCTTTTATGTTTGTTGCTCTTAATGTTAATGTTTGTTTACCTGGATTCAATAATATTTTACCCAATTTAACAATTCCAAATGAAGGAAAATAACTCTCTTGGCGTGGAACACGGTCAAGATCTGCACCTAGCATAGGTTTGTAAAATGCTTTATCTACTGTCCAAGTTTTCAATAATGTAGTTTGTTTTGAGTTGTTTAATGCATCATCTGTACCTCCATATGTAGTGCTTAACGTAATTATGCTTCCCAAGAGTCTGGGTTCACACCGATACCTGAGTATTAATTTATATTTAGTTTTATTTAGTACATTTACTTGCCATGTAATAGCATCTTTATCAGTATTTGTCCAATTTGTAAAATAGCTACAATTTGGAAATTTATTAGATCTTTCTATTCCTCCATGTGGTTTTCCATCCCTTGCTGGTAATTTAACATACTTTTCTCTTGGATCTCCTATTGTAAAATAAGGTGATGAAGTAGATTGCCTAATTTTTATTATATTATCAGAATAATTATTTAAGTTTTTTCTTAATTCTTTGTCTTCATAGCCTAAAGGATATAATTGTTTAGGATCTTTAACTATATTATAAATTTCTCCATTATCCTTTAATAGAAGTGAATCTTTACGTATAGCGTAGTGATCTGACCACATTGATACAATGCTTCGAGATACACTATATGAAGTGTCTTTTAATTGTCTAGATAAATCTATTCCATCCAAATCAAATTGCTCATTATAATTGAAATATTCATATGCTCCACTAAGATTCATGAGCGTCGGCATAATATCCACTGAACTTGCTAATTGATTAGAGTGGGCTCCTGGATGTTTATTTCCTGACCATTTAATAAATAGAGGAGAACGCACTCCACCCTCGTCAACTGATGCCTTAATACCCTTGAGACCTTTACAATAACGATATCCATTAGGCCCATTATCTGAGAAATAAACTATTATTGTATTTTTAGTCAGACCTAATGCTTCTAATTTATCCAATATTCTACCAACATTCCAATCCAGATTTTCTATTAGAGCTAAAGCAGCTCTTTTGTGCTGAATATCTTCATTTTTAGAAATAGTAGCATGTTGCGTAATTTTCTTATTCTTCCATGGATTCCACCATGAATCTGTAACCATCATTGGACTATGTGGAATATTAAATGGTACATAACAGAACCATGCCTTTTTTTTATTCTTTTCGATGAATCTCATAGCATGAGATGCTAAATCATCACTTAAAAATCCATGTCCATGTACTATTTTTCCATTATGTTCCAATATAGGGGCCCAATAATTCCCCCAATGCCCCGAACAATAACCGTAAAATTCATCAAATCCACGTGCGTTTGGATGATATGGATATTGACTTCCATTATGCCATTTTCCAAAAATGCCTGTTTTATATCCAGCTTTTTTAAGATAATTTGTCATAATTGGCACTTTGGGATCAAGTCTTTCTCTTCCCTCAGTAACACCTACAACCCCTCCTCTATATGCAAATCTGCCAGTTAGTAATTCTGCTCTAGTTGGAGCAGAAACAGGACATACATAAAATCGATTAAACTGAATAGATACTTTTGCTAAAGAATCTATTCTTGGAGTTTTAACCATTATATTACCTTCACAACTATAATCTCCTAATACTGCATCATCGGCAAGTAATATTAAAATATTTTTTTTTTCTTTTTGATGAATTATTCTATGATTCCATATACTTGAATTACTTAGTAGGGCAGGAACAATTGTTAAAATTATACTTTTAAACATATCAATTTATTGTTTTATTATTCTTCTAATAATTTAGTTAGCTTAGAATATGTTTATTATTTCTTTTACAAAGAAAGATAATTTTGATAATACCATCTACTACGATTTTAGCTAAAAATGTGCAATATCTATAATTATAATATTGTGTACGTTAATAAGATTAACTATCTGTTATTTAGTATGTTATAGATTGACTATTACTGTCGTTAATAAATAATATCTTTATTATTAAAACATAATGTTGAAATAGTATTATTTTTCTAGTATTTCCAAACACATACGACTATTGTGATAGGGACATTTCCAGAATCCTGCTTTATCATCCTTTACATTTATTTTCCCATCTGCTGTGCGACTCCAATACCAACCTCCGTGTTCATGGTCAAT
>Ga0172378_10005688_pt1 | contig 11645 bp, 9 predicted proteins | sample GrowelOW332metaG_FD_119755 | JGI IMG/M metagenome (GOLD analysis project Ga0172378, IMG submission 119755) | Groundwater microbial communities from an aquifer near a municipal landfill in Southern Ontario, Canada - Pumphouse #3_1 metaG | ecosystem: Environmental > Aquatic > Deep subsurface >... | reverse complement strand
TTCTTTCTGATTTTAGGCTAAACGGAGCCCTAACTTTTTTAGTGACTCGTCGGAGGCGAAATCCACGATTTGCCGATAGGAGGTGAAACTTTCTTTCTTCAAGACGCGGTGCATTTTGTTGATCATGGCGTCGCTTTCGGTCGCGGCGTAGTCGTAGTCCTCATTTTTCGAGCCATTCATCTCCTCTTGGAGAAGGATCAAGAAGGCGCGGCGGAGAAGCGAAAGCAAGGAAGGCTCAACCCAATAGGAGAACGTGGTGGTTGGGCTCTTTTTCTCCAAGCTTCGCATCCGAAGATAAAGGGGCAGGCCATCTTCGGGCAGATGCCAAAGATCGACGAAAGCGTAGTCGCAATGGTCTTTGCCCATCCGGCTGGCGTAATGGAAGGCGTCCTCTTCGATGATTCGCAGTTTTTCTTGGTGGGGGAAGAAAGGGAGGATCCGCTTTTTGAAGTAAGCGATCAAGGTCGGATCTTTTTCGATCACGACCATCGCCGTCACGTTCTCTTTCTTTAAACATTCATAAGCGTAATAACCTAAGCCAAGGCCAAAGGTGATGACCTTGCCATGGGCTTCCGCGATCTGGTTCTTCATCGTGTTGATTTCGTGGGGGGTGACGCTCATCCAAGTCCGGCCATTTTGGGCGAGGGCAAGGAAAGGGAAGTCACTTTTAAAGAAGCCGAAACGAGTCGTTTCTTCATAGGTGTGGGGGTCGATGGCGAGCTCATCGTAGACGAAACCCTCGTTCGGCGCGTAGTGGTCATAGAAAAGGGACCAGCCCTTGCTTTGAAAGGCGGTGGGTTTCACATTTTGGTGATAGTCATCGCGGAGAAAGGCTGTCGGATCGATTTCGTGGATTAAAAGCGGAGTCTTCGCCTCATTGACGGGGGTCTTCTTCTCGAGGATCGCGTTATAGCGGTCCGCTTTTTCCATGTTGCGTTCAAAAACGCGAAAGAGCCCGTCCAACTTTTCTCGATCGGCATTATTCAAACTGATTCTCATGGATTCCTCCGCAAAAAGCCTTTATTTGGCTTGATAAAACTCTTTTGCTCTCGCGGGCAACTGCGGCCTTTTCCTTATTGCGATCGAAGGCGACGCCATCATCGGGCTTGACGCCTTCGGGGCGGAGCAGGGCGGTCCAGGCTTCTTCGAAAATCCGGATCATCAGGTTCTGTTTGGTTTTGAAATGAACGAAAATCGCTGGCTCGGAAATGCCGACCCGGTGGGCTGCTTCCTTAGTCGAAATGGCTGCGATGCCGTTCTTGCAGGTGCGTTTCATCGCTTGGGTCAAGGTCTTCTTTTCGGTGTTTTTGATTGGTTCGCATCCCATAAAATGATTTTGCTCATTATCGCATAAAAGCGTGAGAAAAAGTTTCTTTTTTGCGATTCGTGATAAAATTGGCCCGTGAAATATCGGCAAAACATCATTTTGACCAACATGTGCATGCTCTACGACAAGGATGGGCGCTTCCTCGTAGAGAACCGTTTAGCTCAGGATTGGCCCGGACTAAATTTCCCTGGCGGCCATGTTGAAAATAACGAGACGCTCGAAGAAGCGGCGAAGCGCGAGATGAAAGAAGAAACCGGCCTCGAAGTCAGCGATTTGGAGCAGTGCGGCGTTTTCGACTGGAACGTCCCCGAAGAGCACCTTCGCCATGTTGCAATCCTTTATCGGAGTTCGCATTATTCAGGCATTCTTCAAGCCTCGGAGGAAGGCCCTCTTTTTTGGATCAAAGAAAGCGATCTCGCTTCCTATCCGCTTTCGACCGACTTTGAAAAAGTTTTTTCCGTGATGAAAAAGGGGCTTTAGCCGATCTCGAGACGAGATGATTTCTTATCGGAGCAACCGCTCTTTTTAGCGTTTGCTTTAATAAAAAAGTCCGTCCGATTCTTAATTAGGCGAATGAAAAAAGCGCTCCTTATTCCCATTGACCAGTCGGGCGAGAAAGTTTGCCTTTCATCGAACAATTCAGCTGGGCGACTTCGCTAAGATGATTGTGGCGGACGCCGGCTCTTTCTCCGAGCCTCAATCCCTCTTTGGCGCGATCAAGGCCGCTTGCCGCTTGCCGTGACTTCCTATCCGCAAAACGATAGCAAAGAACCTGCCTTGAAAACGGCGATTCGCCCCATCATGAATCGTTGCCCTGAGATTCAAGGCATCGTCGCCGCTGATGGCGACGGCCAGCACAGTTTTCCGGATTCGTGAATATCCGCGATTGACTTCGTCGATGCCCATCATTTTGTTCTCTTCGTCTCCGAAGGCCGAAATAACGGTTCCTCAGTTGATGGCTTTTCGCTTTATGGGATAGCGGGCTTGCCCTTCAACAAACGTCTTGCCCCGAAAGCCACTCCAGCATCTCCTTAAACACAACAAAACCGTTGAGCGGAAAGACGTTCAACGGTTTTGTTTGTCTTAGAGAACGCCTTGAATTTTCAGATCTTCGATCGCTTTGTTGTCGATTTTGCCGATTGGGGTATGGGGAATCTTCTCCATTACGACGATTTTTTCGGGCAGATACGAGGGTGGGAGGTCAGCTTCGACTTTAGCGAGGATTCTTTCTTTCACCGCTTCGGCGTTGGCGGGGTGGTCACCCCGACGCAAGACGATTGCGAGGCGGAAGTGGTGACCTTTGCGCGGATCTTCGATGCCATAGCAATAGGCATCGTAGACATCGGCATCGTCGAGGGCAATCGATTCGACGTCGCTCGGGCAGAGCGTTTCGCCATTGATCTTCACGGTGCGCTTTAGACGTTGCTTGTAGGTTAAGTAGCCTTCTTCATCGAGCGAGCCATAGTCGCCGGTCCGGAGGTATTTCGTGCCGGCAAGAGTGATGAAACCTTCCGTTTCATCGGCATTGAGATAGCCTGACATGATCGAGTTTCCTGCGATGCAGATTTCGCCATTCTTATTCGGCCCCAGAACCTTTGAGGTTTCGACATCGATGATTTTTTCCTCAAGCCCGCCTAGGCAGCGCCCAACGGTCAGGGGTTTGACATGTTCGCGGTAATTGACGTTGGCGACCGCGCAGGTTTCCGATAAGCCATAGCCCTGAAAGAGCCGGGCCGAGGAACCCCATTTTTTCATCGCGTCGTTCCAGCGGGTCAAAAGGCTTTCGGGAACGGCATCTCCGCCGACGAAGGCGGTATTTTGTTTGGCAAGCCACGGGCCATAGAAGGCATCGCGGGAAAGGAGGGCGTTGAAGAGGGCGGGCACCCCGATGATGCAGGTGGCATAGCCTCTCTTTAAAATCTTGATCGCCTCTTTGGTTTTGAACTTGAGCATTAAGACGGTGCAGCCGCCGATCGAGAGGATGGTGTGAGCGCCCATCGAAAGGCCGAAACCATGGAAAAGTGGGATGGCCGTCAGCATCTTGATGTTTTTGACGTCGCCGCCGACGAGGGGATAGCCTTCGTTGGCTAGAGCGTTGATCGCCCCGTTCGAGAGGCGAACGATTTTTGGTTCGCCATTGGTGCCGCCGGTGTTGAGATAGACGGCATCGTCCTCTTTTTTCTTTAACGAGGGGGCGAAGTTCTTTTTCTTGATCGGTCGGACCATCCAATAGCGCGTAATTCCTTTTAACGTGTGACTCATCGCTCGGACCGCAATCATTTTATGAAGGGAGACATGCCGATAAGGATTAATGGCTACAATGCGCAAAGCGAGAGGGATTTGCTGGCGATATTGCTTGGCGGTGAGAGAAAGGACAAAGAGCATCTTGGCCTTTGACTTCTCAAGCATGCCTTTCATTTGAGATGGCGGCGTGAGCGGATGGATGTTATAAGAGATGGCGCCGACTTCGTTGATGGCATAAAGGAGGAAAAGAGCATCGGGGCAGTTGGGGAGGCTGACGGCGATCACATCGCCTTCGACCACGCCGAGTTTTCTTAATTTGCGGGCGGCCTTGTCGACTTGGGTCAAAAAAGCTTGGTAGCTCCAAACTTTGTTCTCAAAACGAGCCGCATCGTTATGAGGGAAGCGGTCGACGGCGCGGCGCAGCTGTTCGTAAAGGGTTCGATTTTCCATGGTGGGGTTCCTCATTAGAAAAATAGACGGTAGCCAAACGGCATCAGAATCAGAAGGATCAGCAAATAGAAGAAAGGCATGTGGAAGGCATAGATGATGAGCGAGTTCGAACCGCACCAAAGAATCGGTTTGGCCCAACGGGTCGGGAAGTCGGCGGGCAAGACGCTCTTTTTGTTGCGATAGAGGGTTTTGCCAACCGTCGCCCCCAAGAAGATGAAGGCGCCAGTGTTGATCGGCGAGAAATAGTCGTCGCCGTAGCGGGCGAGTCCAAAGAGGAGCTTCCACCAATCGCCGGGGAGATGGGCGTCTGACATAAAAATCCAATCAGTTCCGGTAGAATAGACGAAAAAGGCAATCACCATATCGGCAATCGCTAAAATGATGCCGATCCCGTAGTCGACCCAGAAACTGGGGAAGAAGTGGTCAACAAGGGCGTAAAACAAGATTCCGATCGACATTGAATGGAGAATCCCCATTACGATGTGGAGGTTGGTGCCGAAGCAGAAGTCGGCGATTTCGAGCACGAGGGTTAAGCCGATGGAAACAAAAGCCAACTGGATCCCCCGTTCGTAGTTGCTCTTGGCGAAAGAGCAGGAGATGCCGCAGAGGAACATGAACATCCCCGAGAAAAAGAACTCTAGGACCCAAAGATTGCCAAAGTCAATATAATGGAAGATATCAAGGAAAAACTTAAAGATATTGCCTAAATTCTCTGGATTTTCCGCACCATTAGGAAGAGAGATCATCTTGCCTGGTCCGACGTCATAGAAGACGCAGCAACCATGAAGGAGAATCATTAAAAAAATCGCGAACCCGCGCAAGAAGTCGATTTCGAAAATTCGTTCTTTTTTATGGCGTTCGCTTTTGAAGGCGGGTAAGGCGATGGTTTGAGCTTGCTCCATAACGTTTCCATTCTATTCTTTCTTCCTTTGCAAAGGAAGAAGCGAGCCTCTCGAGCCAACGAATAAAATAGTAGAACTAACAAAAAGTGACCTTTTTCGGTTAATAAAGCGAACGAAGGGAAAACTAATTGAAGTTTTTCCTCCTTGGGATGGGCGGGCGTTAGCCGCAGGTTTTCATCGCTTGAAAGAGGAAAGGACCCTTTTGCTCCCGCGGAAAACCCGTTGAACCAATTCTAAATGGGTTTTCATTCATTTCGATGGCTTTTTGCAGGGGATATTAAAGAATTAACGATAGGAATGTTTGGGCGAATAGGAACGCCTTTGCGGTTGGGCTTTTTCAAAGCGTTTGCCCGCGAGGGATGATGGTTTGCTTTTTTTGAAAGTGGCATCTTCTCCGTTTAATTCATCTTCTTTCGGAGCGGGGAGATAGACGAGATAAGCAACAAGCATCGCGAAGAGCGTGCCGAAGAAAGCGCCGAAAGCGACATCGCTTACGAAGTGATGGCCATCGCTGACCCGGGCAGCGGAGACGAGGATGGTCCAGATAAGGGAGCCCACGATGAGCCAAGTCGTTTTGTTTTTAAGTTTCGGATTGAGTTTGGCTAAAAGAACGCCCAAAACGGTGAAACCTGCAAGAGCGGCATGGCCACTAGGCCAACTCTCAAAGTCGGCGTCTTGATATGCGGTGGGGTTAGCGGCGGCAAAGTTCTCTTTGACCGAGGCGTCGAAGTCCCACCAATTACGGAAATAGGTCTGCGGATTGCTTTGTTCTTCAATCCAATAGAAACGGGGCCGAAGCCCGGCTTTCTTTAGAAGATAGACGAGAACGATGACGGTGGCGGCCGCAAAAAGAAAAGTGATGCCCGCTTGGTAGGCTTCGTTTTTGTCGGCATGGCGGGCCAAGAAATAGAAGCCGATATCGCCCACGCCAACCGCCAAGACGCCAGTCAAAGCGGCCAAGTACTTGTTGGCGATCGCGTCGTTGAGAGTCTCGTAACCATAGAGAGCGCCTGCCAAAATCGGGAAAATGCAAGCGCAGATGATGGCGAGGATCCTCGAATCTTTCGGGCCCACACCCTTCCAGTTGATGAAGAAGAGAACGCCCGTCGCGCCAAAAAGAACGTAGGCGGGATAGGGACCGATATAGGCAAAGAGGGCACCGAACGCGTTATCGGGATGATAGACGGCATTGGCAATCGACCAATCAGCGCAGGAGCCGATGATGATGAAAGTCAGGGCGACGAGCAAAAGGATAGCGGCTTCGTAGAAGCGGATTCCGGCAAATTCCTCGTTCAGTTTGACCCAAATTTTCTTCATTTCGCCTATAAGTCTATCAACAAAAATGGTTCCGTCAAAGATAATCGAGGATGTTCTTTTCGCGCCCACGCGTTAAGTGTTATGATGTTGCCATGAAAAAAGATCCGGAATTGATCGCTCTGCATTCGCATGCGACGAATAACGAAATCGAAATCCTCAAGAGCACTACCTGCTCTTGCTTTTTTTGCCGCCAGACCTATAGCGCCCGCCTCGTGAATGACTGGGTGAGCGATGGGCGCGGCGTTAGCGCCATCTGCCCGGAATGCGGGATGGATGCGGTGATTGGGGACGCTTGTGGTCTGCCGTTAACGAAAGCGACGCTCAAAGAACTGAATCTTGCCTACTACGGCGAAGATTACATGGAAAAGAATCCGACGGCGGCGAAGAAGTACGTCCAGCGTTACAAGGAAGGCAAGATCACCCATAACGTGGCGAATGAGGCCCTCTATGTCCAATATCTTTATTCTTTGGCTTCCCGCGGCGATAGCGAAGCAGCGTTTGCTCTCGCGAGCCTCTATGAATATGGGAGCGAATTCACGCCGGCCGATCCGAAAGTGGCCTTTTCGTATTACGGCATGAGTTGCCTCGCCAAAGACGGTGAAGCCTTGACCCACCTTGGCATGCTCTCCGAAAGTGGCCTTCTAGGTAAAAAAGACGAACAAGGCGCCTATCAGTGCTACGCCAAAGCGATGGCGATGGGCTCGCTCGAAGGTTTGATCCGTTTCTGCGATTGCTATCGGAAAGGCATCTTCGTCTTGCCTGATCCTACCTTCGCTTTCGAATGCCTCAATGGCATCTGGGACGAATCGTATCGTCGCTTCAGCCTTTCCACGGGCAAAGACATCAATATTTTCCCTGACATCTCTTATCGGCTTGGCTTGATGTTCATGGATGGGGCGGGGACGGGCAAAGATTTAATTTTGGCTCTTCGCTTCCTTCTTTATGCCGAGTTCGGCTACAATCTGATGAAGAGTCAAAATCTCCTTCGCAAAGACCTTACCGTCGAATTGCAGGATGACGAAGAACGGATCGAAAGTTTAGCCAAAACGTTTAAACTGAAAAAACAGGATCCGGTTTTTGATAACGACACCTTCGCCGATTCTTTAGAGGACGATGGGAGCGGTCTCATCAGTCTTCAATCCTATAATTTTGCGCCCGGAACTTTCGATAAAGGGCAGGGGCTCTTCGATTTCGATTTAAGCTACAGTTTCCCGCCTCTTCTCGTCGATTGCGGCAATCTTTTTTGCGGATTCGTGCCCGGCACGATTCATTGGTCTTTTACTGACGTGGCCGAAGCCAAATACGGCAAGGAAGGTCTCTTCAACAAGATCGATGGCGATCCGAGCGAAGGCTGGCAGTTCCTCTTAAATGGCGATGGCGAGGACAAGACGGTTGTCAATCTGGTGTTCACAAGGCCGACGAAACGGGTGAATCACCCCGAAAAAGCGGTTAAAGGGAAGGCCTAATCTCGTGGAAGAGAAAAAAGCCCTAACCCCGCTCAAAAAATACGCGGGCAAGGTTGTTTTGGCCCCTTTCCTCAAGCTCTTTGAGGTCGGTGCGGAACTCCTTTCTCCGTTTTTGGTTCGCTTCATCATCGACGATGGCATCGCCAAAGGGGATTTGAACAAAGCTCTCCTTCTTTCGGGAATCATGTTCGGCCTTTCGATTCTTGGCTTTGGCGTCACGATGATCGCTCAATACCTGGCCGCTCGGGTTTCGGCTGACTATGGCCACGATCTCCGCGAAGTTGCCTACGCTCAAATGACTTCTCTCAGCGAAAAACAGCTCAACGCCTTTGGCAAAGGCAAGATCTTGACCTTGCTCAGCAACGATTCGTTCTCCCTCCAAAGCGGTGTGATGATGTTCATGCGTCTCTTTCTTCGCCCACCCTTCCTTTTGATTGGTTCTTGCATCCTTTCGTTTATCGTCGATGTCCGGGCTGGCTTTATTTTCTTAGGGGCGATTGCGCTCAGCGCCGCCGTTCTTTTGCTCGTAATGTTCCTTTCGCCGAAGCACTACGCCGCGATTCAGTCCAACCTTGACAGCATTACCACCCTCTCGAACGACTCGCTCAAAGGCGCGCGGCCGATTCGGGCGTTTGAAAAAGAAAAGTACGAAGAAGAAAAGTTCGACCGTTCCATCTCCTCTTATCAGGACAAAAACATGGCGATGGGCCGGCTCAACGCCCTCATCAATCCTTTGACCTTCGGTTTTATCAACCTCGGCCTCGTTCTCGTCGTCTATTTGGGCAAATTCAGCATCGGGAGCGGCGCCCTCACAACCGGCGAAGTCGTTTCGCTCATCTCCTATCTCGTTTCTTCCTTGGCCGCTCTCATCATGTGGAGCCGTTTGATTGTCTCGCTCAATAAAGCCCTTGCCTCCAAAAAGCGTCTCGATGCCTTTTTATCTTTGAAACCTCTCATTCAGAACAAACCTACTTTTGCAGGGGATAATCAAAGCAAATCTCCGCTTGTTTCTTTTCAGGACGTTTCTTTGACCTATGGCAAAGTGGGGGACCAACCCGCCGTGAAGAATCTGACGTTTACTATCGAAAAAGGGCAATGGGTTGGCTTGATTGGCGGGACTGGAAGCGGCAAGAGTTCGACCTTGGCTCTCCTCGAACGTCTCTATGAGCCTTCGAGTGGCACCATTCTTTATAAAGGGGAACCGCTCGCGCATTACGATCTTAATAAACTCCACGAGGAAATTGCTTTCGTGAGTCAAAAGCCTGCCCTCTTTAAAGGCACGATCCGCTCTAACCTCTTGCTGGGGAAAGCAGACGCCAGCGAAGAAGAGATGGTAGCGGCCCTCAAGAGTTCTTTAGCCTATGAATACGTTTCGAATTACCCCGATTTCCTCGACCACGTCGTCGAAGAAGGAGGTGTCAATCTCTCGGGCGGGCAGAAGCAGCGTTTGCTTATTGCCCGAGCTCTTCTTCACGGCGGGAAAATCCTGATTCTCGATGATTCGACTTCCGCCCTCGATTTCCTTTCCGACCAACAAGTGCGCCACAACATCGCCGAAAAGAAAGAGCTGACTAAAATCATTGTCTCTCAGCGGGCTTCATCGTTACGCGATTGCGATCAGATTCTTGTCTATGATAATGGTCAAATTGTGGCTATCGGCACCCACGAGGAACTCTTAAAGAGCTGCCCCATTTATCACGATATCGATGCGATGCAAAGGAGCCAAGCATGAAAAAGTTCCTGCGCTTGAAACCCTATCTCCAAGGTTGCCGCTGGATTGTGGTCCTCTCGTTATTTTGCGCTCTCTTGGCGACCGGATCGAAACTCTTGATTCCTTTCTTGGCGGGCAAACTTATCAACCAACTGGCCCAGAATCAAGTCGACGAAACTTCTTTTGGCCTCTATCTCAAAATCATGTTTGTCTTGGTCGGGATTGGGACTCTCTTCCGCTATGCCTTCGACTATCTGACCGCCTTATTGGGGCAAATGGTCATAAAAAATCTTCGCAAATCTCTCTTTAAAGCCTATCAGGAGGCGCCGATTTCCTATATCGATCAGCGCCGGCAGGGTGATCTGCTCCTCCGTCTGGTGAATGACGTCGAAAACGTGCAGACGGGCCTCGTTGCTGGTTTCGCGGCTTTCTATGATGGCGTCATCGCGATTGGCTTCACTTTGGTGTTCATGGCAACCCTTAACTGGGCTTTGGCTCTCATCGTTGTCCTTTTAACCCCGCTCAGCATGCTGATCTCTCGCAAAGTCTCCCGCTTCAATTCCAAATATTTCAAAGCCCAAGCCGCTTCGAGCGGCGAAGTGATGGCTTTCGCTAATGAAAGCCTGACCAATTCGGAGACCGTTGAAACCCTCGATATCGGCGGGGCGCGGGAACAGGACTTTGCCAAAGTGAATGAAGGCAATCGCCAGAATACGTTCAAGGCGGCTTTCGGCGCCTCGCTCATCAACCCTTCGACCCGCTTGCTCAACGCCATCATCAATGCCGCCGTCATCGCGGTCGGCTCCTATTTCCTGATTGATAAAGTTAACGTCGGTGTCAGCTTTCTCATCGGCGATCTCTCCGCCTTCCTTACCTATGCCGCCAACTATATGCAGCCCTTTAACGAAATCAGCGATGTGGTGACCGAAATCGATTATGCCTTCGCCTCCTTTAAGCGGATCGATGATGCGGTCAACCTCAAGCGCGACGTCAATGCGGGCCAAGAAAAACTCGATGGCCCGATCACGAGCCTCGAAGCAAAAGACCTTCATTTCTCTTACGATCCCTCCCGCGAGATCATCAAAGGCTTCAACTTGGCAATCCGCCAAGGCCACAAGATCGCTCTCGTTGGACCGACCGGATGCGGCAAGACCACCTTGATCAACCTCTTGCTCCGTTTCTACGATCCGCAAAAAGGCGCTTTCTACGCCAATGGAATCTCAACGCAAGACATCGAAAAGTCTTCTTTCCGCAACCACGTTGGGATGGTGCTTCAGGACACCTGGATTTTTTCGGGAACTGTCTATGAGAACATCGTTTACGCCAAGCCAAGCGCCAGCAAAGAAGAGGTCTATCGGGCGGCCGAAAAAGCCCAAGCTTCGGGCTTCATCGAGCGCTTGCCTCAAGGCTATGATACGCTGATCAGCGATTCCTCGGGCTTATCGATCGGCGAGAAACAGCTCCTTTGCGTCGCCCGAGTCATGCTGCTCGAACCTGAAATCGTCATCCTCGATGAAGCGACCTCCGCCATCGATATCCGAACCGAAAGTTTGCTTTCGAAGAGCTTCGCCGAGCTGATGAAAGGCAAGACGTCATTGGTGGTGGCCCACCGGCTTTCGACCATCGTGGCAAGCGATTTGATCGTCGTGATGAAAGACGGGGAAATCATCGAGAGCGGAAACCATCAGGAACTTCTGGCGAAAAAAGGCTTCTACGCTTCGCTCTATGATGCACAATTCCATTAGGTGTAAAATGGGCAATATGAAGAAAAATCTCTGTAAAACCCTTCTTGTTTGTTCCATGGTTTTTCTTTGTGGCTGCGCCAAAAACGCTTCCAAGGCCATCACGATAGACCAAGCGGCTTCTTTGATTGACGCCTGCCTCGAGAAAGACAAGACCTCCCCCTTTGCGGGCCAAGCCTTCTCTTTTCAAAGCATGATCAGCGTCCCCGCCTCGCTTCAGGGCAACCTTCCTTATCTTTCGCTTCAGGTGGTTTATCTCAACGCGATCGCCTATTCGACCCGCATCACGCGGGTGACCGCCAAAACCAACGATACCTATATGATATCGAAGTCGACCGATTCCGAGGGGAATATTTTCTATCAGGTAGCGACAAATGGGGGTACGCCTGCGGCCTATAACCCCGTTAGCGATTCCTATCTTTTTAACTTCTTCGAACTTCCGACCTATCTCTTAAACGAAAATATTTACGGCCTCCAGTCGGCCCG
>Ga0172378_10005687_pt1 | contig 11645 bp, 11 predicted proteins | sample GrowelOW332metaG_FD_119755 | JGI IMG/M metagenome (GOLD analysis project Ga0172378, IMG submission 119755) | Groundwater microbial communities from an aquifer near a municipal landfill in Southern Ontario, Canada - Pumphouse #3_1 metaG | ecosystem: Environmental > Aquatic > Deep subsurface >... | reverse complement strand
CTTGTTTTAAGAACACCAATTCTTTCTTCTTCAGTCATCTCTGCTGTAATAGTAGCTAACCTTTGTGAACTAACAGCATTAGCTGATTCTTTAGCTCTTGTAAGTAATGTTTCACTAGCATATTGTTTTGCAAATGCAGAAGCTAATCCTTCTGTTTTAACAATCTCTGCATCAAAACCCATAATACCTGCTACTCTTGCTTTAGCAAAATTAGCAAATGCAGGTACAACTTTGGAATTAATCACCATTGCAAGACCTGTAAGTCCTGCTAAAATTGAAGGCACTCCAATCATTATTTTTTGAATACCTGTTAATCCTTGCCAACCTTTTCTAAGACTTGCGATAGCACTATTTAACCCATTAAAAGAAGTTGTTACAGCAGGTGTAAACACATCTAAAAGTTCTGCTGACATTTCAGAAACTCTATTTTGAGTAATTAAAAGTACATCATTTAAAGATGTAGCTTTTTCTGCAAATTGATCCCAATGTCTTGCTTTACCAACAGTTTCTAATGCTTTCATTAAGGATTGGATATCAGTATTACTACCACTCCAACCTGCATTAAGTAAATCTGTTTTACCAACACCAGTTTCTCTGCTTAATCTTTGGAATTGTCCTTGTGCAATATCTTTAATAGCCAAATCTGCTTCTTCTACTGTACGACCTGCTCTTAAGTATTCATTTATTACCATTGGTGCTACTTTCATGGTTTCTTTCATTTCATCATTAGTAAGTTTAAATTCTACTCCTAAGGAAGCTATGGTTTCACCAAATTGGTATTTATTCATTCTTTGGAACTGATTAACTGTTGTATCTAAATTACTGTTGAACTCTTGGATTTGGGCTTTATTCATTCCCATAACCATAAAGTAAGATTGCATTTCACTTTTAGCTTCTACTGTTGCTTGAACAGCACTATATAAGTTACTTACTAAATTCCATGCAAACATACCTCCTGCAAATGATACAGCAGAACCTAACATTCTCATACCACCACTAAGGTTAGTAGTAGCATTTTGTTGTCTATTTAATGCTTGGTAAGTTTGTCCAAGAGATGAATTATATGTTCCAAGTTTATTATTAACAGCACTATATTCCATTGAAGATTTTCGTAAATTTCCAATCATAGAACTAAACTTATTAGTTAAAGCATTCATAGAGTTTAATCTACTTTCAGTTAATGCTTTATCTCTTTGTTGTGCTTGAGCTTGTTCATTTAGCTTTTGAGTTATTAACTGTTCTGCTTTAGCTATATTCTGTGTTAATTCAGCTCTTCGAGTTTTGAGATTAGCTATTTGTTTCTCTTTTTGTACTTCAGCTTCTAATAATTCACTTCCTATCTTTCGTAATTCGGCTTCTTTCGTTATTTTAGCATTACTCTGTTCTTCCAAATCATTATAAATCTTTTTACCAGTGTTTAGATTTTGTTGGTCTATTTGTTGTTGTCTAACCATAGCACAGGCTTTTTCAGATTCAGCTAATTCTCTAGTACTAAGCTCTGCATCTTTAATTCTTAACTGTTCTAATTTTTCCCTGTCTGCTATTTGTTGTTTATACTGATTTTTATAACCAGTTTCATTATCATAACTATAATTACTTCTACTTGCCTTAGCTCTTGATTCTGCATCTTTATTTCTAAGAGCTATTAATTCTGTTAATTCTTTACTTTCAGCTTCATATGCTGAAATTATAGCTTTAGTTTCTGATGCTTCTTTGGTAGATGCTGAAGTTGATTTATCAGTAGCTGTTGTAAGTTTATCTTTTTGTTGTGTAACTTTCTGTGTTTCAGTACTTAACTTACTCATTTGCTCTACTGGTTTACTCATATCAATATTTTCTGCTTTTTTAAAAGCATCTACAGCTGTTTGACCAGTTTTTTTAGTAGCCTCAATTTCTTTATTTAATTGTGAAAATTCACCTTTAAGTTTACTTGTTTTAGAATTATCTACTTCTTGAACTGTTGATTTTAAACTACTAATATTCTCTTTAGCTCTTTTAACATCTTTTTCTAAATCGCTTGAGTCTGCAGTAAGTCTTACATTTACATCGTAGTTATCTGCCATTATTCATCAATCCTCTGTTTACTGCACTCTCTATTGCTTGTATAGCTTGTTGTTTTCCTGCTTGTAATCCTCTTTCTACATAATGAGAACCAGTTCCGGGAGTAGTGTAATGTGGATATTGCCAATTTTCCTGAATCCAAGCATAATTAAAAGTATGTTTATAGTAATCAAATGCTCTATAAGTTACATTATATCTTACAAGTGTTCCTGAAGATTCAGTATACTGTAAGGCTTGTCTAAGGAAACCATACCTTTTAGGTACATATGGTCTAGCTGTTCTTACAAGTATACCAGTAACTTCAGTCCCTGCTTTATTTAAACTATATTGTATTGATTTAATACAATTAGATAACTTAGCTTCTGTTCCGTTATCTTCAAATTTACCTGATATTTTCATGTTTTATTCCACCATGTAAGAATTATAAGCTTCGATGTTCTCCTCTGCATCATCAACTTTATTAGGTATCATTGTACCACTACTACTTGTTGTTTCTCTCTCTAATCTTGATTTCTCACCATCTTTAAGTTCAATTTCAATAATTTCAGATTCTTTTCTATAAATATATGCAAAATCTTTAGCACTAGTATTCCAGAATTCATTAATTGAAGTTCCAATCCCTTTAACTCTTCTAATTACAATGTAATATTCATCTAATAAGATTTCCTCGATATATTGGTGTGGGTATTTAAATTCTTCAATGGTGGAGTTTTTAGATTTATCGAAACCGAGCCTCTAACTGTTTCTTAATAATTTTTTCAATATCTTTACTTTGTGATCCAGCTAGTAATTGTATCCGAATAGTGGATAATTGCTCTGCTATAAATTCATCATATTCTGTTGATTTTTCAAGGTATTCTTCAGGTGAGATGTCTACCATTTTAGATATTAATTCTGCTTTAGCTACTGGAAGTCTTTCTTCCATTTTAACCCTTTGCTCTTTATTATCCCTATCAATAGCTTTTATCTCTGCTTTAGCATCTCTAATATCTTTTCTGATGGTTTTCCGATTATATATCATTTTCATAATATCTTCAGAATCTTTATCAGTCATATTTTCCTTACTTTGAAGTGTTTTGATTCCATCATTTACATCTTGAAGTAGACTATTATTTTCATCAATACTTTCTTGTAAATCCTCAATTTCATCTAAAGCAGGTTGTACTTTTTCAACAAGTTTATCCATTTCTTTTTGATAATCTCTTAAATCCTTATTAGTACAATCTTTCCATTCTCTTTTTTTTCCACAGAATTCAACTGTGTTTATGCTATATTTTGCCATATTGTTACATCTCCTAAATTTTTTAAAAAAAAAACACTATAAACCATAGAGGCTTATAGTGTTTAATAAATTGTTTATACTGTTGGGTCTACACCAGTTGTAGCATAGCTTTCAGCTTGTGCTGTGGTGTTTAATGTTAATGCAGAACCATAATGTAATTTTGGTAAAGTTGTTATCATTTCTACTGTTATAGCAGATTGTAAACCATCTTCACGAATTGCATATTCTGCTTCTATTGTTTTTACTTTATCTCCTGCAAGTTGAGTTTCACATTTTGTTATTTCAACTTTAGGCATTTTAATGGATAATCCATATTTAATATCTTTTTTAGTTCCATCTGTGAGAGTAACTGTTTCAATAGTTGCTCCTTCACATTCAATTAAAACTTGTTTAAATAAGGATTCTGCTGTTGCATCAGTACCAAATTTCTTACCTGAATAATATTCATCTTCAAGTAATTTAGATTTAGCATTCCATTTAAATTCCATTTTAGCTGTACCTTCAAATTTACCTTCATCTGCAGGTGATTTACCAAATGGTGTATTTAAACAAGAAGAAGCTTTAAGATTGTTCTTTAATGTTAAATCATGACTGGTAATACAATCATATGAATATTCTTCTTTATTAGCATCAGTTAATTCAACATCAACTGGTGCTATGTAAATTTTAATGTTTTCCTTATTTAATTTTGCAAGTTTAGGTGCTACTTTCTTAAGTTGATTATGCTGATTTCTAATAGGTGCATCAGACATAAATTTAAGTTTATTAGATACTCCTTTATCTTCAACTTTAAACTCTAATTCATTGAGTTTAGCTTCATCGAAGACAACTGCATCGAATAAAGTCATAGCATATTGGTTTACTAAAGTACAAACAGGTAAAGGTTTTGGATTAGCTACATTTTGGTAGAACTTATGTTTATAAGCTCCAACTGCTTCTTTAGTTCCAGCACCATCAGGTATTGATACTAATGCAGGTGTATCGGTACTACCTAACATTAAATACCAGTATTCTTCTTGGCATTCACCAAATACTACACCATGTTCAAATTGTGGTTCTGTGGTGATACTAGTTCTATCAGATTGTAAAATTAAACTTTTAACTCCACTATGTCCTTCATAATCTTGTGTTTTAAATTCTCGGTTTTGGTCGAAATCAGTACCTCTACACATGATTTCTCCAGTAACTGCTCCTTCTATTTCATCAGGCTTACATCCCATACTCCAGCTGTGATATGGTAACATAAATGATGGTTTTCGGTTGGTCATTTTTATTCATCCTCTTTTTCTTTTAATATTCTTGGTGGTGCTATTGATCTAATACTCATAATTTCAAAATTTTTATCAATTTCAATAGCTTTTTTAAGATACTTTGGTACATTATCAGGTATCTCATATTCTTTATTTGGCTCAAGTGCCTCTCCGGGTTTTATGATTTTATATGTTACAAAATCAATAACTCCTATTGGGTATTCGCCAATGTATTTAACTTTCATTTTAACTTTATCTCCTAAATCATGTATTCTAAATTATATGTACAGTACAATAAATTAGCAAAGAATTTTCCCTCTGTTTTATCCTCTGTTTTGGTGAAAAGGCTATCAATACTACTACTTCCAGTATAATCAATATTCATCAAGTTTTCGTTAATGTTTTGTGGAAATTCATCTCTAAATGCTAAGATTGTTTTCTCCTCAAAATCCCATAACTCCTTGATTAATTGTGAGGTGTCGGTAGTGTTAGTTAAAGCCATAAATTGTATTTCTTTCTTTAAACTTCTACATTCAGGATTTAAACCTTTATCTGCTTGGTTTTCTTCTGTTTTGGTGGAATTCCAACAGAAACAAGGTAATTCTGTGTTGGCTGAAACTTGGCTTAAATCGAAATAAAATTTTTTGTCTGAAAAATAAGTGTTAGATTTTACTAAAAATCTGTTAATGTCTTCTACAATTTCTTGAATTACACTCATCTACACCATCTCCTACTTGCTCCTCTTGGAGGTTTTGGAGGTCTATTATGTAATCTTGAAAATCCTAAAAGTTTAGTGTTTACTCCTTTATCAGTTAATTCTTCAGGATTTGTTTCAATCCATGAATCAATAATGTAATCTACATCTTCAAGTAATCTATTGTAATAGTTTTTACTATTCTCATCGCCATTATCCATTACTTTGTTTTCAGATTGCCACCATTTAAGCCAAGCATAAGCTCCACCTGCTTTATAAATTAAAAATTTGAGTTCATCAGGTATCTTATTCATTTTTAATCTAGCTTTAACATGGTCTTCGCCTGATTTAATGCTGTAATCTAAATCTTCAAGTGTGAAATTATAGACTTTAGTACGAAATACTAAATCAGAAATAAAAACTTCTTCAAAAGTTTGTTTAAAATTTATTCTAATACTACCAATGTTTCCAAGATCAGTTGATTTTTTATCTAATGTTAAATCAGATTCTTTAATTGGGAATTTGACTTTGTGGATAACATCATAGTTAAAATTGTTTCCAGCTTCTGCTGTTAATGTTCTTGTAACTGGTTGTCCATATTCACTTTCTGATATGTCTATTGTAATATCTGATGGTGTAAATGATTCAGATGCTGAAATGTTTATGTATAAAGCATCTGCTGTATCATATTTTCTTGTAGGAATAGGAAGTAGTATTGAGTTGGTATTCATCGCTTTATAAGAATTAGAATGTGTTGATATGTATTCACTACTCAATGCTACTGGTACTTTAGATAATGATGTATCAGAATTATCAAAGGCTAAAGGATATTGCCTATCTACATATAAGTGTCTAATAAATTGGAGAGTGTCGTAGTATTCCTCCATGCGATATTGCATAGGATTACCTCCAATTATTTAAAAAAAAATTTAACTTAAGATATCAGGTATTCTTACCATCTTATGACCGTTTTCTCTTGGATATGCTCCAACAGTAACACCCATCTTAAGAGTTGTTTGTCCTACAAATTCTTCACCATCACTATTATTCATAATCATTTGAACTACTGGAGTGATGTTTTCTTTTCCCGGTATTGCAGGTACATCAGATACTTTAGGATTTTTATATTTTTTATAAATAACATCTAAAGCAGGTAATTGTGAATTGAAAGCAAATAATTCTCCATCATCCATCATACTACCTCCCCAGCTGTGGTTTGCATTAGATACTTGTATATTGTCATCTACATAGAAACCAGTTGAGGGGAATTCATAAGGTAATTTTTCTGCTTGAGATTTGATTGCTAATTGGGTTTGTGCTTCATCACCATACATAAAGGTGTTAAGTGCTGGAATATTGTTTTTTCTTAAAGATTTTTTAATTCTAACAATATCGTTTAAGATACCTGTAAATTCAGCAGTTTTCCATGCTTTTTTAACATTAGTATCTGTGATTAAATCTGCATTTTCTCTTGCACATTTTATAATAGCATTATCTACATCAGTAGCTAAAATTAAACTCATTGCTGATATTTCATTAGCCATATTGAAGGTAGGGTGTTCCATATCTTCATTGTTAATTGTATATTCGATTTGGTTAGATTCTAATTTGAATCCTTTAGGTGTTACAATTTCTCCTCTGAATTTACGAGCAGATGCACCTTTTGCTATTTTTTTACCTTTTGGTAATTTCTTTAAATATTTATCTAAAGGTTGTTCTTCATATATAGTTACATCTTTAGTATTGGTTTGAATCATTGGGAAATAACCTGCTACTTTGAAGTTATTAACCATTGTTTCTTGAGCATTTATAATATACATACCATTATAAAAGTCTTGGTATACTTTACCTAATGCTCCTGTCTTATCTATCTTTTCTGCCATGTTCTATACTTCCTTAAATTTTATAATTATACCTTTTTAGTTACTGGGACTCTAGCTTCTTTTGTATAACAAAAGATTTCTTCTTGTCCTGCATTTGCAGGTACATCTTCAAGTGCTTGAAGAATTTGATCTTCAGGTTTAGTAGCTTCGGTTATATTCAATTTATCAATTGTTCTACTGTCATCTCTTACTATTAAGTAATCTCCTGCCTTGATTTGTGCATTTTTTGCATATAAAGGGAATCTGTACTCTTTACCTGCTTTTAATTCAGCACAACCTACATGGCGAGGAGTGTAATTTCCAAAGGTTATAGTTTCTCCAACTGGTTTTTCAGGTATGAATCCACCTGCAACTTCAGGTTCGTATGGGTTGAAATGTGTTGCATAACCAGTTGTATCAAGACTTGCTTGTCCCATCATTAACTCTTTTGAATTGGTTGAATCAATGTATAATGATAAGAAAGTACCATCTTGAACTTCTTTACTAAATTTAGCTATTTTAGTTCTTTTATTATTTACAATATCAAAACCAGTATCGAAAGAAATATCTCCTTCGTTTACATCATAAGTTTTGACATCTTCTTCTTTCCAATATGTTCCTATTCTAAATGCCATGTTTTATACTTCCATTATTTTTTTTGTAATTTAAAATTACCATACATTATTAGCTTTTTTCCAAGCTTCGTACTCTTTCATCTTAGCTTCAGGGGTATTGTCTTCAGGTGGTGGTGTTTGTGTACCATCATCTAATCCGGTAGCTTGGTTTTCACCAATACCTTGTGGTTTGGTGTTAAATAAGTTCTTATTCTTATAGAACTCTAATTTCTCCATTGGTTCATCAGCTAACATTTTTTGAGTTTCTTCATCTTTGGTAAGCTCTTTTATTAATTCTTCTTTTCTTTTTGTTTCAAAAGCAGAATATTTATCGGCTTTAGGTTTAATAGTCTCAAATTGTTTATTTAATTCTTCAAACTTCTTATTCTGTTCTTCAACAACTTTATTAACTTCATCAAACTTTTCAGTCTTCTTACTTAATTCACTAATTTGCTCTTTCAATCTATCATTTTCTGCTCTAGATTTACTTAAGTCATCGTTAGCTTTATTTAAACTCTCTAATACTTTGTCATCTGCCATATTATTATCTCCTGTTGGCTCTGTGCTGTTATATAAAATCCCACTTCTGGGATTTTCAACTAATCCAGCATCGATTAGTTTGTAATTAGTTGGAATATATGCTTCTTCTCCTTCGACATAATCAACATCAAAAGTTGGACTAATACCAAAACCTTTAATGTCTAATCCTTTTGGAGCTTCTGCATATAATCCACCATCTTTAAAAATAAAATTTTTTAACTGTCCTATTACTTCTCCATCATGACCCATTGTTAAATTAATAACATCAGTTTTCGAGGCTATTTCCTTTAACATTTCTTCAGAATAAGTAACTGGTTTTTCAAAACCTTTATCAGGATACCCATAAGTACCTGCTTTAAATATCTCAATCAATTTTATCACCTTCAAATAAGAATTTGATATTCATTTTTTAGAGTATCAATATAATCTTGACTAAATTCAGGTTTGTTAGGTACAACTCCACACCACCCATTAATATGATCATAAGGAATATCCTCAAGTTTTCTAGGTGGGTATTTAGATTGGTCTATACACCAACCACATGGGTGTTTTCCAAAACAAACCCAATTATAAAGTGTTTCTTCAGTATAAACAAAAGCTTTAATAGTTCTATCTGATTTCTGTGTAACTGTGCTTGTAGCATAGTTAAAAGCTGTGTTATATCTGCTAACTGCTCTTTTAAAATTAGGATTCAGGTTAAACTCTTTGGGATTACTATTTCTATCAATCCAAACTTTTGCTTTAGTTTTAGCATCATTTCTTAATTGCTCATGAATGGTGGTTAATGATATTTCTAAAACTTCAGCTGTGGGTTTAACTTCTAAGTTAGCTTTTTTGATTTTAGGTGTTAATTGGAATTCTTTTAACTGTTCTTTTCTAACTTTGTTTTTATAGGTTTCAAGATTTTTTTGAACATTATCTTTTACTTGAACATTCAATTTATCCATGTCTTGGTCTATATGTTCAAGTATGTATTCAGGTGTTTTATCCACATACTTGTCGTATATTGAATATAGGTGAAAGAAAAACAACATTGCTAAAGCTTTTTCTTTTAAATCATTATCATGGTTAGGAGTATATGAAAATTCAGTATCTGTTAGCTCTGTATTATCCTGACCTACGAGTTCATCAGGTGTCGGATTGAGAGTTACCATCTTTACCTACTCCATTCTTATTACGATTACTAGAATCACTAAAAGCACTATTATCTGAACTATTACTGTCATCACCTTTCTTTGAAATTTGTTTGTGATTGCCTTCTGAATCTTCTTGATTATCGGGATTAGTTTTTAATTGCTCTTGATTGAAAACAATTTTAACTTCTTTACCCTCAAAACCGTTTAAATCTAATTCCAATCTAAACAATTCATCTTCAATTATCTTCTTAACCCATTCTTGGTTGTATTGTAAAAACAATACTCTACCAGTAGTAGGTGAATCTAATTGAATATCAGCAGTAGCTCTATTTGAACTATCAGAAGTAAATACTGCTTCTGGTGTGTTTAATCCCACATAAATACAACTTTCAATGTATTTAAGGTATGATGGTATATCAGGTAGTGTTCCACCTTTTAATACTTCAGCAGAAACACCATAAGGAAAGATTAATGCTCCTTTAGTATGATAATCACTTACTATCCTAATTGCTTCATCTCTATCTTCTTGTGTTAATCTTTTAGTTGAATCTAAATCATTACCCATTGTTACTTGTACAATGTTTGCATTTTTATGCACAGTAGCAGGTAATTGTGCTTTCATAGTTCTTTTATAGTAAACATCTTCTAAGACATCCATTACAATAGATTGTCCTTTACCGTTTCTTTCAAGATATTTACCATTAATTACATCTCCTTTTTGAAGTGTAACTGTTAATTCTTCAAGGCTTTCTCTTAATTCATCGAACTTTTTACTTAACCAGCCTTTATTGGTATACTGGTTTCTAAGAGTTAATTGTTTATAACCAACAACTTCTCCAAATTCATCGTATATTCTTTTTATACGATAGTTCTCTGCATCGAAAGCTAAGAATCTAACATGAACTTTATTATCAACTATCCAAATGTTCTGAAAGAATTCTCCATCTACTTGTCCTTTGAAGATGTAGTCATCTATCATTTGGTTTAAATTCCATTCCTTACATCTTTTCTCAAGATATTCTACAGCACCTGAATCTCCTTCAAGATGCCATTCACTATTTGATTTTGTGATATTATCAGTTAATATTCCCTTAACTTGTGGGTCTTTAGAGGCAAAACGACAATTTTTTATAGTTCTATTGACTTTGAAAGGAACAGTATCTACTAAATCTATACCATGTCTAACAGTATCTGAAGTGTCTTGTCCTACTTCTTCTACGGTGTTAGGTTCAGCATTTTTTAATCTTGCTCTTCCAAAAATTCTATTTAAAAAACTCATAATTTAACCTCATGCAAAATATGCTTTTTCATAATGTATTTCTTTCTTAAATGGGCTTCTAATACCAACAGTACCATAAATACAATATCTCATTGCATCCATCGCATGGTCATCAACTTTTTCAGCTTTAACTGGGGTATCTAAGACTACACCATCTTTATTTCTAGCATATTTGTAACTTTTAATTTCTCTAAGAGTGTTTTTACACTCTTCATAAATGTGAACATTACTAACTCTTACAGCCTCAATACTTGCTTTAATGAAACTTTGGTTAGTGTGTTTTACTTTTGATTTGTCTATCGCATGACAATCAAACCCTGCTTCTTTAAATTCTTCTATTCTATCAGGTTCGGCACTATCTGCATAAACCATCCCTACCTGATAAGGTTTTAATCTTAATTTATTCAATTCATTTTTAATTTCATTAATAAATTGTCGATTAGTTAATCCTGTTCGGTATACTTCAGTTATGATGTATGGATCACCATCGAACCAACCCATTAGTAAAAAACAACTTGCATGATTAAAACCAAAATCTACTCCACATGAATAATATTCAACCCCTCTTGTGAGTCTTTTGTTATCCCAGTTCTCGTAGATTATGTTTGTTAGTTTACCCCATTTTCCTTCTGTATATTTACGATAGAGTTCTAAATCTACTTTCTTAAGGTCTTCGTAACCTTTAAGGTAGTCTTTAGGTAGAAATATGTTTTCTGTGTAATGGAAATGTATAACTTTACCTCCTAAGTCATCTCTTAAATGGAACATTTGGTATATCCAATGAGATTCATCTTCAGGAGTTACAACCATTAATATTTGTGAGAAGTCTTTAGCTCCAACTTCTCCTCTTACTCTTCTTTCTAATTCTACATAAGTATCTCTATCAATTTCTTCTGCTTGTTCTATGTACTCGAAATCTAAGTTCAT
>Ga0172378_10005685_pt1 | contig 11647 bp, 8 predicted proteins | sample GrowelOW332metaG_FD_119755 | JGI IMG/M metagenome (GOLD analysis project Ga0172378, IMG submission 119755) | Groundwater microbial communities from an aquifer near a municipal landfill in Southern Ontario, Canada - Pumphouse #3_1 metaG | ecosystem: Environmental > Aquatic > Deep subsurface >... | reverse complement strand
CTACCAGCACCTTGACCCATGCCTCTACCAGCACCTTGGCCCATGCCTCTACCAGCACCGAGTCCCATGCCTCTACCAGCACCTTGGCCCATGCCTCTACCTTGACCCATGCCTCTACCAGCACCTTGGCCCATGCCTCTTCCAGCACCTCGACCCATGCCTCTACCAGCACCTCGACCCATGCCTCTACCAGCACCGAGTCCCATGCCTCTCTTTCTACCCATTCCTCTTTGTAAACCAAGACCTCTGCCATACATTTGAGTTGCCTCATTTGTGGTTGATAAGGTTCCATTGAGATAGGATTCTACCGCTGTTTTTGCAACACCTGTAGCTCCTGTTACCAAGGTTGTTCCATATTGTTGTAGATAGAGAATTGCTCTTTCTCCAATAAAATCACATACGAGTGTGTTCACGTTGAGTTCTTTGAGTTGGAGTGGAATAGCTCCTGGGTTGTTGTCAGTAATTGGTACAACTTTTTCTTCTTTAATTTCTTTGTCTTCTACACGATAAATGGTGAATTCGGTTGCTCTTCCTACGTGTAAAACTACCTGCCCGTTCATTGTTGGTACTGCGATATTTGTGTTCATATTGATCCTCCTGTTAGATCCGTTTTATTTATTTTGTTAATGGCATATGCCATTTACCTTACGAACCCTACCTTATACCTGTTATTGGCATATGTCAATAACTAATCGAAAAAAAAGTAAATAAATATATTTTATTTTTTGCAGAGGGATGGAGTAAAAGCGAGAAAGGAGAGAGTCTTTTAAGATAATAAGGCAAAAAACGTGTGTTTTTTGCCTTATCAACATAAAGAAATTTATACTGTGTGGGTTACCATACTCAGTGCATGATTCCATCCATCTTTTTTTCTTTTTCGCCGTCCCTTATCCATGTGGGGTTTGAGAGACTGCCGTGTGTGATAGGAAGAAAGGATTTCTTTGTCTATTGCACCTACTGCTAATCCTGCAACAAGTGCAACACCCTCAGCCGAAAGTTCTTCAATCGAAGCAATATCCACAGAACAATTTGAAATGTCAGACTGAAACTGCATGAGAAAGGCATCATGAGTGGGTCCACCATCTACACGTAATGTTTCTATCTTCTTTCCATATGCCTGGGAAAAGAGAGTGAGTACATCATTAATCTGGTAGGCAATAGCTTCTTCTCCTGCACGAACAATTTCTTCAACACCGGTTGAGAGGTCCATTCCTACAATTGCTGCTCTTGCCTCGCTGTGCCAATAGGGTGAACCGAGACCAGTGAAAGCTGGAACTAAGTAGACCGTACTCTCTTCTCTTGCCTTTGCTGCGAGAGGTCCAGCATCTTTTGCTTGTTTTATTATTTTTAAATTCTCAACTAACCATCGTGTGGTAGAGCCACTAAAATTAATATTACCTTCGAGAACGTAGGTAAGATCTGTTCCCATTTTCCAGCCAATAGAAGAAACAAGATTTTTACTGGTAATTCTGGTATTTCCGGTATTCATCATGACTGATGAACCATTGCCATAGGTAGCTTTTGCCATGCCATTTTTGGTGCAACGTTGAGCGAACAAAGCACTTTGACTATCTCCCATCACTGCATGAAGAGGAATAGGATAGGGTAAAACACCCTCAAAGTCTGTCATACAAAATAATGAATTACTGTCGCATAATTGGGGTAGCATATACCGTTCCAGACCAAACCAGGACAGTAAATCGTCATCCCAATCGAGGGTATCGATATTCAAAAGTTGTGTACGGCAGGCATTTGAATAGTCTGTTTTAAAGTATTTTTTTCCACTGAGATGATAGACAATAAAGGCATCGATGGTTCCCATTCTCAGATTGCAAGAAGGACCAGAAAAGGAAACATTTTCCTTGATCCAGTGCATCTTTGCTGCTGAAAAATAAGGGGAAAGATTCATGCCTGTTTTTTCTTTAATGATATCACTTTTATCTTCAAGTTTTTTGCATATTTCTTTCGCTCTACTACATTGCCAAACGATTGCATGATAAAGAGGAATCCCCGTGGTGGCATCAAATGCCACCGTGGTTTCTCTCTGATTACTCAATCCTGCACAAAGGAGGGTTGAATTTTCATCAAGATGTCTTGTAGTTACTATTCCAACTGCTTTGATGATATTTTGATAAATTTCTTGAGCATCATGTTCATACCATCCCAACTCATTGATGAATTGATGGTGGGGGATATCAACGCGATCAACGAGTGTTCCTTTTGTATTAAAGAGGAGGGCTTTGGTTAATGAAGTACTTTGGTCTATCGACAAAATATAATCCATGTATTACTTTTTCCTTTCTATGAGTTTCTTTGCTGCAACAATGATTCCTTGTGTATCAAGACCATAATGCGCTTTAATAACATTGCTATTTCCAGTGTAGGGAAATTCATTCGGAAATGCTAGATTGCTTACGATGCCTTTTCCATACTGACACGCTTCCTGACTAATCACTGCACCAAGACCACCATAAATACTATGCTCTTCAACGGTGAGTATTGCCCCTGTTTCATCAAGTGCCTGTATTACTGCTTCTCTGTCTAAAGGTTTAATGGTTGCCATATCTAAGACTCTGATACTCAATCCTTCTTTTGCTAAGTCTTCGGCAGCATGAAGGGCTGGTGCAACCAATTCACCACAGGCAATGATGGTTAAATCAGAGCCTTCTTTGATTTTGTTTGCCTTTCCAAAGACAAAAGGTTTTCCCCTATAGGAAGATGTTGGGTAGATATCTTCTACTGCACTTCGGCCTACTCTGATATATGCTGGTTGATGAACATCGACGAGAGATTTAATCATCTCAGCTGTTTGTGTTGCATCGCTTGGAACAATAACGGCAAGATTTGGAATACAACTCATTACTGCTATATCATGGGTTGAATGGTGTGAAAAACCTAATTCACCATAGCTTACGCCCCCACTGACGCCGAATATTTTGACATTTGTATCGGAATAGGCAACATCAACTTTAATTTGTTCAAGACTTCGGGCACAGAGAAAACTTGCAGGAGCACAGACAAATGGTTTATACCCGACCGTTGCTAAGCCAGCAGCAATACCAATTTCATCTTGTTCTGCAATACCGACTTCAATCATTTGGTTGGGTAATTTTTCACCAAATTCTGTCACGGAACAAGATCCTCTTGAATCTGAACACAATACCACTATTTTATTATCTTTTTCTGCTAAATTGAGCAGTTCTTTTCCAAAAGCCATACGACATGCAGTACTAGTCATTTTCAATCTCCCTTTTGCGTTTTTCAAGTTGTTTGGTAGCACTTTCCATTAATTCAGCCGATGGAACTCCATGATGCCAAGAAGCGATATTTTCCATCTCTTTCACACCTTTACCTTTGATGGTATGAGCGATAATCATGAGCGGTTTATCACTTGTATTTTCTTGTGATAGAGCAGCAACTACTTCTTTCATTGCATTTCCGTCAATTTCAACAACGTGCCAGCCAAAACTTTGGTATTTTTCTTTGATAGGTTCAATTGCCATAACATTTTCGGTATTACCCGAGATTTGCAAATGGTTTCTATCTAGGATACCTACAAGATTATTGAGTTTATAGAAACTTGCAGCCATTGCAGCTTCCCATACAGACCCTTCAGCTTGTTCGCCATCTCCCATTAAACAGAAGACTCTTGATTTTTTATGAGACTTTTTGAGTCCAATTGCCATACCCACACTAATAGGAAGTCCATGACCGAGAGCACCAGTATTCATTTCAATGCCATTGACTTTATGGGTTGGATGTCCAATTAACATTGATCCTGGCTGTGAATAGGTATCCAGTTCTTCTTGTGAGATAAATCCATTTCTTTGGAGAATAGCGTAGTATGTTTCAACACTATGACCTTTGGAAAGGATGAATCTATCTCGAGAAGGGTCATCGGTATTTTGAGGATCAATGTGCATAATTTGGTTATATAATGCAACCATAATCTCAACGGAAGAGAGGTCTCCCCCTGTATGTCCGGCCCTTGCTTTGTATATGACAGAGAGTAAAAGTTTTCTCACTTCTACTGCTTCCTTTTCTAATTCTTTGATTGTCATTTTTTTTCCTTATTGATTGAGTGCACACAAGGTGTTGTGTTGGTTGAATGTATCGATGATACAGAGAGCACTTATTTCTATTTTTTTACGTATGATGGAAAATAAATTTTTTCATCATAAGTAATTAAACTTAGTATGAGAAGAAATTGAACAGACTCGAGATTTTTGAAAAAAGACAGAGTGACCGAGATAACACTGCAAAGAGGATTATCAAAGTATGGTTTATTGTTATAAAGAGACAGTTTTGGGGACTCATGCCACTACGTCAAAGCTCTCAAAAATCGAGGCTGGGGAGATGTTTCTTGTTTAGATTTCTACCTCTTCTCCTCTGAGGTATGCTTCAACATTATCTTGTATTGGGTCATATAAATCGGGTGTAATACCAATGTATTTACATGCTTCATACAACGATGGAACGAGGTTTTCATGAATTCCTACGCAGTGATGAATGTATGGTCCATACACAATCTTTGCTTCGAGACGTTTGATATTTTCAACTTCAATCCACAGATAGGTTCCTCTTCCTTTTGGACCTTCTATTCCTTTTGCTTTTCCGAGGAGTAGTGAATATTCTCCATTATTTCCATCAAAACGAGCGAGAGTCAGTTCTCCATGTTTTGCTTCTGCGGTGAGCGATCCTGGACTGGTAAAGGCAAGAGGATATCCAATAATTGGTTTTTCCTTGGCAACACTTAATGGCCAGAGACCACAATGCTGGAGTAATTCACCATTTTGATTATCAGGATGTCTGATGGTCCAGTCGGCAAAGAAAGATTTTTTATCTTCTAACGAAGCTGCTTCTACCATTAAGGCGGTGATGGCACCGTGGATATCGGTTTCACACACAACAGGAATTCCTTCATCATCGAGAAGTGCATTGGCAACACATGGCATGATGCCAATTTCTGTTTGAAGTGCATTCCAACACTGTATGGCAATTGCATTACATCCATATTTGACACAAAGGTTTTTCATTGCAATTTTGAGGGATGCAATACGGGTAATCACTTCAGGTTTTACTTGTACATTGAATGAATCATTCAGATATGTTTCAAGTAATGCTCTTTCTTTTTGTTGCTGTGCATTTACTTTCTTCATTTCAGCAGTCAATTCTGGAAGTGGAATAGGGGAAAGCTGAATATTGAATTTTTCGAGAAGTTCTCCTTCATTACACATGGTTGACCAGAAGTCAAAGGGGCGAGGTCCAATTTGAAGGATTCTGGTGTGTTTGAAAGTTTTTACGATGGAACAAACGCGTAAAAAATCTTTTACGCCTCTTTCAAAAACTGGATCATTTAATCTGCAGTTGGTCATATAGGTAAAGGGAACTTTAAAACGTCGTAAGACCTTGCCGGTTGCAAAGAGGCCACATTGGGTATCTCTGAGTCGGTTTCCAAATTCATCAGGTCTTTCATCAAGTGGTCCCCAAAGAAGTACGGGAAGGTTTAATTCTTTAGCAAGTCTGGCACATTCATATTCGGTACCGAAATTACAATGAGGGATAAAGAGTCCATCAATGTGTTCTCTCTTAAATTTTTCTTCTATTTTAAGTCTGCCTTCATCATCATATAAAAGACCTTCTTCGTTGATATCGGTGATATCAACGAAATCAACGTGCATATCTGTCAGTTTATTTGCTATCAATTTTCTATATTTCACGGCATCTGGTGCACTAAAAATACTTCTTCTTGTTGGGGCCATTCCGATTTTAATATGTTTCATAATTACCTCTTCTTGTGTATTCACTGTAAACGTATTTCTTTCTTTTGTCAAGTTTTTACTTTCGATTACTTTCGAAAATCATTTTTTATAACAAATAAAAGAAATTTTAATTATCGGGAATTATTGAAAGTACTTTTTACTTACGAAGAAAAATGTCTTTTTATCCTTTTTGATGCTCAATATTGTGGAGTCCCTTCTTTTAAGTGCCTCAAGTATTCTCTTTTTTGTCATGAAATGCCTTGGTGCTATTGAATTATCAACGGTTATCAATTTACGCTTTTTTTCGTTTTATTTCTCATCTGATTTTGTTCATTCGTACGAACTTGTGTTGTTTCCTTGAGGATTACACTAACTGTTTCCCTCCTATGTGATATTTGCTACAGACGCTCTTCTGTAGCAAATATCTCATTTGTTATTGGTATTATTTAGCACGTTGAAGTCTTTCTGAGTCGAATTGCCATATATTCCTTTCCTGGTAATTCGATTTTAAAGTTTCCTGTATACGTTCCAACTTTTTTAATTTTCATTTCCCATGTATCAATGACTTCAACATCAAATGCTGTTGTTTCATCGAAATGGAATGTTCTAAAACTTGGGCGATTAATACCATAGTAGAATAAATAATATGGCTGAACCTTGAGGAATTTTGTTTGATTATTAGCTGCAATAGCACAGAGATCATCCCAGTTGAGCTCAAGTCTTGTGAGTCCATATCCCGGTGTTTGATACATAATTGACTTAAGAAAAGCGATTCGGTCAGGGCTTTCTCCCTTGAGTTTCCCCCCATGAGACCACCAAAGAATATTATCAGGGCTAAGATAGGTTTCACTATGTCCTGGATATCCTCCCCTCAGGGCAGCTTCCCAAAATCGTCGAGTCATTTCTTTTCCACTGATATTTCCCCAACCATGTTGAATATTTCCTTCATAGGTAATTTCATCTAAGACAATAGGTTTTTGGAATCTTTGCTTCCAACTATCAGTATTTTCAGCGGTCATATAGGTATTGATTCTTTGAATACTACAGTGTGTGATCCAAGGTCTTGTGTAGTCATAAAAAGCTCTACAGTTATGAATTGATCGGAGATGTTGATATGGATCATTTTTGCAGATAATGCTTGCATAATTTTCCCAATTCTCGGTTGTTTTTGCACTCATCAAATCATATTCATTTGCTAACGACCACCATACATTATGGTATGCAGCAAAACGTGCGATAACATAATGCCAGTAGAGCGCATCTTCTTCTTTATTCATCAAAGAGAAGCCCCATCTATCATAAGGGTGCATGACGATGATATCTGCTTCAATCCCAATTTCTCCTAACGAGCAAATGTTCTTTTCGATATTTCTAAAATGAATTGGATTGAATCGGAAATAATCCCAATCGTTTCCTTTCGCGCGTCCATTGAATTGGCCAAAATTCTCTTTGGTGATAACTGAACTATCACAAGGAGTTCCTTCATATGGATATGAAATTGGTTCATTGAAGTTATAATCATAGTGTTTGGGAAAGATACAGAAGCGTATTTTATTGAATGGGCTTTTCTTGAGACTTTGAAGTGTTTGTTTTTGTAACGCTTCGTTTTGTAATTCCCACACATAGCAGGTCGTTCCAATCGGTTGGTAGACACTTCCATCTTCATATTCAAAATGATACGTATGGGCAACTCTCACCGGTCCATGGTTCTCTTTTTTTGCTTGAGATACGGTAAATGTCCCTTTTTCTGTTTCAGCGATAAAGGATGCTGTAATCTGGAATGTATAGGCTCCTTCAAAAGAGGGCATAAAACGTGCTTTGTAGAGGCCCTTTCCATCATAAAATCCTTCAACTTCTTTTGTTTCAATGTTATTTGAAAAATGAGCTTTGATCCATTGTTCGGTAAAAGGATTTCCTTCTGTAGGTCCTTTGATAGAAACTTCAAAGACGTCCCATTTTGAAATTGTTTTTTGATACGTGAGTGTTTTCATTGTATTTTTCTCCATCTTTATGATTTAACTGCACCGGACATACCTTCTACAAAATTCTTTTGGAAAATCAAGTAGACGATAATAACGGGTATTACAGATATCAGTACGCCTGCACATAGGTAACCATAATCAGTTCCATGTTCTCCCACAAAGGTCATTAAACCGATGGGAACCGTTTTTAATTTGTTATCATTAATAATAACACTGGCAAGGAGGTATTCATTCCAAGTAGCTAAAAAATCGGTGATAATAAGGGTTGCAATTGCTGGTTTTGCAATGGGAAGAATAATCTTGTAAAAGATTTTCCATTTTGAGCATCCTTCAAGTTCTGCAGCTTCATCCATTTCTTTTGGAATACCTAAGAAGAAACCTCTTAAGATAAGGATACCAAATGATATACCAAATCCTAGATAAACATAAAAAAGACCAAAATACGTATTGAGTAAATGTAATTTGGTGTATGCAATATTGATAGGTACGAGAGCAACTTGCATAGGAAGCATCATACCAATAAGAAAGAAGATAAAGATTGCTGTTTTATGTTTAATGTCTAATCTTGTCAGCCCATAGGCTGCGAGTGCTTCAATAAAAATGCCAAGAGGTACTTTTAAACAGGATATGATGAGGTCATTTTTCATATAAACTAATAAGTTACCTTTCATCATAGCTTTTGAAAAATTACTCCAGGCAATTGATTGAGGCATTGAGAATAAGCTTGCTCCGTTAAAGAAGTCGGTGTTTGTTTTTATGGCTGTGAGAAAAAGTGTGATAATTGGAGTCAGCCATATGACTGATAAGAGGATAAGACTTGCATAAAATATAGTATTAATAATCAATTTTTTCTTGGTAATGTGTTTGTTCATTCAGTATTCCTTATTATTTATTTTTTGTGGTAAATCCAATATAAGGAACAATAACAATCAGCATGAATAAAACCATGATGCATGAAATTGTTGTTCCTTTTCCCACATTATTGTATTGAAATGTTTGATAATACATGTATGTTGGAAGCATTTGCGTTGCATTATTAGGACCTCCTGCGGTCAGACCTTGTATGATATCAAAGACTTTCATTGCGGAAATAATAAGGGTTGCAAATACGATAATAAATGTTTCTCTGAGATAGGGTATTGTTACATAGATGAATTTTTTCAGTGCGTTTGCTCCATCAATTGTTGCTGCTTCTAATGAGTCTTTTGACACTGTTTGAAGTCCTGCTAAAAATAGAATCATTGTTTGTCCCACACCATTCCACACTGATGCAACAAAAACTGCGTAAAGACTTGTTTCTGGGTTTGAAATCCAATCTTGACTATAGGAAGATCCTATGAGTTTGAAAAATGCATTAAAAAATCCAATAGTAGGATTGTACATCCATCGCCAAATAATCGAGACTGCGATGAGGGCAATGACACAGGGAAAATAAAAGAGACCTCTAAAAATTGTTCGGCCAGGAAATGATTTATTTAAGATTAAGGCAAGTCCAAGTGCAACAATTGTTGTTATAACCAGTGTTAATACTATCCAAATAGAGTTGTTTATGAGTGCCGTTTTGAAAATATGATCAGCAGAAAAGAGCTGAATATAATTTTGAAATCCAATAAACTTTTTTGCTGAGATTCCATTCCATTTGAAAAAGCTAATGTAGTAGGAGTAAAAAAGTGGACCAACGATAGTTGATAGATAAATAATCGCTGCGGGAAGCAGAAATACATAATTATTCATTTTTAATTGTGTTTTTTGTTTCATGATTTTTCCTTTTGTTTCAATCATCATGTCTGTATTACGTGACGTATTCATGAAATGTTATTACCTTTTTATAAAAGGCAAGGTCGCATTGAGGCCTTGCCTTTGAGAAGACACGTTTCTATTTATTTTGATATGTGTTTATTGCATCTTGAATCATCTTGGCCCCTTGCGTAGGAGTTAATTGATTATAGGCAAGTCCATCTTGAACGTTAAATAAGACATTGGCGACTTCAGTTGGCAATGCTTGGTCTGTAATGGTAAAGGTACCATTGGTATTTGCTGTTTGAAGCATAACCGGAACAAAAGGCTGTCCTTCAGGCATTGTTGCATCAGTTCTTGGTAATGGAAGTGTGTAGAATGGAGCATATTTTGCAACATTATCTTGATTATAGTAGTAGTCCATGAATTTAATGCAACCATTCAGTTCTTCATTGGTGTTATTTACATTGAACTGAGTCATTTCTGCAAAGGCTGACATTCTGTTTGTTCCTCCTGAAGGGAAGGCAAAGAAACCATATTTATTAAAATCTTGTTTATCATTTTGGAGGGTTCCGTCATTCCATTGTCCTTCAATAGTCATTGCAGCTTTTCCTGAATACATCAATAATTTAGTATCATTTGGATCCGTTGTCACAAAGCCTTGAGGGAAGTATCCTTTTGCGACAAATTCTTGATATTTCGTTAATGCTTTGATTACGGCGTCATTGTTATACGATTTTTGGAAGGTATTCATTTGATCATGTAAATCAGCTCCAGCATAATGCTCGATGAGTAGTTCAACAAAACGCATGACGTGCCAGCCATACTTTCCTGCTGTTGAAATAGGAATGATGCCATTATCGGAGAGGGTTTTGCAGGCTTGTTCAAATTCTTCAAAGGTTTGAGGTACAGCAATATTGTATTTTGCAAAGATATCTTTTCTATAGTAAAAACCTAAGACGTTATAACTTGTTGGATATCCGGTAAGTTCTCCATTGCGAATACATAAATTGAGAGCACCCTTGCTGAATGTTTGATCCCAATTCTTTTCGCTTGAAATATCATTTAAATTGTAGGTTAATCCATTATCAGAGTAAAAACCACCAAGTGCTCCTCCCCAGTTAAACCACATGTTTGGTAGTGTTTTTGAAGAAGCTGCAACTTTGCAAGCATCTTTTATGCCATCAATTCCATAATAGGAAGGGACAACTTCAAGAGTTGGGTTTTCTTTGTTGAATTCTGCAATAATAGGGTCGATAGCCTCTCTTCTTGTCGTCAAAGCCCAAAACGATAATTTTGTTTTAGTTTGAGCCATTCCTTTTTCCTCTGAATTTCCGTTTGCTGCTAAGCTTGCAAGGCCTACACACGCAGCAAGAAGTAAAATTGTCATTGTTTTTTTCATGCGAATATCTCCTTTTTGTTTTCTACAATAAGGATAGTTTGCTTTTTTCCATTTGTCAATAAAAGAAAATAAAAGAAAGAAATATCTTTTATATACTTTCGATTATTGATTAAATTGTAAGTATATCGATAATAAATAATATATTCAGTAAATAAATGTAAATTAAAAAGTAAATATACGAACTATGCATTCATCAAATAAAAAAAGTTTCAGCTTCTATATTATATCGTATTTATTTGTATGGAACCTCTCTATCTAAAAGTTAATTTTTTAACTCAGTATTTAAGTTTAATTTATTATTCTACATGATTATAATATCTTATATACACAGTCACATTAAACGAAATGGTCGTTTTTAAAAGCATGTGGGTGGATAAAAAAGGAGAGGGAAAACAGATCTATTGAGTTCGTTTTTATTGAGATATAACTTGAATAGTTTTATTTTCTTTCGTTTATTAATTTACAGATTTTACTTTCTATGCTAGTCTATTTTTATGTTTAAATCAGAAAGACAACAAAGAATATTAGAATTAATACAAGAAAATGGTTCCTGTCGAGTTACCAAACTCAGTAAGTTATTTGAAGTTTCAGAACCTACTATTAGACAAGATCTCCAAGATATGGAAAATCAGAAACTTTTACTGCGCCAACATGGTGGCGCATGCCTCCTTGATTTTCATTCAGATTCAGTGACACTTGCTCTTGAAGAGAGAGGGCATGTTGAAGAAAAAAAACGTATAGCTCTCTGTGCACGAAAATTTATT